>Ga0068876_10000531_pt1 | contig 31425 bp, 28 predicted proteins | sample NOAtaG_6_FD_66442 | JGI IMG/M metagenome (GOLD analysis project Ga0068876, IMG submission 66442) | Freshwater lake microbial communities from Lake Erie, under a cyanobacterial bloom - NOAA_Erie_Diel5S_2200h metaG | ecosystem: Environmental > Aquatic > Freshwater > Lake | place: USA: Ohio, Lake...
TCCGGCCTTTGATCACATTCGCCAGCCCAACCCCCAAAGCCATTACCAGAGGAACGGTAATGGTAGAAGTAGTCACCGCCCCGGAATCATAGGCCAGCCCGATAATCTCCCTGGGGGCAAAAAGGGTCATTGCCATCACGGCGGCATAGCCACTTATAATGACATACTGGACTGGCCACCCTTTCAGAATACGTATTACGCCGACTACGATCGAGACCCCTACCGACACCGCCACGGTTAACCGTACCCCAAGGGCGTATGCTGCCTTCGCTGCCGGGCTGTTTTCAATCAACTTGCTCTCCGCAAAAGTTTTTGCTGCCTGGTCGGCAATGGCAATCAACGCAGGCTCCGCTACGGTGGTCGAAAAGCCAAGTGCAAATGCAAAAATGACCAGCCAGAATAAACTGCCCCTGCGGGCAAGGGCATACGCCAGGGCTTCCCCAATCGGGAATAACCCCATTTCCAAACCCTCAATAAACAACATCAGCCCTACTACGACCATTAGCGCACCCACCACAACGTCCCCAATTACAGGAAAAGGCTGGCGCAGTACCACGGCCTGGAAAAAAACGACGACTGCAATAATCGGCAGCAGGTTCATCAGCGCATTCCCCAGCTTTTTTGATAATCCTACGCCGCGGCGCCATAAATCCTTCGTCATTTAGCCCTGTTTTCATGTCTGACCAAAATACGGTTTTTTCTCTTTTTGTCAAAACTCTTTTTTACCTTTGCGCACTCAAAAGCGGGGTGTTTTATTTTTTTCGTATTCAGGAAAAAGAAAAACAGCGGACATGAAGAAGATCGAGTTGGAAATTGTGGCGCTTTCCCATAGCGTGGCCCAATCCCATAATTATGCGGTAGTCCTCGGGGAAAAAATGGGCTCCCGTCGTTTGCCGATTGTCATTGGCAGTTTCGAAGCTCAGGCAATTGCAGTGGCCCTGGAACGCATGAGCCCCAACCGCCCCCTTACCCACGACTTATTCAAAAATGCCCTCGACACTTTTCAGATACGCCTCTCAGAAGTTGTGATCAACAACTTGTTAGATGGTATTTTCTACGCCCGGCTGGTGTGTGAAAAAGATGGTGAGATCCTGGAAATTGATTCCCGTACCTCCGATGCACTCGCCCTCGCGGCACGCTTTCGCTGCCCGGTCTATACCTACGATTTTATACTCGATACCGCCGGGATCGTATTCGACGATGCCGCCGGGGAGGCAGGCTCCCAGGAAGAGGGGACGTCGGTTGACGATACGTCCAACCCCCTTGCTGCTTATTCCCTGGAAGCACTGATGCGCATGCTGGACGAAGTGCTGGAAGAGGAAAACTACGAACGCGCAGCACAAATCCGCGATGAGATCGAGCGCCGTAAAAAAGAGGATTGATCAAAACGTGCAATCTGTCACCCTTTTCTTTTGAAGACGGCTCACATCCCACGCAATACGTCGAGGGTATATCCGATCATCGCCCCGTCAATGTCCAGGTGGGTCACAAACCGCACGGTCTGTGGCCCGAAAGGGGAGGCTTTTATGCCCTTTTCCAATAGGCGCGCAAGGAAAGCGGCCGCAGTCCAGGGAGGCTTTACATCAAAGATTACAATGTTCGTTTGAACGGGCCTGATATGCCCGACGTAAGGCAGATGCCCGAGCAATTCCCCCAGTATCCGTGCATGCGCATTGTCGTCCCGCAAACGCCCGACGTGGTTGTCGAGGGCATAAATGCCAGCAGCCGCGAGATAACCTGCCTGCCGCATTCCCCCACCCATAGCCTTGCGCACCCTCCTGGCCCTGCGGATGAAATCGGTATCCCCGAGCAACAGCGACCCTACAGGCGCGCCCAGCCCTTTAGACAAGCATACGGATATACTGTCGAATTGCGCACCCACGTCCAGGGGATGCTCTCCGGTCTCTACAAGGGCATTGAAAATACGGGCACCGTCGAGGTGTAGCGCAAGTCCTTTTTTCTGACATAATTCGCGGATCGGACGGATTTCTTCCAGGGTGTAGTAGCTTCCGCCACCTTTATTGGCCGTATTCTCCAAAACGACCAGCCTGCTGAGCGGAAGCCAGTCGGCAATTGGTTTTATCGCAGACTCCACCTGTTCCGCTGTCATTTTTCCGTGCGTACCCCGGACGAGGTTCACCCCGATACCCGAGTGAAATGCATATCCACCGACCTCATATTGAAAAATATGGGAACTTTCCTCGCAGATGACTTCGTCCAGGGGTTGGGTATGTACCTTGAGGGCAATTTGATTGGTCATTGTACCCGAAGGACAAAACAACCCTGCCGCCTTCCCGAATAAAGCCGCCCCTTTTGCCTCCAGGGCGTTGATGCTGGGGTCTTCCCCAAATACGTCGTCGCCCACCTGTGCACTGAACATGGCTTCCAGCATCCCCGGTGTAGGCAGCGTCACAGTATCGCTGATTAGGTTGACTTGCATGGTCATCGTTTTTTGCTTTTCGGAAACATCTGTTTTCTACGCTGCGAAAATAGGTTTTTGGCCTTCGCGTACAAAAAAGCGCGGTGCTTTATTTATGCTTTTCTGCAATGGACGTTAAAAAACAGAGGGTAATTTGGTGGGAATGGTGCTTACACCGGGTGGGATGGGGGGGGCGTTGGGCGCAAATGATACATTCGAAGGATAAAATATCGGCGTTGCGCAAAATATTTTTGGCGAAGTGACCCCTTTGCCCAGCATTGGCGTTATCTTTAAAATATGCTGCAAGATGCTGCCGGACGGATGGGAAAATCCTTTCGGTACGTCGTCGCGTCGTTTTGCAGCAGGTCTTTTATACACCATATTATAGGTATTACAGGTTATGATTTTCAGGCTGCAAATTTGGAAGCGTGCGCTTCAAAAATACTTTCCTTTTTTCCTGAGCGCATTTACAGGTGCCTTGCTGGCTTTATTGATTTATCGTGCCGTTGCCCCTCCCAGGGAGCTGGTTATGCAAAGTATAGGGCCTGCTGGGAATCAAATGCCTGAATGGGACGACCTTCAGTCGGGGACCATCGCTGCCCCGTTGCCGGGGTCAGAAGGGCACTCGGGGTTTGTTGCCGCGGCGAGGCTGGTGACCTCTGCAGTAGTGAATATCAAAACGGTATCGGGCCGGAGCGGGTTTCGCTTTTTCAGAGGGAATGAACAGGGCGCCTCCAGCGGGTCGGGGGTAGTCCTGTCGCAAGATGGATATATTGTCACGAATTACCACGTAATTGAAGGAGCAGGGCAGATTCTGGTCACTTTGAGCGATAAGCGCGAGCTGCAGGCAAAGCTTATCGGTATGGACCCTTCCACCGATTTGGCCCTGCTTCGTGTAGAAGGAGCCAACCTTCACCCGGTCGCGTTCGGCAATTCAGATTCGCTCCAGGTCGGGGAATGGGTAATGGCCGTAGGCAACCCTTTTAACCTGGAATCAACAGTTACGGCAGGTATTGTAAGTGCAAAAGGGAGGAGCATTGATATCCTCGAAGGGATGGACCGTATCGAATCGTTCATCCAGACCGATGCCGCGGTCAATCCGGGCAATAGTGGCGGGGCATTGGTAAATACTAATGGCGAACTGGTCGGGATCAATACGGCGATTATCACCAGGAGCGGCAGATATGAAGGCTATTCTTTTGCTGTTCCTTCCAATCTGGTAAAGAAGGTGATAGACGACCTGCGCGACTTTGGTATCGTACAGCGCGGCCTGCTGGGGGTATTTATAGAAGATCTGAGTACAGTATCGGCACGCCGGCTGGGCCTGAACGCTCCTGAAGGGGTACTGATTACCCGGATCACTCCTGGGAGCGGGGCTGAAGATGCCGGGCTCCGGCCTCGTGACGTCATCCTGCGCATCAACGGGGTTTTGACGCCCTCTGTTCCGCGTATGCAGGAACAAGTCGGCCGTTTTCGACCTGGGAACGTCCTGCAAATCGAATTCTGGCGCGATGGCAAACGCAGGAAGACACGGGTGACTTTGAAGAACAAGAATAATTCTACAGATCTGGTACAGGCCGGCGATGCAGTGCTGCTCGAAAACCTGGGCTTCGAGCTGCGCGACTTGTCCGCACAGGAAATCGGACGCATGGGTATCAATGGGGTGAAAGTGATCAGCGTACGCAAAGGGAGTATTGTGGATGCTACCAATATGCGTCCGGATTTTATTATCACCCGTTTGAACAACCGGAAAGTGGACGCTGTGGCACAGCTGGTTGATCTACTCCGTAGTGCCGGCGGGATGCGTGTGACGATACGGGGGATTTATGAAGGGGACGAAGAACCCTATTACTATGTGTTTGACCTGGAAAAATAGGCAGCACTCAAAGGGTTTTCAGGTATTCGATTACCGCTTTTCGTTCGTCATCGCTGAGCTTGTCCCCAAAATCGTGTCCTGCGTTGGAATAGCCGGGCAGGGTGGTGTTATAAGTCCATTTTCCACCGGGGCCATTGGCCACGCGATAATTCCATCCTACTTTTTTATAATCATAATCTTTGCTGTCGCCGCTCCTGCTCCAATAGCGCGGGCGCCCCTTGCTGTTGAGCAAGTCGTCGAGTGTTGGGACGGCCCCGTTATGGAGGTAAGGTGCAGTTGCCCAGATACCGTCCAGCGGTGGCGCGATATAGCCGGCTTCCGGCTCGAAATGAGAGGCGGGTGATGATTGGGCAAACCAACTTTCGTTATACCATTTCACGATCGGCGCCTGGACGGCATAGGCGGCGTAGTAGGGATCTGTCTTCACCAGGTCGAGGGCGACGACTTTATTGGGATAAGTTTCTTCCCGGCCATAAGTCCCGTGGCAGGAACTGCAATGTTCCGAAAACAGGCTTTCACCGCGTGCGGCAAGCTGCTGATCAATGGATTGAGGATATTTGGGGGCCTCGAGGCTGCGTAGCCAGGCTACTACGTCGTTGAACTGCGTGACGGCTTTTCGTGCAGCGGCACTATCGGGGATACCGAGCACAGAGGCCTGGAAAAGAAGTTTGGAAAAATCCCCTCTTCCTACTGCGGTGTAATAAAGTGCATTTTTTTTCGCTACGTTCCAAAGTGGGGGTACATCCGTTGCGATGGTATAATCCGGCAGGGGATAAAGCGCTGTTCCGGTAAAGGTGAGGGTTTGAGGATCCCGGTAGGCCGTACAAGCTTCTGCGAGGTGGGCCGCAGGGTTTACTCCAGGCTGATTAGTGACGATGGAAGGGGCCATCCGGGTAAAATAGTATCCGAAATCTTCGTAGGCGGCCCATTCAGGGGAATCTTTTCCATACCTGAGCCGCATCCCCAGACGCAGGCCTTTGCCCAGGGGCTTGAGGTTGCGCCGGAAATCAGAGAAGCTATTGCCCAGCCCAATGACTACTTTTCCGTCAAATGTACTGGCATGGCAGGCAAAGCAATTCCCGTTCGTGACCAGCACCCCGTTCTTTGCAGAAAATGCGGTCAGGTTGAAGGGTAGGGTGGCGTTCGGCCCGGAGCGTTGCAGTACGGCATCCTTTTTTTTGTTGCCAAGCCGTTTTCCCAACACCGCATAAGGGATACCCGAGCCAATATAATCTCCGTAGATCAGATATTCCCACCCTTTTATGGGGTCGCCACCTTCCGACTGAGGGCTTGGCGCGATGGTTTTGGTTTTCCAGGATTGCCCGAAATCGGTACGGGGCAGCTCCAGGTAAGTGTCGCATGTGGTGAAAACTCCGAGTATTGTGACAATAACAAAGTACTTTTTCATCCCTGTGGTTTTTTTGGGTACAACCGTATTATGACCTTTACGCAGCACCCGGACCCTGCGCATAAGTCATTGGGTAGCCTGAGCCGCCAAATCACTTATGCGACAGCTACCTTTAAAATTTCGACGATATCTCGTGGGCCTGAGGTTGTGTAAAAGGACATCCCCGGCGGGGTATTACCTGCTTTCGCATAATATAACGGCAACTATTCCAGGTAGTTTAGTAACCTGCACTTTTTATTGACTTGAAAAATGTTTGTGTATCGGGCTTTGAAATCAGGATTTCCCGGATCAGCACATCGTTGTGCAGGTACTTTTCCTTCAAGTAAAAATCGCTTTGGTATTCGAAGGCCGTATCGTGGCTTTGGCTGGCATTCGTACAGGCAAGAAGTTGATAGTGGACGTTGCGCGGATCAAAAACGACAATATGGTGGATATTGGTTTGCTGGTCATATTTGAGGTACAGCAGGATAGGGTAGTCCAGGTATTTTTTCGGTTCGGGCACCATCAGATTAAACTCGAAGAATAAATTTTCGAGGATATTGTAAGGGATACGGTTGCGTTTGAGGTGGGACGAAAGGGAGCGGAGCTTGGAGCGCATGAGGTTGATTGGGATATCCCTGCCGGCGAGCTCTGCTATTGGGAGCCAGGCTTGTTTTTGGAGGTTAAAGTAATCCACCGACCCTATCCGCAGCTTGTAGTCGAACCGTGGGTTTCCCGGTACGACATATCCCGGGTAAAATAAGCTGAACCCGTTTTCGATACCGAATTGTATTTCCATCAGAATCGTGAAAAAACCAAGGCTGTACCGGGCATAATCCGGGTGGTACATACCCAGGATACTGGCAATACTCGTCTTCCCCAGGTCGAAAAAACTCGCCGCGACGAGCCGATCTTCGTCATAGACCACGAATTCCATGGTGTTGAAGATACTGGATCGTTCACCTTCGAGCAGTGATTCCTGCAGGGAACTGGGGAGCGTCTCGGGGAAATGTTGCCGGTAGTGTTCGAAAAGCGCATCTTTTTCAGGTCCGAGCGATGCTTCCCGGAAGGCACAGCGAAAGCGTCCAAGATTCTTTCGGATCAGTTTCTGGTTACTTTTCCCAAAAGAAAAGCCTTCCAGGGGCAAACGTATCCATATTGAGGATAAGAAGCCGTATCCAAAATTGAGAAAATGGGTGGTAAAAATCATTTGCCCCATTCGGTACCAACCGCTCGCCAGGAAATCGTCTAGTTGTTCCGGGGATATATGTTCAGGCTGGAGCTTTGCAGCAAACATCGCCAATGCTTTTTTTCTTTTGTGAAACCTTGGGCATACAACGCAGTCTGGTTGATGTTCCGAAGGGGAAAGATAGCAATTTTATTAATTATCCCCAGGCATGTAAAGGGCCTCCTGCGGCGAAAAAGCGGTCTGCCCGTGCCATGGCGTTGGGGTCCTGGATGAGCTCTGGCGCATGGTGGGGTTTTTTGCGGGCATCAATGACCAGGGGTCCTCGACAGCCCCAGTGCTTGAATTCGGAGAAAGCACCTACGCCGTGCAGATCGTGGGAAGGGTTGGCACGCGTAAAAGCAACCCACAGGAAATTATTGAGGCTGGCGGCAGTGAAGGAGCTGTCATCGCAAAGGACGATGAGGGGTATTTGTTCCAGGTCGAAGCGTTCGAGGTGGGTACAGAGCGATTCGGCCACTGCATAGCCCGTTGTTGTTTCAAATGGCGGGCCGCTGAGGGCAAGGGCCCCGGGCATGATAAATTCAGGGCGGTCAAACCCGGCAGGCAGGGAGAACCCGGCGGGAAGGTCGCCGGAAAGTACCCTGCGGCGAGGGCCTCTGCAGGCAACGACCACTTTTGATCCGGCATTCCAGGCCGTGCCGGAGTAATCCAGGGTGTCAATGGTTGTTTTTGTTTGGAAATGAAGGTCGCGCGTCCAGTCCACCCGTTCGAGGATATGCCGGAAGAATCCGGGGATTTCACGGGTGCTGAGGTGCGGGTCGTCATCGTGGGCGGCAATGAAGAGGAATTTTGCGAGGGAGGTCTGGCCACTGCCCAGGATATGATTGGCCTGGGTAAGGATTTCTTCCGGTTGGGGCGTGCGGAAAGGCATATACCGCTCGCTCCCGATAGCGAGCAGCAAAGGATGGACCCCTGCAGCATCCACGGCGTTAATCTCTACGATCCCGGGAAATTCCTGCGGGGTAAGGCGTTCGACGAGTTCGTGGATAAGGTAGCCGAAGCTGGAGTCTTCCTGAGGTGGCCGGCCTACGACGGTGAAATGCCAGATGGCATCTTTTCGGTGATAGACGTTTTCGACTTCCATGACCGGAAAATCATGGGTCAGGCTGTAGTAGCCGAGATGGTCTCCGAATGGCCCTTCGGGCTTTTTTTCCCCTTTTCGGATGATGCCGGTGATGACGAAATCGGCATCTGAGGACAAGACGTGCCCGTTTCGACGCGCGTAGCGGAACCGTCTTCCGCCAAGCATGCCTGCGAAGGTCAGTTCCGAAAGCCCCTCTGGAAGGGGCATGATAGCCGAGAATGCATGGGACGGCGGCCCGCCTATGAAAATGGAGGCACGGAACGGCGCCCCGGAAGCGTTGTAAGCGGTATGGTGGACGCCGATTCCCCGGTGCAACTGGTAGTGCATACCAATCTCCTGGTTGGGCACGTAGGCATTGCCACCAAGTTGTATCCGGTACATACCCAGGTTGGATTTCATGATATTATTTTCACCCGGTGGAAGGGTGAAAACCTGCGGCAGCGTGATGAATGCGCCCCCGTCCATCGGCCACGACCTGATCTGTGGAAGCTGGTCAATGCGCGTGCGCCCGTATTCTACCGGCGCCCTGCCTATTGTCCGCCGGGGTAAGGCCCAGGCGGCAGTGAGCGGTGCCCCGAGGTAACGAAGGGGGTTCCGGAGCAGACTGGTCGGGTCGGCTTTGAGCTCGATAACCTTCCCGATTTTGTGTAAAGTATGCCGGAAGAGAAACTCGGTGCGCTCGATTGTACCATATATATTGGATACAGCAGGAAAAGGGCTGTTTTTAACCTTTTCGAACAATAATGCAGGACCCTGCGCTTCATATACCCGCCGATGGATTTCGGCCATTTCCAGATTGGGATCCACTTCTTCGCGGATGCGCACCAGTTTGCCGTGTTTTTCCAAATCGCGTACTGCTGCGCTCATGCTGGAATAACTCATGTCCCTTTTCGAAATTTAAGATTAATGATGTGAAAACACTGATTGCTAAAGAAAAAGGCTTGCGGGGCCCTTGTCAGAACCCTTTTTCTGCCTCGGTCTTTTTCTCCATAAGCAGCCGGAGGTTTTTTACCGTTTGGGTCGGCCCCTGGTCTATCACCAGGTTGATCAGCCAGGCCGGCAGCTCACCGCCCGGGTCGCTACGCAGGTAATAATTCAACCGTATGGTGTTTTTGTCAATCGGGGTGAATTCCCAGCGGTAGTCCAGCAGGGGGATCCTTACCCGTTCCGGCTTTTCCGGGACCCTGCCCGGGACGCCATTGACCGTAATGAGGACTCTACCGTCGGTGTCATGGATAATCTTGCTCGCCGCCACGAAATCCCTGTCGCTGAGCGGCCAGGGGAAGTCCATCACCGCATAATAGACCGCCTCGGCAGAGGAGGGGCGTGCGATCAACTCGGCAGAAACGCATTTATACACCCATTGCTCATAGCCCTGGACATTGCGCATGATTTCGAGCAGCGTTTTTACCGTCCCGTCCAGCAGGGTGCTGATTTTGATTTCATTTATCGGGGAATTTTCCGCCTTGCGGAAATAAACTTCTACGTCGTCTGCCGTTTTTTTCAGCTTCCAGGAACCAGGTTGGCCGTGAACGGCGCAGGAAACAAAGGCCCACATAAAAAAGACCGCTAAAAAACGCATGATCAGGTTTTCTTATAAAACAACGGTCCCAACGGCAAGGTTCATTTTTTTCGCTATATTCAAACACGCATCAGAACGAGGCAGATTTATCAGGGGATATTGTCCATGAGCCCCAGGGCTTTCCCGAGGACATGGGTTTGTATAAAAAGCCCCTTTTGCCGCCGTGTGCAGCTTACGCTTCCAAACAGCATTTTGAAGAGGCTTTTTACACAACCCCGCTTATGCGGCCCCCGGTTTTACGCACCCTAAAAAAGTATGATTTTGCAGCACAAGCCGCCCAAACTGGAGCGCAGCTCTTCAAAACAATTTTTGACGGCTTGTGCTGCAGAGGTCTCAGCCCGCGATGATTCCGTTGCGACGGTTAATGGTTCAGCTACCGTGCATCAATTGTGGTAAGCGGCATTGTGCGCGAGCTCTCCCCCGCAGGTTGAACAAGTCCCTGGGTTGCCTGCACCGCCTGCACATCCTTTTGCGCAGGTGTAGTGCCATACGCCTGCGGCATTTTTAGCAGGTTCCGGCGTTGGTGCTGGTGTAGAAGGCGTTGGAGTCGGAGTGGGGAGGGTCTGCTGTGCAGGCTGGTCGTGAAATGCCTGGTTGTGGACATAAGCCGTCCCGCATACAGGGCAGTTGGCCTGGGCAGCACCCCCGCTGCCTGCGCAGTTATTCGGGCAGATATAGTGGGGCACCCCACCGGAAACGGCTGTAGAAGGCGTCTGGGGCATTGGCGAAGGCATAGCCGAGGGGTCGGCAACGGTATTGCCGACGCCAGCGCCAGGCAGGGAGTTGGCAGCTTCGTCCCGAATGGTACGGTCGCGCTTACAAGATACCACTGCTGTGGCCATTACCAGTAAAGCAAGGAAGAGTGTTTTTTTCATTTTTAGCAGCATTATTTTAGAATCAATATAGCCAAAAGGCCCATTTTCGGAATAAAGTTAACAATCCTTTCCCCGGTTTTCATATTTCGGCCAAAATAATTTAGCTTCGCCGCGGGAAAATTATGCTATGCGTCAGTATCAGGCATTATTACAACATATATTGGATCAGGGCACCCGGAAAAACGACCGCACGGGGACGGGGACGATCAGTGTCTTCGGGTATCAGATGCGCTTTGACCTGGAAGAGGGTTTTCCACTCGTCACGACCAAGAAGCTCCATTTCAAATCTATTCTGCACGAATTGCTTTGGTTTATTTCCGGGGATACGAATATTGCTTACCTCGTGCGCAACGGGGTAAATATCTGGAACGAATGGCCTTTTCAGCACTGGTTGGAATGTAATGCCCTCGCAGGCGCTTGCCCGAAATATGGGGCTGAATGGAAGGCCCGCCTGCAGGAATTTATTGAACGCATCCGTCATGATGATGCTTTTGCAGATGCCTGGGGCAACCTCGGCCCGGTTTATGGCCATCAATGGCGTAATTTCAACGGTGTGGACCAACTGGCCGGGCTGGTCAGCGATATCCGTACCAACCCGGATTCAAGGCGCCTCGTGGTCACAGCCTGGAACCCCGCAGATATTCCTTTAATGGTTAAGGCAGGGCTTCCGCCTTGCCACGCGCTATTCCAGTTTTACGTGGCAGAGGGCAGGCTATCCTGCCAGCTTTACCAACGCTCTGCCGATGTATTCCTCGGTGTTCCATTTAATATTGCGTCTTATGCCCTGCTCACCATGATGATCGCACAGTCCTGTGGGTTGCGGCCAGGGGAATTTGTCCATACGTTTGGCGATGCCCATCTGTATCTCAACCACCTCGACCAGGCCGGGGTACAGCTTGCCAGAACGCCCAGGCCGCTCCCATCCGTAATCCTTGACCCCTCCGTCAATGACCTCTTCGCTTTTACTTTCGATGATATTCATCTGCACGGTTACGACCCCTGGCCACATATCCCGGCACAAGTGTCTGTTTAGAATTTATCTAAATAACCGTTCTTGTTTGATTATTGGGTTAAAAGTTTGAAGGTGGTTTTATATTTGCGCTGACAAAAAAATGACACGGTTACACACGCCTTTTCTGCGTGGGATTAAACAAAACGTTTCATAAAATGAGATACCATTCTCTGAGAAATTTCCTTCTTTTTCTGTGCTTTCTGCTCTGGGGTACGCTCCAGCTTCACGCACAGGACGGAGCTGCCGCTCCCGACATTGAGGCGGGCAAGACGTTGTTCAAGAACAATTGCGCTTCCTGCCACAATAAAAACATGAAAGATAAGCTTACAGGCCCTGCCCTGGGCGGCACCCAGGAACGCTGGGCGGCTTACCCCAGGGAAGAGTTGTACTCCTGGATCAGAAACTCCCAGGCCATGATTTCTACGGGCCATCCGCGCGCCGTGGAATTGTGGAACCAGTGGAAGCCGACGATCATGACGAATTTTAACCTCAGCGATAAAGAGATCGAAGATGTCCTGGCATACATCCAGTGTACTTACGACGGGAGCTGCGGCCCCGTAGTGGCTGCACCGACCGCTGCCACAGGAGCTGTTGCCGAAAAAAAGGACAATACCCTGCTCTATGGCATCATCGCGCTTGCCCTCGGGCTACTCGCTGTAATCCTGGCACGTATCCTCGCCAACCTGAACTACATGCTCATGGTGAAAGAGGACAGTACTGCCGCGCCACGCCGCAAAACCCTCGTAGAAATCCTGACCAGCAAAGGGGTAGTCGCTTTCGTGATTTTCTCTGTAGTGGTCCTCGGGGGATATACTACGGTGAATAATGCCATCTCTATGGGGCGTCAACAGGATTATGCACCGGAGCAGCCGATCAAATTCTCCCACGCGACGCACGCAGGCCTTCATAAAATTGATTGCCAATATTGCCACGACAGTGCCCGCCGCTCCAAGCACTCTTCTATCCCCGGTGCAAACACCTGTATGAATTGCCACCGCGCAATTAAGGTGGGTTCTACCTATGGGACCGCTGAACTTACGAAAATCTTCGCATCCATCGGTTATGACCCGAGTACGGATAAATATATCCCTGACTACGAACAACTGAGCGATAAGGAAATCGAACGGATCTATAAAAAATGGATCTCCGATGTCTATATCACCGAGAAGGGTGGCCTCGATAACAGGGGCGAGCAGGAAATCAACCAACAGTGGGAAGGGATCGTGGCCGCACTCACAGATAAGAAAGGCCGGGATGCGAAAATACAGGGCCCAATCGAATGGGTGCGTATCCATAACTTGCCCGACCATGCTTATTTCAACCATGCACAACACGTTGCCGTCGGTAAGGTCGAATGCCAGACCTGCCACGGGCCGGTAGAGGAAATGGAGTTGGTACATCAGTATTCACCACTCTCTATGGGTTGGTGTATCAACTGCCACCGCCAGACCGCGGTCAAGTTCACCGAAAATGAATATTATCAGTCCTACGCGAAGTTCCACAAGGAAATCGCAAACGGAAAACGGGAAAAAGTGACCGTGGAAGAAATCGGTGGCCTCGAATGTCAGAAATGCCATTATTGATGCCCCTGCCGATTAGGTAGCTATTTGCAATCATTCGTCCCTAATGCTGAAATTCTAACCATGAAGGATCAAAATAAACAGTTCTGGACGGGCGTGGAAACGCTTACTAACGACCCCGTCCTCATCGAACTCGCTCAACAGGAATTCTCCGGTAATATCGCCCAAACGCTGAGCCAGGAGCCCGCAATGAACCTGAACGCAAACCGCCGGGATTTCCTGAAATATCTGGGCTTTGGCCTCGGCGCAGCAACCGTAGCCGCAGGCTGCGAAATCCCGGTGCGCAAGGCAATCCCCTATGTGGTCAAACCGGATGAAATCGTGCCCGGCGTTGCAACTTATTATGCCTCGTCTTTCGCACTGGGCGGCGACTATTGCCCGGTACTGGTCAAAACCCGGGAAGGCCGGCCGATCAAAATCGAGGGCAATGCGCTCTCTTCCCTGACTCAAGGGGGCACAAGTGCACGCGCACAGGCTGCCGTGCTTAGCCTATACGATACCAGCCGATTCAACGGTCCCTACCGGGCTGCAGATGGCAAGATTGACCAGCCCAAGCGCAGGGGCGCCAAGGGCCCGGGCTGGGAAGCAATTGACCGGGAAATTATGGCAAAACTCACCCCCGGCAGCCGGGTACGCATCGTGGCGAATACGCTGCTCAGCCCGACCGCGAAAAAGGCAATCGAGGATTTTAAGGCTGCCTTCCCTAATACAGACCTGGTAATGTACGATCCGGTCTCCAGTTCGGCTATCCTCGAAGCAAACGAGCGCTGCTTCGGCGATCCGGTTGTCCCGGCATATTCCTTCGATAAGGCAATGGTGATCGTCAGTTTTGATGCTGACTTCCTCGGCACCTGGATCTCCCCGATAGAATATGCGGCGCAATATGTTAAAAACCGTACGATACAGGATGTCAAAAAGGTGAATATGTCCCACCACGTTCAGGTGGAAAGCCACATGAGCCTTACAGGTTCAAACGCGGACAACCGCATCCTGGTGAAGCCTTCCGAAATGGGCGCGGCAATCGTCGCCCTGTATAACGAACTGGCGGCCAAGACTGGGGCCACTAAGGTTTCAGGCCCCTCCCTGCCAACGGAAAAAGTGGCTAAAATCAAAAAAGTAGCTGCTAAACTGCTCCAGAATTCCGGACAGGCACTGGTCGTCTCTGGTTCCAATAATACCGGCGAACAGGTGCTGGTCAATGCGATCAATGCAATGCTGGACAGCTACGGCAATACGATTGACCTTACCAATGCTTCCCTGCAACGCCAGGGCAGGGATAGCCAGATACAAGCGCTTATCTCCGATATGAAAAAGGGTAATGTAGATGCCCTTTTCGTATGGGATGGCGCTAATCCTTCCTGGGACCTCCCGAATTCAAAGGATTTTAACGAGGGGTTGAAAAAAGTAAAGCTCAAGGTATCGTTTTCAGGGGTGCCAAATGAAACCGCCCTGCACTGCGATTACCTCGCACCTACTCACCACTGGCTGGAAAGCTGGAGCGATGCGGAGCCAAAAAGAGACCACTACAGCCTCATCCAGCCGACTATCGCGCCGTTGTTCGATACCCGCCAGGCAGAAATCTCCCTGCTGACCTGGTCTTCGAGCCCCAGACTGGATAAGGCCTCTGATCAACCGATGTACGCGTATCTTCAGGCCCACTGGCAGGATGTTATCTTCCCGAAGCAATCAAAATTTGCGACTTTTCAGGCTTTCTGGGGTAGCGCATTGCACGATGGGGTAGTGGAGTTCCCTCTTACGCCCAGACCGGCATTCGAATTCGTGGCAGATGTCGCTCAGGCCGCCGCCACGGTGCGCAAGCCATCCAACAGCGAACTGGAAATCAGTTTCTACGAAACGGTCAATATGGGCGCCGGCCAATATGCCAACAACCCCTGGCTGCAGGAAATGCCGGATCCGATCGCCCGTACAGTATGGGGTAATTATCTCGCTATACCGGTAGGCTGGGATGGGGGCAATAAGTTCCAGGCGTTCAAAAACCTGAATGCACGCGAAGCTTATGGCCATGCAGACCTCGTCGAGGTAACGGTCAATGGGGTCAAACAGACCGTCACTGCCGTGCGGCAATTCGGCCAGCCTCAGGGTACTGTCGCCCTTGCATTGGGCTATGGGCGCGAAGTGGCAGGAGTCAGTGGTAAAGCACTGGGCTCCGCGGTAGGCGTAAATGCCTTCCCCTGGTGCTTCATTGACCAGTATGGCAATACGCAATACTACGCAGCAAAATTGGACATCTCCGACCGCGTCGCCGAAGAGGATTGGTTTGCCTGTGTGCAGTACCACCATTCAATGGGGGTGACGGGTACCGACCCCAAAACCGGCGAAACAATCAATGTGGACGAAAAAACGGCGATGACCCTGGGCGCTGGCTATCAGGGGGGTATCGTCAATCGTTCGATTATCTACCAGGGTAAGGCTGCAGAACTACCGGAACTGGTCGGGCACATCAAAGAACGCCGTACCGAGGCCGAGGAGCTGAATTCCAAAACGCTCTATCCTTTCGACGAATATGTAGAGAATGTTTACAGCCAGGGCCATTGGTGGGCAATGCACGTGGACCTCAACGCCTGTATTGGCTGTGGCGCGTGTCAGGTGGCCTGCGTAGCCGAGAATAATGTGCCCGTTGTCGGAAAGCACGAGGTAGCCAGACACCACGAAATGACCTGGCTGCGTATTGACCGCTACTTCTACGGCGATTACGAGAACCCCAATGTGGTCTATCAGCCGATGATGTGCCAGCATTGCGACAATGCGCCCTGCGAAAACGTGTGTCCGGTGGCCGCAACGCCCCACAGCTCGGAAGGACTTAATCAAATGACCTACAACCGCTGTATCGGTACCCGCTATTGCGCAAACAACTGTCCCTACAAAGTTCGCCGGTTCAACTGGCTCGACTATACCACCGCTGATCTCTTCGCTGTCAATGAAAACGAGGTGAACGGTGAAGACCTCCCATATATGGCCGATAACCTCGTCCGCATGGTCCTTAACCCGGATGTAACGGTGCGCTCCAGGGGGGTCATCGAAAAATGCAGCTTCTGTGTACAACGTATCCAGGAGGGTAAGCTCACCGCACGGCGCGAAGGCCGTAAACTGGTGGAGACCGATGTCAAGACAGCCTGCCAAACGGCATGTCCTACCGGTGCTATCGTTTTCGGCGACCGCAACGATAAATCCAATACCCTGTCCAAGCGGCTGGAAAACCCGCTGAACTATATCGTACTGGAGGAAATTAACGTGCGTTCCTCCGTGAACTATCAGGCAAGAGTAAATAACCGCGACGAGGCCCTCGACGCTTAATTCTGAAAATAACTAGCTTATGAGCGCAGCTGTTTCTGCCATTCGGGAACCCCTCATTACGGGTAACAAAAGCTACCATGAAATTACCGAGGATATCTGCTCGCCCACCGAGCGTACCCCGAGTACCGCATGGGTAGTCGCTTTTATTATTGCCGTCTCCGCATTGGCATTCTACGTCTTCTGTGTGACCTGGACCATCTGGGTGGGCATCGGGTCCTGGAATCTCAACCGCACCATCAACTGGGGCTGGGATATTACCAACTTCGTCTGGTGGGTCGGTATTGGCCATGCTGGTACGCTAATCTCTGCTATCCTCCTGTTGTTCCGCCAGAAATGGCGGACGGGGGTCAACCGCGCAGCGGAAGCTATGACGATTTTTGCGGTGATGTGCGCCGGTCAGTTCCCCCTGATCCACATGGGACGCCTTTGGCTGGCTTTCTTTATCTTTCCTTACCCCAATACCCGCGGGCCACTTTGGGTGAATTTTAACTCTCCGCTGCTCTGGGACGTTTTTGCGATTTCTACGTACTTCACTGTATCGCTCCTGTTCTGGTACACTGGTCTGGTCCCTGACCTGGCGACTGTCCGCGACCGCGCCAAAGGGCTGCGCCGGAAAATGTATGGTTGGGCTTCCTTCGGCTGGACAGGCTCCGCGAAACACTGGCAGCGTTTTGAAAGTCTCTCCCTCGTCCTTGCCGGCCTCGCAACACCGCTCGTACTCTCGGTACATACCATCGTATCCTTCGACTTCGCAACGTCTGTTATTCCCGGCTGGCATACGACAATATTCCCGCCCTACTTCGTTGCAGGAGCGATTTTCTCCGGATTTGCAATGGTGCAGACGCTGATGGTAATCACTCGTAAGGTACTGAAGCTACAGGATTACATCACCCTGGAGCATATTGATAGCATGAATAAGGTGATCCTCGTCACCGGGACGATCGTCGGGGTTGCGTACCTCACGGAATTATTCATCGCCTGGTACTCGGGATATGTTTACGAGCAGTTCGCTTTCTACAACCGCGTAATGGGTCCTTATTTCTGGTCCTATATCGGGATGATGGGCTGTAACGTAATCTCCCCACAGTTGTTCTGGAGCCGTAAACTGCGCAGGAACCTGTTCGTGACTTTCTTTATGTCCATCTTCGTCAATATCGGTATGTGGTTCGAGCGCTTTGTGATCATCGCATCTACGCTTGCCCGCGATTATCTCCCCTCGAGCTGGAGCTATTATTCTGCCTCCTGGGTAGAGGTGGGTCTGTTTATCGGCACCCTGGGGTTATTCTCCACGCTGTACCTGCTCTTTACGCGGCTCGCACCCGTAGTTGCAGTGGCCGAAGTCAAGAGCATTCTGAAAACTTCCGGCGACCAGTATTGTGGTGCCGAGGTAGCCAGGAAGCATGAGTCCGAAGGGGCCCATGCCCATGGCGGGCACTAACCGGGAGCCATGGCCCGGCGACGGTCATGCCCGGATGGTAGCAGAAAATTAAATTATTGCACGTCTTTTTACAGAAAAATCAGACGTGGCTCATATATAATACCGGAATAGAAATTCAGCAGGATGAAAACAGAAAATAGTAAGAAAAAAGTCCTTTACGGTTTGTATGATGATGAGACCGACTTGCTGAAGGCCGTCCACCATGCAAAGCACGAGGAAATGGACATCATGGACGTATATACGCCTTTCCCTGTGCATGGTTTGGACGAGGCGCTGCATCTCAGCGAGAGCCGTCTGCATATCGCGGGGTTCATCTATGGCGCTATCGGCGCATTAACGGGTTTTCTGGCGATGACGTGGATTTTTACCCGCGATTGGCCAATCATTTTTGGCGGAAAGCCTTACTGGTCGGTACCGGCTTTTATACCGATTACCTTCGAATTAACCGTGTTGTTCGCCTCCGTCGGTATGGTCGTGACTTTCTTTACGGTATGTGGGATGGGGCCCGGGGTTTCAAACCCAACCCTGGACGACCGGATCACCGACGACAAATTCTGTATAGCTTTCGATGTTACTAATGTCGAAGCGGATCAGGTAGATCGGTTGAAGGATTTTTTTGCAAAAAGCGGGGCGTCGGAAATTAATTCCAAGTCCCTTTAATTGTCATTGAAAACGATAGCGATGAAACATACCATCAAGCACGTGCTGATCGCCCTGGTCACTGCTGCGGTCATTTACTCCTGCTCCCCTTCCCGGGGCGAGCGCACCGGGCGGGAATATATGCCGGACATGGCGCACTCTATTGCATACGAAGTGCAGTCTTATGCAGGATACCGCTTCAATACCTGGGACAGCGCCTCCACTTTCGTTCGTAAAGATCTTTCCATGCCCCGCCTGCCTGTGGCAGGTACCATCCCACGTGGATATGCAGGGGTATTTTATGCTGGCGAAGAGGGCTACGACGCTACATTGGCGATGCTGCACGGGAAGCATTCCCTCAACGCGGTTTCCGTACCGATGAATGCCCACGTTCCATATTATTATCAGGATACAGAAGAGGAGCGTCTCCGCGCTACCCAGGAAATCCGGAATAACCCTTTCCCGATTACGGCAAAAGGGCTGGCTACCGGCAAAGAACTCTACGATATTAACTGTGCGATTTGCCATGGGGAAAAAGGCGACGGCGCGGGTTATCTGGTGCGCGATCCCGATCCTGCAAAAGGTGATCCCGGCGGCAAGTACCCTGCCGCCCCTGCAAACTTTCTGCTCGATACCTTCCTGATATCCGCTAACGGCCGTTTCTACCATTCGATTATGTATGGGAAAAATGTAATGGGCGGTTATAGCGACAAACTCAACTTCGAGGAACGCTGGCAGGTAATCCATTATATCCGCTCGCTTCAAGCCAGTAGCAAAAGCTTGAAGTACGACGAGACGGCCAATGAACTCAACCCGGAGTTCGGAAAGCCGGGTAAGCCCGTAGCACCTGCTGCACAAGCTGCCGATGCAGCTCCCGCACCAGGTGCCGCCGCACAAAAACGTTGAGTATTCCGGTTGATCCGGTATAAAATTTAAAAAGCGAAAACGAGATGAACGCATTCATATTTCAATCCAGGCAAAAAACCGTCCTCTTCGGATTCATGGCCCTCGGCCTGCTGTGCATGGTCTTGACCTTTATCGGTGACGATGCGCTGCATACGCGCTTTTGGACCAACTACCTGCATAATACCATCTTTTTTACCGGTATAGCTTTTATTTCGTTATTCATCCTTACGGCGTTTACTACTGCCTGGGCAGGCTGGCATGTCGGTATGAAACGGATATGGGAATCGTACAGCCTTTTCCTGATCGTCGGTCTGGTGTTGATGCTCCCGATTATCGCAGGGCTGTGGGGCCACTTCCATCACTTGTACCACTGGGCAGATGAGGGTGAGGTGGCGAAAGATACCGTGCTGAAGGGCAAGGCTTCTTTCCTCAATAAAGGATGGTACACCTTCGGCACCCTCGCGATTATCGGGACCTGGGTATTCTTTGCCATGAAGCTCCGCAGCCTCTCGGTTCAGGAAGACCACACCGGAAAAGGGCTGGGGGATAATTTTTCCCACCATCGTTCAATACGCTTTTGGTCGGCAGTGTTTTTGCCGATCGCAGGTTTCTCCAGCGCTGCGGTGATTTGGCAGTGGCTGATGTCGCTGGATGCACACTGGTACAGTACCCTGTTTGCCTGGTACACGGGCGCGAGTTGGTTCATCTCCGCAATGGCGTTGACAATCCTTACCCTGATCTACCTGAAAAGCCAGGGATATTTCCCGAATATTACCTCCAACCATTTTCACGACCTGGGTAAGTTCCTTTTCGCGATAAGTGTTTTCTGGACCTACCTCTGGTTCTCCCAGTTCATGTTGATCTGGTACGGTAATGTGGGGGAGGAAACAGTATATTTCTTTGAACGCCGGGAAAACTATCCCGTTCTGTTCTATGGCAATTTCGTCCTAAACTTCCTGGTGCCGTTCTTGGTCCTGATGCGCAACGATTCAAAAAGGAAAACCGGTATTGTAGCTACTGCTGCAATCGTGACCTTCTTCGGGCATTGGCTGGATTTCTTTCTGATGATTAAGCCAGGGGCACGACATACTGCAATGGAGGCGCTCGCCCATAGCCACGGTGCAGAAGGTCATGCAGCAGAAGGAGCCCATCACGCTTTAGGTTTCGCGGCAGGGTTTTCTATTCCCGGTCTGCTGGAGATTGGCACGATGTTGGGTTTCCTCGCACTGTTCCTGTATTTTGTCTTCCTTCAACTCGGAAAGGCAAGTTTAGTGCCTAAAAATGATCCTTATATGGTCGAGAGTGCCCACCATAGCGTCTGGCCTTATGTAGAATGATTCTAAACAAGCAGCAAGGGTGAAACATTGTGCGTCGCCACTGTTATAAACGGTACTTTCGACAATTGCAAGGTTCAACAAAAACTGAAAATCAAAATCAAATCGTATGACCGGGCTTCTCGTAATCCTGAGTATTATCCTGATCGCAATTATTGCTGTACAGATTGGCAAGGTCTCCGAGCTTGCGGCCAAAATCCGCGGGGAAGAAGAAATGCAGGATATTGTCAACCGGCGGCAGTCGGTGTATATGGTCCTGTTTATGGTCGTATTCCTCGTGGGGTGTGCGGTATCAGGGGTTTATTACAAGAACTATTACATGGGTTTTGGTCCGTGGCAGCCGGCATCGGCGCACGGTAAAGTGCTGGATGATATGTTCAAGGTCACGCTGTTCCTAACCGGGATTGTATTTGTGATCACGCAGATTCTGCTCTTTTGGTTTGCGTTCAAGTATCGCGCCAGGAAAGGGGCGAAAGCGCTTTTCCTGCCCCATAACGACAAACTTGAGGTTTTCTGGACGATTGTCCCTGCGGTGGTGATGACGTTTCTGGTAGTGGGCGGGCTTGATGCCTGGAACGAGGTAATGGCCGATGTAAAAGACGGCGAGGATTACATGGAGATCGAGGCAACTGGTTTTCAGTTTGGCTGGAATCTCCGTTATCCGGGGCCTGATGGTCAGCTCGGCGCCAAGAATTTCCGTCTGATCAGTGGGTCGAACCCGCTTGGCCAGGATTGGAAGGACGAGAAGAACCTGGATGATTTTCATCCGGGGGAAATTGTATTGCCGAAAGGGAAAAAAGTACGTGTACGAATCACTTCTCAGGATGTGCTACACAACTTCTACCTTCCGCATTTCCGGGTGAAGATGGATGCGGTACCGGGCATGCCGACCTATTTCATTTTTACGCCGACTAAAACGACGACGGAATTCAGGGAGGAGCTACGCAATTATCCGGAGTTCAACGTTCCTGCAGACCCAAAGGATCCTACGAGCAAGATGCTCTGGGAGGTATTTGATTTCGAACTGGCCTGTGCGGAGCTTTGTGGCCGCAGCCACTTCAGCATGCGTCGTTTAGTACGGATCGTCGAACCGGAAGAGTACGATGTATGGGCGGCACAGCAGCCATCCTATTATTTCGGCAACGTACGGGGCAAGGAAGACGACCCCTGGAAGGGCCGTATTTTCGAAGGCGAGCAGCAACCTGCCGACACCACGCAGGCACAACAATAATCCAGACTTTCACAAAATATCCGCTTGACAACTATAAAACTTTAGGCCAATGGCTAATGTAGCGACTCCTCCGAACACTTCGCGCGAAGATCAACTGATCGAACAACTGGGCTTTGACGATCACTTTCACGCGCATCATCATGGGGACAAATATCAGTCCAATTTCATTACCAAATACGTGTTCAGCCAGGATCACAAGATTATCGCCAAGCAATTCCTGATCACTGGGATGTTTTGGGCGCTCATCGGTGCAGCGATGTCCATTGTGTTCCGCCTTCAGCTTGGTTTCCCGGAAGAGAGCCTTACCTGGCTCAAGCCCGTGCTGGGCAAATGGATTGTCGTCAACCCGGAAACGGGTATCGGCTCTTTGTCGCAGGATTTCTATTACGCGCTGGTGACGATGCACGGTACAATCATTGTATTTTTCGTATTGACCGCCGGCCTCAGCGGGACATTCAGTAATTTCCTCATTCCTTTGCAGGTCGGCTCGAGGGATATGGCATCTCCATTGCTGAACATGATGTCTTACTGGTTCTTTTTCCTGGCCAGTGTGGTGATGTTCGCATCCCTGTTCCTAAGCACCGGGCCATTTTCGGGGGGATGGACGGCATATCCACCGCTGAGTGCACTGCCACAAGCTTCCAGTGGCTCGGGGGCGGGTATGACGCTGTGGATCGTCAGCCTGGTACTTTTTGTTGTATCGGTATTGCTGGGCGGGGTGAATTATATCACGACGGTGCTCAACCTGCGTACGAAGGGGATGAATATGTGGCGTATGCCGCTCACCATCTGGGCATTCTTCATTACGGCCATCATCGGTCTGCTGTCATTCCCGGTACTGGCTTCCGCTTTCTTCCTCGTGACTTTTGACCGCAGCCTGGGTACGAGTTTTTTCCTTAGCGAGATTTTCATCGGGGGTAAGGCCCTTGACCATGTCGGTGGCAGCCCTGTCTTATACCAGCATTTATTCTGGTTCCTCGGCCACCCCGAAGTATATATCATTATTCTTCCTGCGATGGGTATTGTATCCGAAGTACTTTCGGTACACTCGCGCAAGCCGGTATTCGGGTATAAGGCCATGGTATATTCGATGCTTGCCATCGCTTTCTTATCCTTCATCGTATGGGCGCACCACATGTTTATGTCGGGCGTAAACCCATTCATTTCGAATTTCTTTGTCATCTTCACATTGATTATCGCCGTACCTTCTGCAGTAAAAGTTTTTAACTGGATCGCGACAGTTTACGGGGGTAATGTGCGTTTTACGGCTGCCAGTTTGTTTGCGATCGGCTTCGTTTCCATGTTTATTTCAGGGGGCCTTACGGGGATATTCCTCGGCAACTCGGCAATTGATATTCAGTTGCACGACACCTATTTCGTTGTGGCACACTTCCACATTGTCATGGGGATTGCGGCATTCTTCGGTATGTTTGCGGGGATATACCATTGGTTTCCGAAGATGTACGGGCGTTTCATGAACGAAACCCTTGGGCGCGTGCATTTCTGGGGCACGATTATCGGGGCATACCTGATATTCTGGCCGATGCACTATACGGGTATGGCAGGGGTACCCCGGCGGTACTACCGTTTTGATACTTTCCAGGCCTTTTCGCATTTTGACGAGCTGAATAAGTTCATTACCATTGCTGCAATCATCACCTTTGCTTTCCAGATTCTTTTTGTAATCAATTTCTTCTACAGTATCTGGAAGGGGAAAAAGGTGACGCAATCCAACCCGTGGGGGGCAAATACGATCGAGTGGACGACTCCGATTAATCCCGGCCACGGAAACTGGCCTGGCAAGATCCCCACTGTGCAGCGCTGGGCATACGATTATGGCAAGGATGGCCGGGAGTATATTCCTCAGATTGAACCACTCGCAAAAGGGGAAACCGACGAGGGCGCTCATTGAGTTGTACGCACACGTCCGGGGCGGTTGGTATTCCTGTATATTGATGATTAAACAACAACACACACACTGCGCGCAAGCGTGTAAATATGAATAGGAACAAGCGTGAGGCGGTCGAAAAAGTAGTGCTGACCGGTACATCCGTTAAAAGCGGGCTTTTGGACTTCGTCCGGGATTTCAAGATGCTGGTAAAGTTTCGGCTCTCCCTGACGGTGGTGTTTTCCTCTGCTATGGGATTTTTGATTGCAAGCAGCGGCGGGTGGGATTGGTTTTCTTTGTTTATGCTGGTTATTGGCGGTTTTCTGGTTACCGGGGCAGCCAATATCCTAAACCAGGTACTCGAGAAAGATTTTGACCGCCTGATGGAACGCACCGCCCAGCGTCCGCTTGCAGCAGGGCGTATGCGTATTTCAGAGGCTGTACTTCTGGCAGGCATCATGGCACTTTTCGGGGTTACTATGCTTGCGTGGTTCAATCCGTGGACAGCTTTTCTGGGAATGGTTGCCTTGATGATGTACGCCTTTGTGTACACCCCGCTAAAGCGGATTGGGCCGGTAGCTGTTTTTGTGGGCGCTATTCCCGGTGCGTTGCCAACGCTGATTGGGGCTGCGGCAGCAGAAGGGTTCATTTCGTCGCTTGGGGCATCGTTGTTTGCGATACAATTTTTCTGGCAGTTTCCCCACTTCTGGTCAATTGCCTGGCTTGGGCACGATGACTATATCCGTGCGGGATACCGTCTTTTGCCGGATGGTGCCGGAGAACGCGGGAATACGACCGGTCTATACGCTTTTTTATACGCGTTACCTTTGCTTCCCCTTGCGTTGTCCCCTTGGCTCATCGGGGCAACAAGCTGGGTTTCTGCTGCGGTGATCGCAGCACTGAGTGTGGGGTATGCCTGGTTGGGGTGGGGTCTTTACCGCCGCAACGACCGTAAGGCGGCACTACAGCTAATGTTTTATTCATTTATTTATATCCCGGTGGCGCTGATCGCGCTTTATCTGGATAAAATATAGAAAAATGGAAGTGACGGCAGAAAGGTTTTATAGCCGGAGTGGCATTCACCCGAAAAAGTTTGCATTGCTTCTCGCTTGTGCGAGTATGGTAATGATGTTTGCGGGTCTTACGAGTGCTTACCTGGTGCGTCAGGCTGCCGGTAATTGGCTGGAGTTTCAGTTGCCGGTCATTTTCGCAGTGAGTACTGGCATTATCCTCATGAGCAGTATTTTTCTGCATACTTCGTACCGGAGTTTCTGTAGCGGCGCCATGAGCCGTTACCGTTGGACGCTCGCTGTTGCTACGCTACTGGGGGTAGTTTTTCTGGTGTTGCAGTACCAGGGCTGGCTGGCACTGGAGCGGATCGGGATAGAACTTTCGACCAACCCTTCCGGCTCTTTTGTCTATGCGATTTCGGGCATACATGCAGCGCACGTACTCGGGGGTATTGCCGCACTGCTGGTTGCCTTGCTGCATGCGTTCAGTTTACCTTATAAGGTCACGGAACAGCGCAAATTGCGTTTCGAACTGACGCTCATTTATTGGCATTTTGTTGATTTACTCTGGGTGTACCTGTTTGTGTTCCTGTTGATGCAACGGTAACTCCCGAAATAGCGTTATTAGCCGAACCGAAAAAATTTATATGCTGATGGCTAACACAGATACTGCTTTGGATCCGCATGTCGAATCACATGCGCACGAACCTGTCGAAGACTGGTCAGGGGGGAAGGAACCTTTCGGGGTGAGTTATGGAAAGCTCATGATGTGGTATTTCCTACTTTCCGACGCGTTCACTTTTGCTGGTTTCTTGATCGCCTACGGTGCCCTGCGCTTTAGCAGCCCGACGTGGCCGGTCCCTGATTTTGTTTTTCAGACAGCCCCTTTCGGAATCCATGGTGCCCCCCTGGTATTCGTAACGATAATGTCTTTCCTTCTGATTATCAGCTCTGTAACGATGGTGCGTGGTGTTCAGGAAGGGCATAGGGAAAATAAGAACGGGGCGCTTTTCTGGGTGTTGATGACGGCTATCGGGGGCTTAGGTTTCCTTGGCTGCCAGGCGTGGGAATGGACAAACCTGATTGCTACGGAGCACATGTCCGTGACCCGGAACCCTTTTGGTACGCATACCGCAGCCGGAGTTTATCTGAATGCAGATGGTAGCGAATCCAAGGAAATATTCAAAAGCGGGGAGAGTTTTCTCATCCACAAGTTTGACCCCTCCCATGCTGCTGAAGACCATTCGGGCGAGGCGCATGCAAACTATGAGCGCGGCGATCATCCAGGGTATATGATGGATGCGCAGGGGTTCATCCACCGCAAGTTCAAAGTTACGGAAGGGCCTCAAGCCGGCCAGGTCAAAATGGAGGAGTTCGGCCCGAAAGCTTTCGGTGCACTGTTCTTTTTCATTACGGGCTTTCACGGATTCCACGTTTTTACCGGGGTTTTGATCCTTCTGATCGTAGCAGTGAATATTGGAAGCGGTCTTTATGTGGAACGGCAGAATGGCTATGAAATGGTAGAGAAAGTGGGCCTTTACTGGCACTTTGTGGACCTGGTATGGGTTTTCGTCTTCCTGGTGTTTTATCTGCTTTAGACCTCATGCCGCGTGTAGCGCTTTGTGATTTTGATTGTGCAGGCCCGGCCTGAAAATACCTTCTGTCCGCTATCTATCGGCGAAGGCAACCGTTGTTAAAAACCATAAAAAGGAATAAAGTCATGTCAGGACATCTTTCTTATGAAGAGAGTAAAAAGCGGGTACTCTACGGCTTGTACCTGCTTGCCATCGTAACGGTAATCGAGGTGTTCATTTCGCTGCTGGCTAAAGGCCATTTAATCGAAGGTCTCGAGGATTTCAAATGGATATTGTACCTCAGCGGCCTGGTCATTGCAGTGTTATCAGCGTATAAAGCGTATTTCATCGTGTATGAATTTATGCACATGCGCTATGAGGTAAAAGGTCTTGCCTTAAGCGTACTCCTGCCGACAATGCTTCTGATATGGGCGCTTGTGGCCTTTTTTCAGGAAGGTGATTCCTGGAAAAACCGTCGTGATTTTGTGAAAAAGAAGAACGAGGCTCCCGCTCAGCAGGGGCCAAAGCAGGAGGGGATGTCTAAAGGTGCTACGGCCACTCTCCCTTATGACCGTCTTTAATCCGGCCCTGCCTGCTACTGCCCCCAAAGCTCATTTTTGGCGGGCGCATTTAAAATAATAAATCGTTCGTGGTTATATGCTGCTGTTGTATGCTGCGAAAGATCCTTTTTTAAGATTGCTGAGGCTTGTATCATCAGTCCTTTGGCGGCTTACGTCGCCAAAGGACGTGCCCGAGGCTTTTCACACAACCCCAGCCTCAAGCAATACAGCATGTCTTTTCACACAACCTCAGCTTTTTCACACAAGCACTGAAAAAGTCATGCGCCCAACCCGGTCGGTAAGGTCGCTGCAATTCCATCTCACCAGGTACGTCTTCCATCCTGTGACAGCTTTATCCCCTGCTTCACAACCTTTCGATTTCATCTTTGTTTAACAACGTGTCGTAGGCATATTCACGTACAACTATTCCATGAAAAGGAAAATCATCAATTATATCGGTCTTTTTCTGCTGCTGGTCGTCCTTCCGGGGATGAGCTGGGTTTATCTGAGCAGTGGCCTTTCCTATCAAAAAGCAAAGCGGGCGGAGCTCAGGCGCTTTGGTGCAGTACCTGCCTTTCCATACGTGCTGATGAACGGCGATACGATCGGCGAGGAGGTACTTGCAGGAAAGCTGCTCCTTGCCTTTGACTTTGATGGTCGGCCGGGTGCCGGCGCAGAAGTTGCTTTCAGGGAGTTGGAAAAAATCCACCGCCAGTTTGACGAGCGTAAGGACGTGATTTTTCTTTTTCTCGCCGGGTCATCCGATTCGGCGTCCCTGGCGGGGTTAATCAAAAAATTCGGACTTGAAGACCCCGGACAGGTGTATGCAGTCGTACGGCCCGGCTCAAAAAACGGGGATTTTGGTATCCGGGCACAGGGTGAGGCCGCAGCTACGGTAGCTGTTGCAGACAGTGCGGGCATCATCCGGCAATATTATGACTTTCGCGATGGTAATCGCGTACGGCGCTCTGTAGAGCATATTGCGATACTCATGCCGTTCCGGGATAGGGATGAGGCGGTGTTGAGGCGGGAGAAAGAAAAATAAGCAAGCAAGCAGATCACCTCATCAGTGATTTAACATATTTCCCTCTTTGATAAACGAAATCAATAATGGCTTCTACATCTGAAAATCTTTTACTGGAAAAGCGTTTAAATATTGCTGCCTGGGTGGTGACCGGTGCGGTCTTGCTACTTGTCGGATTGATGCGACGCGTCAAAATCCCCCTTCCGGAAGGGGTGAACGTGGACTTTCTTCCCCCTTTTCATGCGACGATGAACGCATGCACCGCTATCGTGCTGCTCCTGGCATATTATTTTATCCTCGAGAAGAAGGTAGAGGCACATCGGAAAGCAATCTATGTAGCGGTCGTACTTTCTGTTTTATTTCTGCTCTCTTATGTCGCCTATCATTTCACCACTCCCGAAACAATCTACGGGGATATTGACAAGGATGGCATGCTGAGCGAAGTCGAGCGGTCTGCGGCCGGAACTGGCCGGACGGTTTACCTGGTCGTGCTACTGAGCCATATCGTGCTGGCAGGCTTGTCGCTGCCCTTTATTTTGTTTACGTTTATCCGGGCATACACCAATCAGTTCGATCGCCACCGCAAAATGGCCCGCTGGGTATGGCCGGTATGGCTATATGTGGCAGTCACCGGTCCGATTTGTTACTTTATGCTTTTGCCGTATTATTAAGTACACTAACTTATTGATAAGATGACAACTAAAAAGTTCTTAATCTTCTTTTTTACGCTGTGCTTTTTATTTGTTCTGTCGGATACATCTCTTATCGCACAGTGTCCAATGTGCAAAATCGCTGCAGAAAGCAACCTGAAAAATGGGGGGACCCAGGGAAAAGGACTCAACCTCGGCATTCTGTATATGCTCGCTACCCCGTACCTGCTCATCGGGGGGATTGGCTTGTTCTGGTGGAAAAACAGGAAACGCAGCGCAGCCGCCAGTGGCGTTTCCGCTGATCAGCCCGGATAAGTTGACCGATGTACATTAACAGGAGAAGCTGGAACAGCTCTTTACGGCATAAACCGCCGGGGCTGTTATGCAGATACATTTTCTAATTCTTATCCGTCTGCTTATAGCTCCTGTCGAAATGGGCAAAGGTGGACATAAACAGGCACACCCAACCGCCGATAAGCAAAATGCCACCTAACGGGGTAACCGGACCCAGCCAGCTTAGTTCGGCACCGAAAACCTCATCTATTGCCAGAAAATAAATTGAGCCGGAAAACGCCAGAATACCGGAACTGAATAACCATACGGCGTAGGTCAGCATTTTCTTTCGACCAAAATGAGACAAGACACCCGCACCAAAAATGGCGAGGGTATGGAAGAAATGATATTTGATGCCTGTTTCAAAACTGGAATACGCATCTGTGCCCAAATGTGACTTTAGCAAGTGGGCACCAAATGCACCAAAGGCTACAGCAAGGATTCCAAACATGGCGCTCAGGCGGAGACTGATTTTTCGCATAAAATAGTGTTTCTCAGATAGGGGTTCTAAAGGTTTATTCGGGTTGCGCGCGCATATCTTGGAGATCATCGGAAAATATCCCGGAGAAGGTTATTTTCCAGTCAATTACATCAAAAACAACGAATGCGGTAAAAGTAGTATATGAAATTGATATTTTCTCAAAAAATATGTCAAAAGATATCATTATTGTTGCGATAGATCATCGTGGTGGGGGAGATTCGCAATTTTTCGTTCATACGATCGCTTAATTTGTGCGACATCATTCCATTGCCCGGGGATAATCCCGCCGGGATTAATCTATTGAAGTGCCCAGTCAACAGGTGTTTTGCCTTGGGCGGCGAGGTAGCTATTTGCCCTGGAAAAATGACGGCATCCAAAGAATGCCCCCTGGGCAAGCGGCGAAGGGTGGGCAGCTTCGAGGACGAGATGTCTGGATCCATCTACCAGTTGGGATTTTTTCCGAGCAAAATTCCCCCAGAGCATAAAAACGAGCCCGGAGCGATGTTCCGACAGCTTTCGGATAACGGCGTCGGTAAACGTTTGCCAGCCAATATGCTGGTGGGAGCCCGCCTTGTTTTTTTCAACCGTGAGCATAGCGTTGAGGAGGAAGACCCCACGGTCGGCCCATGGGGTCAAGTCGCCATGGCCGGGGATGGGGGCATCGAGGTCGCTGTTGAGCTCTTTATAAATATTTTGAAGGGACGGCGGCACCTTTATGCCTTTAGGTACCGAGAAACAAAGCCCCATAGCTTCGCCGGGGTTGTGATAGGGGTCCTGGCCTAAAATGACGACTTTTACCTTTTCGAAAGGCGTATGTTCGAAAGCATTGAAAATCAGGTTTCCCGGTGGGTAAATAGTTTTGCCGTCCGCCTTTTCCTTTTTCAGGAACTCAGCGAGCGACAGGAAATAAGGTTGGTCAAATTCATCCTGCAGCGCGAGTTTCCAGGAGGCTTCCATGCGGACTTCGGCCATATCGTCATTTTTTGGCTACGAGCAGTAATTCCTTTAGCGAATGGATCAGCAACGCGCGTTGAGTCCATAAAAGATCATGGCGGCTTCCTGCTGCCATCTGGATTTTCAGGAATGCCGCATTAATGAGCCGGTGCTTGGCGTACGCTGCATTCTCGGGAAAGATAAGCCGGTCGTTCAGACCGTGCAGGATGATGACGGCACTGGTAATCCGTTTCCATCCGTTGGCCATCTGGCGAAGTTGGGCGGCATGGGAGAGTTTTTCGGCATTAGCCACGCGGAGTGCGCCGGGAATCAGCCAGCGCAGCGCCCAATGGCTGGTAGGATAAGAAATCCAATAGGTAGTCTCTGCCCCGGGCATATTGGAAGAAGACTGCAGGAGGACGCCGTCCACGAGTTCAGGGTAGTCCATGGCAAGGCGTGCGCTCACCGTACCGCCGTAAGAGGAGCCGTGGACGATGATGGTGTGGTGGCCACTGCGTTTCTTCTTCAGCAGGGGGGCGATCAGGGACGCCTGCTTTTTTACGGAAATTTCCGCACGGCCGTAGCCGGAGTAACCATACCCTGGCCGGTCTATCGCAATGAGCTTGGCCCGCCGGAGCAATTGGGTGTCGCGCAGCAGCTCTTCCCAGAACGACGAGGAACTCGGGGCACCATGGACGAACACGATAAGCGGAAGGCTATCGTACCCGATTTCGACATAGCGCATCCGTCGGCCCTCCTCCTCGAAATAATGAACAGAAGCTTCCAAACCAAATGGATTGGTATTGAGGCTGCGGACGAGCTGGCCATCGTCGAGCCGGGTACCGAGGGCATGATAGGTCCAGCCGAGCACACCGAGGACTGCGATCGAGAAGTACGTCCGTTTGAGACGGAATAAACGGAATATCCAGAGTTGGAAGGTGGCTTTTTTCCTTATGTTCATAAGCGCCTGCTGTTTGCGTCGCTAAATCTAACAAATCCTCACGACAATCGTTTAATCCCGTGCGCATTTTTGAGAACACAGGGC
>Ga0068876_10000549_pt1 | contig 30673 bp, 24 predicted proteins | sample NOAtaG_6_FD_66442 | JGI IMG/M metagenome (GOLD analysis project Ga0068876, IMG submission 66442) | Freshwater lake microbial communities from Lake Erie, under a cyanobacterial bloom - NOAA_Erie_Diel5S_2200h metaG | ecosystem: Environmental > Aquatic > Freshwater > Lake | place: USA: Ohio, Lake...
GGAAGCGAACCGCGAGGACACTTTTTACGAGCTTGCCCCGGAGGATCCTTCCGTATGCTGAGGCTATCCGACGTATTTAAAGTTTTTATATATATTTCCATGCGATCATGGCGGTCTGGAGACGGATTATTTTCCCGCTAAGCGCCCCTGGGAGGGGGTACGGAAGGCTTGTTGCATGATGGCTTCCGGCGTGGGCGTAAACCTGCCCGCGCGATCAGATTAACTGTCCGGATGCCCAGGAGAGTGCCAGGAGGTTTTTGCGCAGTATTGCCTGTAGCTTGATTAGTTTAAGCCTTGCTTCCAGGAGCTTTTGTTCACGGGTATTCAGGAGGAAGACCGAGCTTTCCCCCAGGTCGAATTTAATTTGTTCGGCTTCGAAAAGCTGGGCATAATTGCGGGCAACTTCCGTATAGAGGGCGATTTGTTGTTGGGTGGTTTGTAATTCGTTGAAGTAGTTTCTGATTTTTGCTTCTTGTTCAGCGAGTTTTCTGTCAAATTTATTACCGGTAATAATTTGTTTGAGCCGGACATTTTCCATTTTCCCTTGTTCTTTGCGCAGGAAGAGGGGGAAGGAGAAATTCAGGCCCCATTTATAATTACCGGTGAGGATGGGTAGGAAATCTGTACCGGTGGACAGGATATTATAGGAAAAGTCGAGGCGGGGTTTGAATTGTTCGGCGGCGATCCGGCGGTCCACGTTGAGTATCTGCAGTTCTACGGCGAGGTCTTGCAGGTCTGGATGGCGTTTGGCGAGATCGAGGAGGTATTGTTCGAGTACCGGGTTTTGGTTACTGGGGGGGAGTGGCAGAGGTTCTGGAATCAAAACGTTGAGGGCGTTTGTCCAAACGGGTTTGCCTTGTTCCCAGAAAAAAGTTTCGAGGGTTTGACGGGCATTGGCGCGTTCCAGGAGGGCTTCGTTGAGGTCGAAGCTGCGGTTTTGGAGCTGGATGTACGTCTCGAGGGTATCAATGGCCGGCTTATCGCCCTGGATGAAGCTTTCGGCAACGATTTTCAGGCGCTGTGCGGCGACATCTGCTGCCTGCTGAAAGATTTGTACCTGGTAATGGGCGAGTGCCCAGTCGAGGTATGCGAGACCTGCACCAAACAAGAAATCGTTAAGCTGGGACCGGCGCTGTGCGGCGCCTCCTTGCAGTCCCAATCGGGCTTGCTGCAACTCTGCACGAAAAGGATCAAACAAGAGGCCGTTGAGCAAGGGGACGTTAATTCCCAGGACGGCCTGGCCTTCTGCGGGGAGATTGTTTTCCGGGTTTAAAAATTGACCTCGTGCCAGGTTGAACTCTGATTTTACGGATACTCCGAATGCAGACTGGACTTTGATTCCGGCAGATCCGACAGAGAAATAATTTTTGCCATCGAAGGATTTTTGATCCCAGATACCGTATGCTTTGGGGTCGAACGCACCTTTGGCCATACGCAGATTGGCTTCTGCCTGTTGGATTACCAGGTCAGCATTACGGGCGGCCGGATGGTAAGCAGCAACGCTGCGGAGGAATTCCTCGAGCGATAAAGCCGAGGGGTTTTCGCCCGGTTCCTGGGCGGACAGTGGCCCATTGACAAGAAGGCCGATCAGGAGAAACAAGAAGGATTTGTGCATACTTGTAAAACTTTCCTGGCCTGATGAACTATTTAATTGATTTGATCGGTGCCTCCCATTTGAACCTTTTACTTCCTTCAGCTTTAGGGTCGTAGTATTCCGGGGGGAATCCATTTAGCTGCCGCCATAGCTCGTACCAGAGCGGGACGTTATTCAGCATGATAATCCCATTTGCACCGGAACCTGGGCGCAGGGCATCCGGCCAGCTTTTGTTTTTGCTGTTGGGGGCAACCAGAAGCCGGTACCGGCCATTTTCGCTGATGATATTGTCAATGGCCACAATTTCCCCCTGAAAGGTACCGAAAGATGCGCCCGGCCAACCGGAAAAAATGAATGCCGGCCAGCCATCGAAAATAAACCGTACCTCTTTACCTGGTTTGATCAGGGGGAAATCCATTGGACGGACATAAATCTCTACAGCCAGCTCATAGTCGGCTGGGAGGATACTTACAATGGCATCCCCTTCTTTGATGGTTTCCCCGATACCAACCTGAAGGGCTTTGGCAATAATCCCATCTTGAGGGGCGGTAATAAACCGCAGGCCTGTGCGGCGTGCATAGTTGGAAGCCTGGATAGAAAGCTTGCTGACCGTCGCTTCGGCATCGAGCTGATCCGATAACGTGCCGAACTGGTCTGATTCGGCCTTGGCGATTTTTTGTTGATATTCATACAGGATGGTGGTCAGCTCCAGGCGTGCATTGACCAGTTCGTTGCGGCTGACGAGGAGGTTGTTTTCGGATCCGATGCGTTTGGCAGAGGTTTCCTGTAACTTTACGCGTTTGTCTTCCACGTCTTTGAGTGAGACGATACCTTGCCTGTAGAGGGTGTCGGCGCGCTTCCACTGCCGTTCTGCGATGGTGTTTTCCAGTTGGGCGCGTACCAGGTCGATGCTGTCCGAAGCCACTTTGAAGAGCGATTGCTGGACTTTGTTTCGAAGTTGTTGCTCTTTGAAATCCAGTTCCAGCCGCATGGCGCGGATTTGGTCGCCTAAGGCAGTAATTTTTTTGCCATAAGCGCCGATTGCCGCGCTTTTAGCCTGTACTTGTTGTTCCGTGCGAGGTACGAGTTGCGGGTCGAAGTAGTCATCTTTAATTTCGGAGAGGAATACGATAGTATCTCCGGCTTTGACGGCCTGGCCTTCTTGTACGAACCATTTTTCAATCCTCCCTGGCAGGGTGCTGTGTATCGTTTGGGGGCGGTGTTCTGGCCGGAGTACGGTCACTTTTCCTTTGGACTGGATATTTTGTGTCCACGGCAGGAAGAGAAATACGAGAAAAGCTATGAAGAAAGAGAGCAACCAACGGACAAAGAGGCGGTTGCTATTGGAGGTTTTGACCCTTTTGTAACTGTCGAATGATTCGATTTCGAACCGTTCGTTTATCGAGTTATTACTTATATTGAGCATGGCTTTGAGGCAGGTTAGTGATCAGAAGGTGGCAGGTGCAACCAGTTGTTTTGGTCTGGATCAAAGATGTTGCTGAAATGCCTGCCGGATTTCGCCAGTTCGGCAAATGTGCCAGATTCCACGACCTTTCCTTCCTTAAGGATAATCACCCTTTGGCAGTGGGATGCCATGATAGGGTCATTAGAAACGAGGATTAGGGTCCAGGGGCGGTCGGGCCGTGTAAGCGTCTGGATGATCGTGTGGCGGTCCTGTGGTTCGAGGACGGAGAAAGTGTCTTCTACCACAACGAGTTTGGATTCGCGTACAATGGCCCTGGCCATGAGGATTTTAATGCGCATATTGCGCGATATGTTGCGTCCTTCCGGGGAGAGGAGCGTGTTGAAACCATCGGGCAGCTTTCGTATGGCTTTTGCGAGGCCGAGATTTTCTGTAGTTTGGATAACCTTTTCAAGCGGGAGGTCGGGGTCGCCAATGGTGATATTTTCCAGTATTGTACCACTAAAGATATGGTCTTCTGCAAAGAACTCCCCGATGTGGTGCCGGAAGCTGTCGAGTTGGAGGCTGCGTAAAGGAAAGCCATTGTAAGAAATACTCCCTTTGAAATTTGGGAACAGCCCCGCGAGTAATTCGAGCAGGGTCGTTTTGCCTGACCCATTGTATCCGGATATGCACAATGTTTCACCTGATGGGATATCTAGATAGAGATCGTTCAGTACTTTTCGTTCTGAATCGGGAAAGGAGAACGATACCCCTTCCAGTTGAACGTGAATACCGTAGCCTTTATCGCAGCGTTCAAAAGAAAGCCCACTATTATCTTCGAGGGGCAGGTCGGTCACATAGCCCAGCTTATCCAGTGCGGTCAACACATCGTAAATCGTTTCCATCGTAACGATCATTTTCTCGACTGAGCTGATGACGAGGATGACTACGATATCTGCGGCAACGAATTGCCCGATATTGATTTCGTTTTGTAAAACCAGATAGCTGCCCAGGGCCAGCAGCGAGGCCATTACGATAACCTCAAAAACAATGATGCTGGCGTATTGTCCCCTTAGGATTTTGAAATGAGCCATTCTGCTTTTGAGATACTCACCAGTGAGTGCATCGGTGCGGCGAAGCGCGTAGGGGGTATCGCCTGCCAACTTGAAGGTAGTGAGCGACCTGCCTTGTTCTTCAAGCCAGTGGGCTACTTCATATTTGTACTTGGACTCTTTGATGCTGGTGGCCAGTGCACGTGCACCAGTGACCCGCAGGATCAAAAAAATGAAAGCCATCAGCACAACACTGAAAAATACATACAGCGGATGGTAGAAAGAAATGAGCATCAGCCCAAAAAAAATCTGGAGGACAGCGGTGGAGAAGTCCATCAGTATTTTGGGCAGGCCTTTTTGTAAGGTAATGGTGTCGAAGAAGCGGTTGATAAGCTCCGGAGGGTAATAATTTTTAAGGGTGTCGAGACGAAACCTCGGGATCCGGTAAGAAAAATCGAACGCCGAACGGGCAAAAATACGCTGCTGTATGACTTCGATCACCGACATCTGCATGATCTTCAAAATGCCAGAGAAAGCGATTGCCGCTGTGACGAGGGCAATCAGCAAAACTAACGAAGCCGACTGCGTGCCACCAGCCACGAGGCCCAGGATCGCCTGGACGCCCAGCGGGAGGGTGAGGGTAATCAGCCCTGCAAAAATCGCATAAATATAAACGTAAGCAATGTCTTTACCGTCCATCGCAAGCATACGAAAGAAGCGTTGGGATGGAGTCAGACCCTCAACGGAATGGTTATTGCCCATTGTTAGGTTAAAATTTGCTGGACAGGGATTACATCTCGCTCAAAAATATACTTTGTTTCCCGCTTTTAATAAATTTTTTATGCCTGGCAGGTTGGGTAATACCCGCAACAGGATAGTATTGCAGCAGAAAAACAATGCTGTATGGTAGGCCGTAAAGGCCTAATTCAGTATGTCGGCTACCTGCGGGGCATTATAAAGCGACTTTAATTCCCCCTGGAGCTTTTGCCGGGCGAAGAAGATACGGCTTTTTACTGTGCCAAGTGGCACGCCAAGGGTAAGGGCGATTTCTTCGTACTTATAACCCTCGAAGTGCATGAGGAAGGGGATACGCGCCCATTCTTCCAGGTTTGCTATTGCCCGCTGGATCTCTTCCTGCATGACAGTGGACTCCCCGTCATTTCCGGCTATTGCATTGCCTGAATCGAGCAGGAAGTCATTGGAGGTGCTGTCGTTCATCACCTGGCGGCGACGGCGCTTGCGATAGTCATTGATAAACGAATTGCGCAGAATGGTCATCAGCCAGGCACGGAGGTTGGTTTGGGGCTGGTAACGGTCGCGGTATTTGAATGCCTTGTAAGCAGTTTCCTGCACCAAATCCCTTGCAGAATCCTCATCTCTGGTGAGGTTAAGCGCAAAATTGAAGAGTACTTTTTCTTCTCTTGAAAATTGAGCGGTGAATTCAACGGTGGACATGGTATATGGTTTTATGGTTACTGACAGAAATAATAGTATTACTTTTAAATACAAATGTAACGCTTTCTCTACTGAAGGGTTTATTTTTTTGCTTCTTTTTTTTAAATACTTATCTTTAAATGCAATCGCGTTATTGCGAGTGGATGATGGACTTTTTCCCTTTTCACAGTCAAAGGAAAAGCAGGTGAGGGATCAGGAGGGCTATCGGGAGCTGGAAGGCCCTGATCTTTCGCCGCAATCCGTAAAATATTACTTTACGGCATGACGAATATGCACTGGCAATCCTATATCAATGGTTTTCGTGCCCATTTGATGCTCGAACGAGGGCTTTCGGTGCATACCGTTGCCGCTTATCTGAGGGATATCGAAAAGCTTGCGGGGTTCTGTGGCGAATCTGGCCGCTCAAAGGCGCCATCAGAGGTAGGGATGTCTGACCTCCTGGACTTTCTGAAATTGCTGAATGGGCTGGGCCTGGGCCGGCGTTCCCAGGCGAGGCTGCTTTCTGCCCTGAAGACTTTTTTCAAATACCTGATCATTGAGAATGTGATTGCCGAAAATCCCACTGCGCTAATCGAAGGCCCCAAACTCCTGCGCGATATCCCTGCGACTTTGACCGTGGCGGAAGTACGGCGGATGCTCCATGCAGTGGATGTCAGCACTCCCCATGGCCTTCGCAACCGTGCAATGCTCGAAACCCTCTATGCTTGCGGGATTCGGGTGAGCGAGCTTTGTACCTTGCGCACCCAGCACATCTATCCTGACCTCGGATTTATAAAAGTCCTTGGAAAGGGGAATAAAGAGCGGCTTGTGCCTATCGGTGAGGATGCGCTCAGGCAGATTGCCTTGTATATTGCACATGTACGGGACAAATTGCCGGTAATATCCCAGGCAGACGAACCTTTTCTGTTCCTGAACAGAAGGGGGAAAAAGCTAAGCCGGGTCATGGTATTCAATATTGTGGTGGAAACAGCGCGGGCGGCAGGAATTAAAAAACAAGTGAGCCCGCACACTTTTCGCCATTCTTTTGCCACGCATCTGATCGAGGGGGGAGCAGATTTAAAAGCAGTCCAGGAGATGCTTGGGCACGAATCCATCCTGACCACAGAAATCTATACGCATTTAGACAATGCATATCTGCGGGAAACCCTGCTGCGGTTTCATCCCTCGAGCCGTCGTTTCCACGTCAATGAGGAAGAGTGAGCGGTGGCCTGCCGGCCGGTAAAATCCCTGCAATTGGTAAAATCCTGTGAATCCTGTTGTCCTTTGTCTATTTTTACGGCGCAATCCTGCAAAATTCAGTATATGCGCAACCCGACACTTTTTTCCTGTCTGATTTATCTGCTTGCTTGTGCCTGTGCGACGCCCACGCCCCCGCAGGGAGGGCCCAGAGATACCGAAGCGCCAAAGCCGGATCCACAACAGAGTACTCCAAACGAACAGGTCAACTTTGTCCGGCAGCCCATCGAAATTGCTTTCGACGAGTGGATTCAGCTGGAAGATGTCTCGAATCAGGTGCTGGTTTCCCCCCCGCTCGAATTCAGACCACAGCTACGTATCAAAAAGCGCTCGGTGATTTTTGAGTTTGATCCCCGGGAGCAATTGCGTCCGAACGTTACCTACACCATCAATTTCGGGACGGCAGTAAAGGACCTGACCGAGAAAAATGTTGCAGAAAATCTCCGGTTCATTTTTTCCACAGGCCCAAACCTCGATTCTTTATCGGTTAAGGGCAATATCCGCGACGCGTTGACTGGTGAGCCGGTCGAAAAGGCCTTGTTCATGTTGTACGATAGCTTCGCGGATAGCGTAGTGCGTAAAGAGCGGCCATTGTATTTTGCGAAGACAGATAAAGAAGGCCGTTTTCAGATCAATAATATCCGTCCGGGCACTTTCAAAGGATTTGCCCTTTCGGAGGTGAACGGCAACTATCGCTTTGACTTGCCCAATGAAAAGATTGGTTTTCCGGATACGGCGATTGCGATCGCTGCGGGTATCGGGACGGAACTCGTAGTGGATATTTTTGAAGAATCCCCGAAGCTTCGGCGGATAGGGGTGGATACTGGCTTTGCAGGTTTTACGAAAATCTTTTTTAATCTGCCCCCTTTACGCATTCAGGCTGGGCACGAGCCTGGGAAGGCCATTTGGCAGGCCATTGAACAGGACACCCTTTTCGTCTGGACAGCTCCGGAAAATACCGGGAAGCTGGTCTTTCAGCGCGATAATGCGTTCCAGGATGCTTTAGTCTTACCCCCGTATGATCCGGACAGGCCACTGCCCCCCTTGTTCGTAAACCCCCGACCGGGCCAGCGCGGGTTCAGGCAAAGCCCTTTCGAAGACTTCATCCTGCGGATTTCTGCACCGTTGAAGTCCTTTGACACCGCTGCAATTGTCCTGCAGGCCGATACTTTACTGAAAAGGGTTGTCCCTTCCGTATTTATTGACAGCACAGATGCCCGTATATTGCACATCCGGACAGGCTGGCAGGAAAACCTGCCGTACCGTTTGGAGATCAGGCCCGGTGCGTTCACCGATATTTTTGGCCGTAGTACGGATACTTCGATTGTATATGAGATCACACCCATCCCGGGAAAAAGTTATGGTAATATTTTGCTGAAGATTTCCGGTCTGGACAGCGCTTATGCCTATGTACTCGAACTGGTAGTAAACGGGAGTACTACAGTTTCGAATGTACTGCCTGCTGGTGTTACGGCGAGGGAGATAGCCTTCAGAGGGATTTTTCCCCAGGCCTATTCCTTGCGGCTCGTGGAAGACCGCAATGCCAATGGGCAATGGGACACTGGCAGTTATGAGCTTAAAGCGCAGCCAGAGCCTGTCTATCTTTTTGAACTCGAACCAATGCGTGCAAATTGGGATTTGGAAGCGGAAGTGACGGTCAAGCGATGATTGGGGATTTACCGCACATTCACAGCGCCAGGAGAAACGCGATGAAGTGCTTGTCGGGAGGCTCTTATCCCCCGCCTGTATGCACATAATGCTAAATAGCGGGGCATTTCAAACAGGCAGTTTGCCGTCTTTGACAGAGCAGAATCAGGGAAGATATTTCGTTTCAGGTGCTTTGAGGTTCCCTAAGGAGGTGCTTTTGCCAGCCAACACGGCTGGCACTGCCAGGTATATTTCGCGAGGCCACTGTTTTTCTTGATTTTTAGAAGGATAGTCAAGAAAAACAGTGGCTTTATGAAACTTTATTTTGCCGCAAAAGCGACAAATATTCAGAACAAGACATTGGCCGGGATGGCGGTGATACGACTGATTACCGCTACTGAAGGCACCTTTGCGACGGCTTGCCGGGCTGGTACAACGCATCGGCGCCCGGGGCAGAAATACGCTATTGACGCAGCCGCACCGCTTTTGCCACAAGAGGGGTCAGACGTATTTTCAGACCTTTGGGTGCTGAATTTTATTGAGTACGAGCTGAGCCTTGATCAGGAAATCCGGGTTATAGAATTTGTACTCATTGTGAACCATGAGCAGCCTGGCAGCATCGTACGCAGCAGATTTGGGTACGATTTGGCGGGCTGCGATGGGGTGGAGCCAGTATTCCTGGTTATTGGAGCGCAGGTAAGACTGGTCGAGTTCGAAATTGATAACTACGGATAGTTTATTGAGTGAGAAGAGGTACTCGGTTTCCCGGTTGAGTTCTTTCTGCAGGTCAATGATATTATGACGGGAGAAATTGGCGCCGGATCTTTCACACAAGAAGATATCCCTTCTTCCATCGAAGACCACGATATCGCGGAAGCGATACTTTTTGAAATTTTTGGTAAGGAAGTTGCGGATAGGACCTTTAGAGGGCCTTAATTTTGCGAATTCCTGTGCGAGGGCTGCGTCGTCCAGTTTGAAATCCTCTTCGAAAGGCCGTTTGCGGCGGGTTTTCATGTTGACGACTTCCTTCACCCTACCGAGGGTGTGGCCCAGTTCATTGGTTTTGGAGGTAACGGTTACGATATCCACACCAGCGTTGTTGATCCAGCTTTCCAGGAAGATTTTTTTGGTATCTGTTTCAAAAACGAGCAGCGCTATTTCGCTGATAGCGTAGAAATTAGGGTAACCACCATAGATGTTGCCGTACTTCAGCTCTAAGAATGCTATACTCTTGTTCACGGTTTTGTGTAGTTATTGGGTCAAAAAAAGTTCATTGTGCCCGCCCCTATAGGCTATTTTATCCTTATATTTACATTACTGGTCTTAACAGATGAGGCAGCGATTTAGATTTGCCTCATGATAATAAGAGACGCAATTTAGCACTAAAAATTTACTATTGCTTTTAAAAAGAGGCGTAAATATACAATTTAGCAGTTAAAGGGCTAAAAAAAAGCCTTTTTCGTAAATTTTTTCTTCATCTGCCCAGACTTCTCCTCCCTGGCGCATATCGGTAATCATATCTAGGTGGATATGGGAATTGTTTTTACCTCCTGTTTGGAGGTAAGACTGGCCGATTGCCAAGTGCACTGTTCCCCCGATTTTTTCGTCGAAGAGGATATTATTGGTAGGCTGCGAGATGCGGTAGTTGGTTCCGATAGCGGCTTCGCCGAAGTACCTGCTACCGGGCACTGTATGGAAAATATTATCGAGGGTTTCGCGGCCTTTTTTGGCATCCCAGCTTTCTATGAAGCCATTTTCGACCCAGAGGGTAACCCCTTCGAGTGTTTTGCCCTGGAAGATGGCCGGTAAGGAGAAGTGGATGACGCCATTGACGGAGTCTTCGACAGGGGAGGTATAGACTTCGCCGGAGGGCATATTCGTCTGGCCATCGGAATTGATCCAGGTCCTGCCTTTTGTATTGAATCGGAGGTCTGTACCTGGGGCGATGAAGCGCATTTCCTGGCAGTTGTTGAGGTAGTTGACGATAGTCTGCTGTTTTTGGCGTACCTGCAGCCAGGATTCTATTGGATCGGGGTCATAGAGGCAGCAGGCGGAATAGACGAATGCCTCATAAGATTCGAGCGACATACCTGCTTCCTGAGCGGAAGCCTGCGTAGGGAAGAGGCAGAGATTGCGTTTGAGCTTTCGAGAGGCAGTGCGGTGGGAGTAGGCATTGTGGATTGGTTGCATAGCTGCCTGGCGCAAGGCGGACTTATCGGCACTGATGGCATTGTGGTCCTCGTGCAGGTTAAATGGCGCCATGATATGCAGATAAGCTTCATATTCCTCCATAGCGATTTTCTGGAGGGTTGGCGGCTGTTTCAGTTGGGTTTCGCCGGCTTCTATAGAGAATATTCGCTGCATTTCCCGAAACTCCAGCTCTGCGTCCACGGATGCACCTGCGCGGAGTGCATAGCGGTAAACTTCGCGGACGAGGGGCTCGGCGAGGGTAGTTGTTTTGATATAGAGCCGTTCGCCGGGTTGTAGGTTGAGGCAGTAATGCACCAGTAATTGTGCGTATCGTGCGAGGAGATGATCGGCCATAATTGTAAGGTATTAGAAGTCACCAGATTTGGGGATGGTAGGGGTACCTGGTTTTGTACGCCTCTTTGATCATAACGAGCAGTTTTTCGCGCAATTCGGGGATCCCTTCGCGGGTGACAGCGGAGATCATTACGTTGTCGTGATCGAAAAGATGTTTGAGGTTGCCTTTAAGGCCTTCTTCGATTTCTTCGCGGGCCTCGCGGTCAATAAAGGGGTCATAGTTATTTTCGCGGTAGAGGTCAATTTTGTTGAAGACGAATAAGGTTGGCTTGTCGAGTGCGCCGAGTTCCTTAAGAGTGTTATTGACGGTGCGGATATGTTCTTCGTGCTTTGGGTGGGCAATATCTACGACATGGATGAGCAGGTCGCTTTCACAAACCTCATCGAGGGTAGATTTGAAGCTTTCGATGAGGTGGTGGGGCAATTTGCGGATAAAGCCGACGGTATCAGAGAGGAGGAAGGGGACATTTTCGATAACGACTTTACGCACGGTAGTATCGAGGGTTGCGAAGAGCTTGTTTTCTGCAAAAACCTCGGATTTGCTGATGAGGTTCATGAGGGTAGATTTGCCGACATTCGTGTACCCGACGAGCGACACACGGATGTACTCGCCCCGGTTTTTGCGTTGTGTGGCATTTTGGCGGTCTATGGTTTCCAGTTTCTTTTTGAGGAAAGCGATTTTGTCGCGTACGATACGGCGGTCGGTTTCGATTTCCATTTCACCGGGCCCGCGCATACCGATACCGCCGCGTTGGCGTTCGAGGTGGGTCCATAGGCCCCTCAGCCTTGGGAGGAGGTACTGTAGCTGGGCCAGTTCGACCTGGGTTTTAGCCTGTGCCGTTTGGGCACGGCGGGCAAAGATATCCAGGATGAGGGTGCTTCGGTCAATAATCTTGACTTTCAGGCTTTCTTCGAGGATATTTAATTGTTTTGGGCTGAGGTCATCATCGAAGATGGCCATCGTGATGGTTTCATTTTTTTCGATATATGCCCCGATTTCTTCCAGTTTTCCCTTTCCGATGAAAGTACTGGAGATAGGGTGGGGGAGTTTTTGGATAAAACGGCGTTTTGTAGCAGCGCCGGCAGTGAGGGCGAGGAATTCGAGTTCATCGAGTTGTTCCTGGACGAGGGTTTCTGTCTGGTCTTTGAGGACCAGCCCTACGAGCACTGCATATTCCTGTTGAAGCGGGTTATTGGGGAAATTTTTTTCCCCTACATTCCAACCTTTTGCCATAAGATACGGGCTATTTTTTGATCCACGGTTCCGGATTGAGGCGGGATTTTTCGCGCCACAATTCGAAGTGCAATTCCATAATAGTATTGTCGAGCCTGCCGATTTCCTGTCCTTCCCGCACCTGGTCTTTGCGTGTGACCGACACTTCGGCCAGATTGGAATAGACGGAATAATATTCCCCATGCTGGATAATCAGGGTATTTTGGTACCCAGGGATAAACTGTATGCTGGAGACACGGCCGTCGGCAACGGCACGTACGATGTTATTTCCTTCAGCGCGGATGTCAATACCATTATTCTGGGTTTTGACATCTTTAAAACGCGGATGTTGCTGGGTGCCGAAAGGGCGGACGATTTTTCCTCCGCTGACGGGCCAGGGCAGGCGGCCTTTATTAAGTCCGAAGGCTGCGGCTGTGCGTGTCATTTCGGGTTCTGCGGCGGGGATTTCATCCGGCCTGTCTTTTTTTTGCATGTTAGCCAGCTCCCGGCGGATGACCATTTCGATTGCCTGATCGAGCTGGCGGCGTTCTTCCTCTTGCCGGGTGAGTTCGGACACCAGTTTTTGTTCGTTTATTTTAAGAGATTTGAGCAGTGCGTCCTTTTTTCCAAGTTCGCTGTCGAGTTGTTTTTGTTGTTGGAACAAGGAGCTTTGCATTTCTTCCTTTTGCAAGCGGTTGCTGCGCAGAGTAGCCATTTTGTTTTGCAGGTCGTTTTCTGTTTCCAGGATCAGCCTTGCGTATCGGGTACGGTGGCGGTCATATTGACGCAAGTACTGCCATCGCCTGAAGGCATCATTGAGATTAGAGGCAGACAGGAGGAAGATTGCCGGGCTGTGGGTGAGTTTATAGCGAAGGGCTAAACGGAGCATTTCGGTGTATTCATTTCTGAGTTGTTGGATTTTAGCTTCCAGTGCTTTCAGTGTATTTTGATTGGTGAGGATATCTTTATCGAGCTGGGCGATTTCGGTTTCGATACTGCGTACCAATTGTTGTCTGGATTGGATTTGCCGCTGCATTGTGACGATGACCTGGAGCGTTGCTTTTTTATTTTTTTGTGCCGAAATCAGTTCTTCGCCAGTACGGTTGATTTCCTTCAGCAGGGACTTGCGTTTTTCCTCCAGGTCTTTGCGCGACTGTCCTGCTGCTGTGGGAATGACGGTGAGCAGGGCGAGGGCAAAGGCGATTGCCACATATTTATTGTGCGCGCGAATAACGGCCAGGAATTTCGAAAGGCAGGCTTTTTGGAACATTGAGTTCGACTTCGCTAAACTTTAACTCCACATTGATTTTTCCTGTTTCCTCACTATTCAAGGTCAGGATACGAAGGTACGAAAAATTTTGTTTATCGGGGGTACCGTCATAACCATCGAGGGACATGGTCATTTCCTGGTTGCCCTGACTGTTTTTAAATACGATTTGTCGGGGGCGGTAATCGGTTGTTTGAATATTATAATGGAGGGTGCCGTACGCACTGCTTTCCTGAATAGTCATGGTATTGCCCTCATTTTTGATATAATCGGGGCGTTGGGAGAGGAAGACCGGGTTTCCCAGGAGGAATTGCTGAATCATGCGGAGGTTGGCGGGGAGTTGGTACTGGCTGGACATATCGGCGAGCGAGTAAGTGCGATATTCATTATTGAGGCGGTCAATCAGGAAGGCGGAATCCGGTGTGAGGAGTGCACGGGCGACTTCGAATCCGAGTTTTCTGATGGCGATCCAGACGGCGCTGTCCTTTTGGATTCGCAGGGTTGCGCTGGCTTTTACGGACTGGCTGCCGTCGTCATAGCTAATTTTAGCCATCCCCTCGAACCAGTTTGCACGAAATTGTTGGGCGTCTATTTTGCGCCAGACAAACTCGGGGCTGTCTTTTCGGGGGTCACTGCCAATTTTTTTAGCCCCGGAGCAGGAAGTCATAGTGATAATTGCTGCCAGAGCGATGGCTCTGCCGGCGAGTTGGAGGCACAGCGGGTTATTCATAGAGTTTTTTATCAGAAATTTTTTTCATGAGCCGCGGGGATTTATTGCCATTGGCCTTTGCCTGTTCCCAGTAAGCTAAGGCTTCTGCACCGGCTCCTTGTTTGAAGAGCAGATCGCCCCAAAGTTCGAGGATTTGAGGGTTTGCGTTGGCGGTCAAAATAGGTTCCAGGGTTTGCTGGGCATCTTTGAACTGGCTGCGGGCATAGAAAGAACGGGCGAGGGCGTATAAGGCTTCGCGGTTATTTGGGGCAAGCTCTATGGCACGCCTGGCAGCCTGGAGGGAAGCTTCGGCCTGGGGGCTACGCGTGGCGAGGTTAATTGCCAGTCTGGCCTGCAGAACGGCCGTTTCGCGGAAGGTAGCTTTTGCTTCTGCGAAAGCTTTATCTGCAAGGTCGTCATTTTGTATAGCAGCGAGGACGAGTCCCTGGAGGGATAGGGCTTCCTGGCGCGCCGCGGGGTCTTGTATTCCGATTAAAAGGGCTTGCTGAAGGCTGTTTTTGGCGTTGGAGTGGTTTTCCTGCCAATACAGTGCCAGGGCTTCGCAATAGTACAGGAAGGATTTGTTGGGGAAAAGCTCGAGTGCATTGGAAGCTTCGCGGAGTAGTGCCGGGGCATCGCCGAGGCTGCGATAAATATTGAGGAGGTATTCCCAGGTGGTAAATTGATTTTCTTCCAGGTCGAGTGCGCGCCTGAATTTGATTGCGGCTTCGCTGGCCTGCCCACTTGCCAGGAGGATTTCGCCGCTAAAAGCGAGGGAGCGGTAGTCGCCGGGGTGTAATGTTTCGATTTGTTTGGCGAGGGCCAGGAGTTCAGTACCGAGAGCAGTTTCTTTTTCTTTTTCGAATTGTTCCGAGAAAGTTTTGAGCTTAGCGATTTTGACTCCGGCATCGAGGTCGCGGTTACCAATGAGGGTTTTGATATCCTGTGGAACCGTCCCTGTGGATATATTTCCCGCACCTGCCAGGGCACTGAGGGCCGTGGGTTCCCGGGGATCTATTCCGAGGATTTTCCGGTAGGTTGCACTGGCTTTTTCTTTTTCGCCATTTTGCAGATAGAATTCGGCCAGGCGCAGGAGGAATTGGGTGCGTTGTGGATATGCTGCGCAGAGTTTTTCCCATTCGCGGGCGGCTTTTTTTATATCGCCGATGGCTACATATAGCGTGGCTTTTTTGCTGATGGAAGCTTCCTGCAGGCCGAACAGGGTCTCCATTTCTTCATAGGTTTTTATGGCGGCGGTTATCTGGCCCGCGCGTTCCTGGTAGGTGGCACAGTCAAGGTAGAGTTTTTTTTCGCCGGGAAAAATCTTGAGCGACTGGGTTATTGCATTAGCGGCTTCCTGGAACCGGCCCGTTTCTGCCAGGACGTGGGCATAAAACGACTGGTACCAAATATTGGTAGCATCGCCTTTGGCTGCCTGGCCGGCATATTTAAGAGCCTCTGTCAGGTCTCCTTTTGCAAGGAAGATGCGGGACAGTTCATAGGCTGCAAGGGTATTGCCCGGTTGTTTATCCAGTACCTGGAGATAGATCGCACTGGCTTTTTCCATATTGCCGAGCATTTTTTGTTTGCCTGCTTCGATAACCTTGGCTTCCAGGTCGAGGCGGGCATCTGCGGTTTGTGCGGGCAATACCTGTACACAGAGCATACAGGCAACAAAAAAGCCTAGTGATTTCATCATGGGCATGGTCGTGAATTGCTAATCTTCAAAACCCGGAATATACGTTTTTAAAACGCAAAGCTGGTCGGTTGAGTTGTGCCGGGGGTTAAAAAACACGATTTATTCGACTGTAGTAACTTTGAGCATATTGGTGCGGTACCTTTTGTGCAGGGGCATGGATGCGGTATTGATGATTACGTCGCCAGGCTCCAGGAATCCGGAGTTTTTGAGGATTTCGGTAACGTCAATGATCGTTTCGTCCGTGCTTGTGAACCGGTCGTAGTAGAAACAGCGCACGCCCCAGACGAGGTTCAGGGTGGCGAGCATGTGCATCCTGTCGGAAAAAATATAGATATGGATATTGTTCTGTGGACGATAGCTGGAGACTTTGAAGGCGGTATAGCCGGAGCTGGTCATTCCAACGATTGCTTTGGCACGGATTTCCTCAGCAGTTTTAGCTGCGCTGAAGCAGATTGCATCGGAGAGGAAGGTGCGCGAATTCGGTGAGGCCACGGGGCGCTGGAAGGTATTCATCGCGCATTGTTCAGCTTCGAGAATAATGTTGGTCATTGCTTCTACGACCCGGACGGGGAATTTCCCGGAGGCTGTTTCTGCGCTAAGCATGACGGCGTCTGCACCGTCGAGTACCGCATTGGCGACATCGGTTACTTCTGCACGTGTGGGGGTCGGGCTTTGGATCATGCTTTCCATCATTTGGGTCGCGACGATTACCGGGCGCGCGCGTTGGATACATTTTTGCACGATCTGTTTTTGTACCACGGGTATCCGTTCAATGGGTACTTCTATGCCGAGGTCGCCCCGGGCCACCATGATGCCATTGGAAGCCTTGATGATCTTATCTATTTTTTGCAGCGCCTCAGGTTTTTCGATTTTTGCGATAATCTTGGCAGGGTGCTGGCGCTCGTCGAGGATTTCGCGGAGCATTTTTACATCTTTTGCTGAGCGTACAAAAGAAAGTGCGATCCAGTTGACGGGTTGGGTGAGAATGAAATCCAGGTCTTTCAGGTCTTTTTCCGTCAGGCAGGGGAGGCTTGTTTTAGTGTTGGGCAGGTTTACTCCTTTTCGGGACGACAGGACCCCGCCATGGATTACTTCCAGCCGGACCGTATCTTTGCCGTTGGTCTCGAGTACTTTGAGGACCAGCTTGCCATCATCGAGCAGGACACTTTCTCCAGGGTGGACATCTCTCGGAAATTCGGCATAGCTCATGTAGATGCGCTCCATTGTCCCGACACACTTTTCATTGACAAAAGTGACGACATCCCCCGTATTTAACTCAAGGGCGTTATTCTCTATTTCGCCTACCCGCAGCTTTGGCCCCTGCAGATCGGCAAGGATACCGATATGGAAGCCATATTCTTCATTAATCCGTATAATATGGTTGATGACCTCCTGATGGTCTTCATGAGTCCCGTGTGAGAAATTCAGGCGAAAAACATTGGCACCGGCCTGGACGAGACGGAGCAGGGTCTCATAACTGCGCGAAGCAGGCCCTACAGTAGCCACAATTTTGGTTTTTTTGATCTGATTTTGCATGGTTTTGCCGAAAATTCATTGGGTGTTTGGGAAAAAATACCGACGGACTTGTTGCGATGGGTCAGCAGGGTAGGAAAACGCGGTGTTTTTATCTGTACGAGGGCGCTTTACAAGGCATACCTTCCCCCGGTTAGGTGCCGGATAAAGGTATAATATGAGCGATAAGGGGCTGTTTTTAGACCGTGATGATCCTGTCGCAATAAGTCCGGTTAAAATAAGGGCGAAAAATTAAGGCGAAAAAGGAAGTAAGTGTAACTTTTACAATAATTTAATTTTTAAAGGCTTTTTTGCCCGGTTCCGGCAGAGGCATATTTGCCGGGAATATATGTACTCAGCAGGGTATCCGGGGTGCTCTGGAGGGACTCCGACAAGGCAGCACGTAATGTTTTCTTACCATGTGATCCAGTATCCGGGGTGCTCTGGAGGGACTCCGACCCATTCTCTCCATCGGATATTTTTTGACCGGATTAAACGAAAGTATGTTTTTGAGCTTAGGTAGAATCGCATGCGCCTGGTGAAAGACACACAGCATACTTTTTCGGGAACCCCATAGCTACCTAAATAGTTGCGAAAAAAAGAATAAAAACTTTGTATATCAAGGCAGTTCTGTTTTACTTTGCAGTTGCATTTTTAACCTATAAAGCACGTTTGTTATGTCAAGCATTGCAGAAAGAGTGAGCAAAATTATTGTAGAAAAACTTGGTGTAGAAGAGGCCGAAGTAACGGCTGAAGCTAGCTTCACCGGTGATCTTGGCGCGGATTCCCTCGATACCGTAGAATTGATTATGGAATTCGAAAGGGAATTCAACGTATCTATTCCCGATGATCAGGCTGAAACTATCCAAACGGTAGGACAGGCGATTGCTTACCTGGAGGCTCAACTGGGGAATTAACCATAGCGATAAAAGACCACAGCGCAGTTAATAGCCTGTGGTCTTTTATCGTGTATAAGGACATCGCCCATTCAACCCTCCCTCCTTTTCACGTCCATGACAAAGACGGTGCGATGGGGTAATTTTCGACCCAACGTATTTCAACAGTCCCTGCACCTGTAAAGCGGAGAATACCAATTTATGAAAAGAGCAGTCATCACCGGCATTGGGGCAATAACGCCCATTGGCAACAATATCCCGGCATATCTGGAGGGCCTTCAGCAGGGTAGGAGCGGTGCGGGTCCTATCACCTTGTTCGACGCCACAAATTTCAAAACACAGTTTGCCTGTGAAGTAAAGGGTTTTGACCCTGAAGCGTATATCGAAAAGCGCGAGGCCAGACGGATAGACCGTTTTGCTCAACTGGCAGTCGTTAGTGCGGACGAGGCGATCCACGATTCCGGTCTTCACGATATTATAGAACAGCTCGACCTCGACCGCATCGGGGTAATCTGGGGCTCGGGGGTCGGTGGCCTTCAATCTCTGGAAGAAGAAATCGCGGCCTACACGCTGGGGAATGGTCAGCCACGATACAGCCCCTTCATGATCCCCAAGATGATCGTGGATATTGCAGCGGGATACATTTCCATAAAATACGGGTTCCGCGGGATCAACTATGCGACCGTCTCCGCTTGCGCTTCCTCCTCCCATGCGTTGATCAACGCACTGGACTATATCCGCCTGGGACGAAACGACATTATCATTTCCGGAGGCTCGGAGGCGGTAATCCTCCAAACTGCAATCGGTGGCTTCAATGCGATGAAGGCACTTTCTACACGAAATGATGACCCCGCGACGGCTTCCCGCCCTTTCGATAAAGACCGCGACGGGTTTGTACTGGGCGAAGGTGCGGGCGCATTAGTAATCGAAGAACTGGAGCATGCAAAAAAACGGGGCGCAAAAATCTATGCAGAAATTGTAGGCGGCGGCGCCACCGCAGATGCTTATCACATCACTGCACCGCACCCGGAGGGCCTGGGGGCACGTAACGTAATGCGGATTGCGATAAAAGATGCCGGTCTGGCACCAGAAGCGATTGACTACATCAACGTGCATGGCACTTCTACTCCTTTGGGAGATATCGCTGAAACAAAAGCAATTATGCAGGTTTTTGGAGAACATGCCTATAAGCTTAATATCAGCTCTACAAAGTCCATGACTGGTCATTTACTGGGGGCAGCAGGCGCGATTGAAGCTATCTCAGGGGTGCTGGCTATCGTCCATCAGTTTGTGCCCCCTACGATTAACCATTTCACCGACGATCCTGAAATAGATCCCCGTCTCAACTTAACTTTCAATGAGGCACAAGCGCGGAAGGTAGATGCGGTGCTGAGCAATACTTTCGGGTTTGGTGGGCATAACTCCTCGATCGTAATGAAAAAATTTGTGGGTTAAACCAGTATGTATTCAATCATCGCCTACTTAATCGTGTAAATCTTGCGGCTACTGCTCCGTTTCTACAACAGGTTCCTTTCTCCGGATAAGGCGTTCACAGCTAAACTCCGCAATCTGCTGGGTTTTACCCCCGCAAACCTCGGTATTTTTAAACTGGCATTCTCTCACCGTTCCTCCCCACTGGAAAATATTAATAAAAATTACGCAATCCAGAACAACGAACGGCTCGAATATCTGGGCGATGCCGTATTAGGCACCATCGTCGCAGAGTATCTGTTCAAAAAGTATCCCGATAGCGATGAAGGCTTCCTGACGAAAATGCGCTCTAAAATCGTCAAGCGCAATGCACTCAACCGACTGGGGGATAAAATGGGGTTGGATGTCTTCCTCAACCAGCAAAATAATCTGCGCCTCAGTAAGTCCATGCTGGGCAACGCAGTGGAAGCATTGATCGGGGCTATCTACCTGGAACAGGGCTATGACAATACCCGGCATTACGTCGTTCAGGAAATCCTGCGCAAATATGTAAATATACACGAACTGGAGCGCGTGGACGATAATTATAAAAGCCAGCTCCTCGAATGGTGCCAGAAAAACGGTATGGCGGTTTCTTACAAACTCGTCGCAAGGTATAAGTTCGAAAAGCGCGACCGCTTCAAGGTGGCCGTTATGGTTGATGGCAAACGCATGGGTATTGCCGATGATTTTAATAAAAAGAGTGCCGAGCAAATGGCTTCCGAAAGGGCAATGGTGGAGCTGGGCATACTCAGCGAAGATGAAGAGGACGAAGATTGAACCATGATATCCCGCCCGGACTTTCACTGGAGGATATCCTCCTCCTTGCACCTGACCCCCTGGGTTTCGAACGGGCGCGTCTCCTCCTTTCCAGAAAAAAATGGCCGTCCCTCGGATGGAACGGGTCAATAGTTTGGGGTGAATGCCGGAGCAACGGCACCTTGCGGTATAAAATTGCCGCGGATATATCTGAAAGGCGCTTCTTCAGCAACAGTCCAGCCACGGTCAAACCCGATAAGTACATACTCGCTTTATTACTGAAATGGCACGAGGAGCCCGAAGCGTTTGGGAAATCCGCGCCACTCCCGGGTTGGGTCGCCGGAGGCCTGGAGTATGCAGCTGCTGTAACGCCCCGGATACCCAAAAGCGATGTGGGTACAAATACCGCCGCTCGTGAAAAGCGTATCGCCACAATGATGGAGGGGGTAGAAGGCCTTCGTCGCTGGCTCCTGGATGTTGCCCGCAATGGCCTGGCAACACTGCAGATGCAGGATGCCCAGGCATGGGAAGCGACTGCAGCCAGATTGACCGACCATAAGCTTAGTGGCCCCGCACGCAGGATCAGGATGATGAAAGAAACCGCTGCCAGTCCCGACTGGCCGGTAATCTTTGCAGCAAACATCGCCGGGCTTGTCCTCCTTACCGAAGCCTTCTCCCATTTTGAAGAACTTCCCCATGATCTCAAAGCCGAACTTCTGATCCAGGGTGGGCAAAACGTAAAAAAGGAAGAGGCGTTGCAATCCCCGGCAGTAGCAGACCGGTGGCCCGTCCTCCATTGCGCCCATTTCCAGGAAGGGCAGTTGTATATCCAGAAAACATGGCTATGGGGGGAAAGCAGTGGCACCGCCGCGCTATTGCTCGATTACACCTGGGGGGGCGAAAGCTTCCCCCAAACATGGCGTGCCGGATCGGTTTTCAACGGAAAACTCCATTTCTATCCTGGTGCTCATCCGTTACGTGCATTACCAGGGGAAGGGCAAACAGAGGAAGGGCAATATTTTCCAGAGCAGGGCCTTTGCCCTTCTGCAGCAGAAATGGCAAATCGGTTTGCCGGTGTCGTCGGGGCCAACCCCTGGACTGTCGAATACCCTTTTTTATTGGGCCCGATTGCGGCCATCATATATAATGGTGTACCTTACCTTTGTGACCGGGACGGCGCTTTAGTGCCATTGGATATTCCTATATCGGATGGGTTATCCCTCCTGGGCCTGGGAATAAATAGCAATCTGCTGGTTTTTGGGCTTTGGAATGGAAAGGCTTTCACTCCGCTTGCTGCCCAGAAGCAAGGTAATCCGGTTTCCTTGTTTTTTTGACCAGAGGCCCGGCGGTCGGGACAGGGCGGTAGTTGATCCGTTAGCTGCGGGATTTTAGCAGGAACCGATACCGGCAGGGGATTGGCTGCGGCTGGGTTACGTGAAAATCATGTGTTGCTTTTTAAAAATAAAATTTTGATTAACATTTCACCACTTTTGTGGTTTCACTGTTTGATTCAAAGCCGTTTATCATCAAATACTTGCAATACGGATGTGCGGCGGCTCAGGGGCGATATAAAATTCAAGTGTAATGATCATTGCCAGATTGGAGGAAGTCAGCAAGGTGTACCGAATGGGTGATGAAGAGATCGTCGCTTTACAACCTACTACGATGGAAATCCGACGGGGGGAATTATTGCTTATTATAGGGCCCTCTGGCTCGGGAAAGACAACGCTGCTGTCTCTGTTGGGCTGTGTCCTTTATCCAACGCAAGGCCGCCTTTGGGTGGATGGAAAGGAGGTCAACCGCCTTAAAGAACGCGAATTGGCAAATCTACGCCTGAATGCTATCGGTTTCGTATTCCAAAATTTTAACTTACTGGCGCCACTCTCTGCTGAAGACAATGTAAAAATGCCGCTTCGCCTGATGGGCATCCCCGAAAGGGAAATTCGCAAACGGGCGGTAGAAGCACTGGAAATGGTTGGGATGACCGCTCACCGCAGGCAACTGCCCAGGCAAATGTCGGGTGGCCAGCAGCAGCGCATTGCCATTGCGCGTGCCTTGGTAACCAACCCTGGGTTGATCCTTTGTGATGAACCGACCGCGGCACTGGACAAAAATTCGATCGGTGTCGTGATGGAAGAGCTCCGAACACTGGCCAATCACGGAAAGGCAGTATGTGTGGTCACGCACGACCCCCGCCTGGAACCCTACGCGCACAGAATGGTCGGTGTGGACAATGGCGTGGTGAGCGAGATACAATCTTTTGATCAGGGGCACTAAATGCCCGCCAATAAAAAGCATACCATGTATTTTTTCAATGTTTCAAAAGTCGTACTCCTCGTTTTTGGATTAGCTGCGTGTAGCGGGGATAAAAGTACGGCGGAAGGGAAAACGCAGGATGAGGGCTCCGGTGCGCGGGCAGCAGCAACACTCGACGTGCAGGAGATTGTTGGGGTTGCGCGAATTGAGCCGGCAGGCGAGATTATGGCAATCAGCGCCGAGACAGCGGGCTTTGTCCGGGAAGTATTATTTGCCGAAAATCAACCTGTTGCAAAGGGACAGCCGCTGGTGGTACTCGATGCCGAACTGGAAGCGGCACAAGTAGAGCGGGTACAGGGTAGAATTGTTGCCCAGCAGGCCGCTATCGAAAGTGCCCGTGCCGGGCTTGGGCCGCTGCAAGTCAAACTTGCTGAGGCGAAGCAGGCCTATGAGCGCGAGCTACGCCTTTTCCAGGGCAAAGCAGGCACCCAGCAAGCTGTGGACGACAGCCGTTTTGAAAAAGAGGACCTGGAACAGCAAATCCAGGTACAACAGGCTCAGATCCGGCAGCAACAAGCCCTGATACCGGAATTATCGGCGGAACTCCGCTACCGACAGATGGAGTACTCAAAAAAAACGTTGCGCGCACCCCTTTCCGGTCGCTTCCTTTCCTGTGAGGTAAAAACGGGAAACTATCTGATTGCCTCGGCCCCCCTGGGGGATTTTGCCGTGGATGGGCCACAGGTTGCCATAACTGAAGTGGACGAGCTCTTCGCAATGCGGGTGCGCGAAGGATTGCCTGCTTATATCCGCCTGCAGGGGCGCGAAGAAATCCTCTCCAGGGGAAGGGTGGTATTCGTAGGCCCCTACCTGAAGAAAAAATCCCTGTTTTCCGACCGGGCAGACAACCTGGAAGATCGCCGCGTGCGCGAAGTACGCGTTGAACTCGACGACAGCGGCAAAACGTTGATTGGTAGCCGGGTAGAGTGTGTGATTACTTTGAAATAAGGACGGCTACAAAAAATTATTTAATGGCCATACCTGGAAACCTTGTTTGAATATGTTGAGGACTGCCTTACGTTTCTTGTTGTATGACAAGGCCAAATCCGTTGGTGCTATGGCCGGGGTCATCCTGTCTGTTTTCCTGATCGGGCAACAGAGCGGGATTTTTATTTTCCTCACGAATGCGATGTGTTCCCTGTCCAGAAACAATAGCCAGTATATCTGGGTGATTGATGATAAGGCCACCAACGTCAACGCATTGTCCACCCTGGATATGCGCAAGGCGCGTGAGCTTGCCAGCATCCCGGGGGTAAAGCGGGTAAACCCACTGGTAGTGGCAGGGGGTACGGCACGGTTTCAGAACGGTAAAACCGCTGGTATCCTGATGATCGGGGCGCAGTACCCGGAATTTGCAGGTGGGCCGTGGAACGTGGCAGCGGGTAAAAAGGAAGATTTGCTGCAGGACGGCGCCGTATTCACAGAATATTTCGACCGCGACGCGCTGGGTGATGCCAGGATTGGCGACTTTTTCGAAATCAACGGCAAGCAGGTGTTCATCGCAGGCAATACCCGTGGCGTAACGTCCTTCGGTGGGCTGTACGTATTCACTTCGATCGAACGGGCCCGCTTTCTGGGCAGTGTGCCTAATGATAAAGCCAGTGCTTTCTTGTTGGAGTGGTCGGCATCGGTGCCCCAGGAAAAGATTATCGCCGCAATTAACAATAACCTGGAAGGGTTGAGGGCATGGAAAGAAAAAGACCTGAGCAGCAGTACCGTATCGGAAGTGCTGAAGTCGAGCGGGATCGGCTTTTCAGTAGGCACGTTGATTATCTTCGCCCTGATTACCGGGTTCGTGATTATTGGCCTGACGCTGTATTCCGCCGCGATTGACCGGGTCAAAGACTATGGCACGCTGAAAGCAATCGGGGCTACGAACGGCTTCATCCGTCGGCTGATTCTCTCGCAGGCATTAATTGTCTCTATCATCGGTTTTTTTGTCGGGTTTGCTTTTGTGATGGGGTTCCGCAATGGGATTGCCCAGGCAGGCACCATCTTTGATTATCCGCTGTGGATGCGGCTTGGCTTTTTTGTCGTCACGTTGTTTATCGCTTTCACCGGGAGTACCTTTGCGATACGACGCATTGCCGGGCTGGAACCTTCGGCTATTTTCAGGGCCTGAATATCTTAAGTTACGGAAAGGGTAAGATTTATGTAAACCGTCGTTATTGTACAACAGCCATACCATGAAATATCTTTATTCCGGCAGGTCAGATTCATTGCGATGGGATCATCGCGGGCTAAAAATGCTTCTCTTTCGCGCATATTATACCTTTTGCCGATCGAGTAGCCGGGTTGCGTTCCCCCGGAAAGTTTTCGTGCGGACGAACAACAGCCTGTTGTACCCACTATTCAGGGCAGTCGTAGCCATTCTATTGATTTTTGTACGGATACCTGCGATAGCGCTCGCACAGGATACGCTGCGCCTGACGCTGGAGGAAGCGATTGAGCGGGGGCTGGCGTATAGCCCTGCATTGCGCAACCAACAACTGGCGATTGACCTGGCCGATGGAGCACTGGACAAACTGAAAGCGCGCAAGGCACCCGTAGTGGGCGCAGGCGCTGATTTGCGGACGAATATTGTGTTGCCGGTTACGATTATCCCCGGAGCCGCGTTCAGCAATCAGGGACAGAATGAGGGGGATCGGAAAATCCGTTTCGGTACTACGTTTAATATCAGTGGGGCAGTAGAAGTAAATTATGCACTGCTCGACCCAACGCTGGGCGCCGATCGCCAAGTTGCAGAAGCAGAGCGCACACTCCAGGGAACCTTGTTCGAGGCCCAGCGGCAGCAGCAGAAGCTAATCATCGCAGAAGCCTGGTATAATGTTTTCCTGCAGCAGGAAAGCGCACGCCTGGCCGATGAAAAACTGAGACGGGCAAAGGTGTTACAGGAAATCAACCAAATACGGGAGACGGCAGGTACCGCACTGCCCGCCGATTTACTGCGCAACCAACTGGATGTGGATAATGCCGCCGCCGCGTTCGAACAAACCCTCAACCAATTGGTCCTGAGCCGGCAAACACTGGCGTATCGGCTTGGCCTTCCCCTGAATACCACAATCGGTGTCGCAGATATACCTGCACCTGATATGTCCCTGCCGGAACAAGTAACGCCAACAACAGCACAACGCTGGGAAATCGTGGAGCAGCAGCAGCGTATGGCACTCGCCGAACTCGAAGTACGGCAAATTGAAGACCGATATAAGCCGGGCCTTGATTTATACGGCAATGCCGCAGTACAACACCTGAGCAACGATTTTGCAGTGTGGAACAACTGGTTCCCTCTGGTATATGCTGGCGTACAAACTAAAATCCCTGTCTTTGACGGACAACTCAAGCGCAGGGAGCAGGAGATTGCCCGTATCCAGGGCCTTATTGCGCGTCAAAACCTGGAACGCTGGCAGAGCGATATCGCTTATGAAACCGCCACAGCGAAAACGGCTATGCAGAATGCTGTGGTACAATGGAAAACTGCCCAGGGGAACCTGGCTACGGCTACACGTTTATTTGAGCTTGAGAAAGCACGTTATGCAGGGGGGAAACTCCTCTACAGTGCATTGGTTGATGCTGAGTACAGCCTCCGCGAAGCCGAGAACAATGCGCTGACAGCCTGGTACGATTACCTCCTGGCAAAAGTGCGCTGGGAACGGGCAACGGGAAGGCTGTAAATATTACCAATCTGTTTCAGCCTTCCGTAAACCTGCTGTCGTGTATCCATGCTAGTCGCTCCATGCGCAGTACTTCAAGACTGTAAAAGCCGTATTCCTCTACTACTTTGGCCTTCAGGTAATAGACACCCTTTCCCTTGAAGGGGTATTGCCCGAGAAAATTAGGGAAATGGGTCGTATCAAAAAAATGGCCGTTCCGGTCAAGCCAGGTACCAAATGCCATGCGCTGCCCCTTGGCGGTATATACAGGTTTCTGACAAACATAATAGCCAAGTATTTCTATAAGACTACCGCAATGGTAGCGAAAATCCTCCGCCGTGACACCTGCGTGGTAGCGCCACTGATCTTCCAGTAATTCAAAGGGAGAGCACAGGGGAAAGCCCAGTAATTCAATCTCGTCGAAAGCCTGGTCATAGCGGCCATCCGGCAATGAAGGAATAGGGTATGCAGCCGGGATAGCTTCTTTGGTATGAGCTTCCGCGTTAAAGTCAAAACGATCTTCTCCAAATAATCCGGGCTGTGCAATAGTACGCTGCTTAGGGTTAAAGACGGTGTGTTTTTCCCAAAGCAGCTCGTACTTGCTTTTTCCGGTAAAGCTGAAGGCACCGGTGCGGATCAGCAGCTCCACTTGTTCCGGATAGATGTCGAGCCGGCAGATAAAATCTTCCAGACTGTTAAACGGGCCGTTCCGGGCACGTTGGAAAACGATGCGGTTTCCCGTTTGGTGTTCTATTTGGCGCAGATGTACGAAACCTAAGTACAAGTCTTTTCCAATCAACGTCGTGAGATAATGGCTGTGGTTGACACAGGGCGGATGTACATGTGCCCCCATCATCCGGGCTTCGTGGATATAGTACTCTGTAGCGTAAAAACCACCGAAATTATTGATCACTGCAGTGATGAATTCCAGGGGAAAATGCGCTTTGAGATAGAGGCTTTGGATGCTTTCCACGGCGAAGCTCGCTGAATGTGCTTTACAAAAAGAATAACCCGAAAAACTCTCGATTTGTGTCCATACTTCCCGGATGAGGGATTCCGGATAGCCGCGGGAACGGCAATTGTCGAAATATTTCTGCTGCAGACGTTCAAAGGTATCGTCTTTATATTTTTTTCCGCTCATGATACGGCGCAGGATATCGCTTTCATCCAGGTCGAGGCCGGCAAAGTAGTGTACAATTTTCATCACATCTTCCTGATAGACCATCACGCCGAAAGTTTCTCCAAGATGGTCCTTGAATACCGGATGGGGATATTCAAACCCGTTTGGTTGATGGAACCGCCGGATGTATTCGCGCATCATACCGGATCGGGCGACGCCAGGGCGGATAATGGAGCTGGCAGCTACGAGGTGGATGTAGCTGTCACAGCGCAGTTTGTGCAGCAGGCCCCGCATGGCAGGGGATTCGATGTAAAAGCAGCCCATACAATGGCCTGAACGAAGGAGTACTTTTACTTTTTCGTCTTGTTTGATTCTGGTGATATCGTGCACGTCTATACGCAGACCCTGGTTTTGGTAAACGAGGTCCACGGCATCTTTGATGTGGCCCAGCCCCCGCTGGCTGAGCACATCAAACTTATGGAACCCGAGCGCTTCCGCGTGGTGCATATCGAAGTGGGTAACCGGAAACCCTTTTGGCATCATCTGCAGGGCAGTATGCCGGAAGATAGGGCCTTCACTGATCAGGATGCCACCGGCATGAATAGACAAATGATTAGGAAAATCTTCCATTTTCTGTGCAAAGCAGAGGATTTCTGGCCCGGGTGCTACCTGTGCTTCCGGGCAATCGAGGTTTTCTGCAAGTTGATCAATTTCCGCTTTGGACAGGCCATATACCTTCCCCAGTTCCCTGATAGCAGCGCGGCGCTGGAAAGTATTGTAGGTTGCCAGTAAGGCAACGTGATCCTCGCCATAGCGTTTGAAGATGTAGTCGGTGACATCGTCGCGTTCGTCCCAGGAAAAATCAATATCGAAATCCGGGGGTGATGCACGGTAGGGATTGATGAAGCGCTCGAAGTAAAGGTCGAGTTCGAGGGGATCCACGTCGGTGATGGACAAGCAGTAGGCGACGATGGAGTTTGCGCCGCTGCCCCTGCCGATGTGGTGGTATCCGGCCGACTGGGCATATCGCACGATATCCCACGCGATGAGAAAATAGGCACAAAAGTCTTGTTTTTGGATGATATCCAGTTCTCTCTTTACACGATCATGCGCCTGCCGATTACAGGGCAATGCAGGGTAGCGTTTTTGGCAGCCATTGAAGGCGAGTTTTTCGAGCAGCGTGAAGTCACCTGCTTTACTTCCTGTGAAGGTTTGGCGATTGATGTGCAACCCTCGGTCGGATTGGGTCGAACAGTTCTCCAGTACCTTATGGGTGTTTTGGATGATGATGGGATACTGGCGGTAGAGGGCTTCCAATGCTTCCGGTGGCATGAGCCGGTCGGTTTTTTTTGCACAGCGCTCAGTAGAGATGTTGTTGAGTAAGGTGTTTTCGTCAATGGCGCGTAGGTGTTGGTGCAGGCTGAACCCCCCCTCGTCCAGGAAGGTAGCCGGGCAGAGGGCAACGAGTTTATGCTGAAACCCCAGCAGCTCGTGGTTGAAGAGGCGGGCGATGTGCTCCGGGCGGATGCCGAGGAGCTCGTTTTCGCGGAACTGCCGTATGGGTTTAATAAGGCGCGGGTAAATGATCCAGCAATTTTCGATGGGAGGGGCACATTCGGGAAGATTTCTACCTTCCATGGATTGTGTAGAAAGGAGACGGTTCAGTGCTTGTACCCCGGAGGTGTTTTTTGCGAGACCGATATACTGCTGTTGTCCTTTTGTATTTCGGAAGTCAATCCCATAGACGGGCACTATGCCTTTATCGCGACAGTACCCCTCGAATTCCGAAAAGCAGGAGGTGTTGTTGATGTCCGTCAGTGCAAGTCTGCTTATGCCCCATTGTACAGCCTTTTCTACGAGTTGTGCTGGCGAGAGCACACCGTAGCGCATGCTATAATATGTATGACAGTTGAGGAACATGGCGTAGCCGTTGTGGTGTCAAAGCTACGCTTTTGCGCAATAAAATGAAACAATTTGTTTTATTTTATTGCGCAAATACTTTTGCTGTCGGTGGGGTTGTGTAAAAAGTATTCAGAGCCGCGTTTTCAACGATTTTGCGAAGCAAAATCGTTGAAAACGCGGCTCTGAATACTTTAATTTTGCCGCAGTAGGCGGCAAAATACTTTTACACAACCTCATACTTTTCGGATAGCCCCAAACTGTCTTTCGCCGCTGCAGGCGGCGTAATGCTTTTTGGACAGGCACACTTATGCAACAGCTTCAAAAAATAAATTTCCTGCTGGAGGAAAAGTATTTTCTTTTTAGCAGGTATTCGGAATTTTTTGTCCGGACAGGCGATATGCCTTTCCCGACAAATGTTTAAATTTTAAAAATATTTGTATTATTTTTGCTGGATATAGTTTTTTGGGGGAATACATAGTTCGATGCAGAACACTTATCACAAGATAATCAACGGAGACAGCCGGGGTATGGAAAGTATTCATCTGGTTGTAACCTCCCCGCCTTATTCGTTTGCCAGGTCAGTTAAGGAGGGGGACAAGAAAATTATTGATAATAAAGAGGTAATAGAAGAAATTATAAAAGAGGTGGAAAGGCTTACAAAAGAGGATCGCTTCTAAAATACTTAGCAATGTTCGGTAACCTAAACGGTAAGCGCGCCCTGGTTTGCGGGGGCAGTAAAGGTATTGGTAAAGCGTCTGCGATGGCATTGGCGGAAATGGGGGCAAGTGTGACCCTGGTGGCGCGTTCGGCAGATTTAATGCCCGATATCATCCGGCAGATGTCGCGGGCGGTGGCCGGGCAGGACCACGATTTCCTGCTGGCAGATTTTAACGACCAGGAAGAGCTCCGCAAACGCGTCGCGTTGCTGACCCAGGACCGCCGCTACCATATTCTGATCAACAATACCGGTGGCCCGCCGGCAGGCCCGGCACTGGAAGCGGTCCCCGAGGCTTTTTTACAGGCATACCGGCAGCACCTGATATGTAGCCACCTGCTCGTACAGCTTCTGGTGCCTGGTATGCGCACAGAGGGGTACGGGCGCATCGTCAATATCATCTCGACCTCGGTGAAAGTGCCGATCGAAGACCTTGGGGTGTCCAATACTACCCGCGGTGCCATGGCGAGTTGGGCAAAAACGCTCGCCAGTGAACTCGCCCCCGATGGCAT
>Ga0068876_10000551_pt1 | contig 30528 bp, 24 predicted proteins | sample NOAtaG_6_FD_66442 | JGI IMG/M metagenome (GOLD analysis project Ga0068876, IMG submission 66442) | Freshwater lake microbial communities from Lake Erie, under a cyanobacterial bloom - NOAA_Erie_Diel5S_2200h metaG | ecosystem: Environmental > Aquatic > Freshwater > Lake | place: USA: Ohio, Lake...
ATACAGGTATGGCCCGGCCATGGTGCCGGGAGCGCATGTGGCAAATCCCTCGGGGCTATAGCAAGCACCACGATTGGCTACGAGCGCAATTTCTCCTGGTGGGGAAGGATGGTCGAGCAAGGGGCGTATCAGGATTTCGAAAACTTCTTGCTGTCGGAGCAGCCTGACGCACCCCTCTATTTTGCACGCATGAAGCGCATGAATAAAGCTGGTGCTCCAATCCTGGGCCCTTTGAAAGCCCTCAGGCACTTTTCTTCTGCAGAAATTGCCGCTAAAGTCGGAAAGGAAATCCTGTTCATCGACTCGCGGCCAATGGATATCTTCCGCAGGGAGGGCGTGGAAAACGCTTATAATATCCCCTGGAACAGCAAATTCCTCACCTATGCTTCCTGGGTCATCGATCCGGATACCGATAAGCGCGAAATCGTCCTTTTCGCCGCATCGGCTCAGGAAGCAGATCAGATGCGCCGCATGCTTATCCGCGTCGGTATTGACCAGACCATAGGTTTCGTAACAGAGGTGGATGGACTCAAAAAAGCACAAGTAAAACTAGTCGGCCCGGAAACCCTCAATGATATGAAAGATGCCTATATTCTGGATATCCGCGCACTGACGGAATATAACGACGGGCATATTCCAGGCGCCCATCAGCTTCACGGCGGCAGGGTAATGTGGAACCTCGATAAATTGCCAAAAGACAGGCCATTGGTCACACACTGCAAGGCAGGCCCACGCAATACTGTGGTTTCGAGCGCGCTACGATCTGCAGGTTTCGATAATGTAATTGAACTAAACGGGGGGTATGATGCCTGGGCGGAAGCACATGCTGTTGCCCATACCTGATACCTGCCAATCAGGAAGCATCGGATGGACAAAAAAGCCCAATTTTGCCCGTGATGGTCGCGCCGCAACAAGCCTAATAAGTATCCATCACCGTAACCTTTTTAAGGTCTTCGTTTGTTAGAAATACCGACTTTCCCGGCTTGAATGTTATCCGGCGGGTTTCGCCCGGAAGGAGGTCGAAATAATTATCGGAAAACTGCCCATCGGCGGTGGGGAAGTCCAGCATGATATTCTTCGCCAGACGCTCCGCACTGACCTCGATCCAGTAGTTCTGACCATCCTCCATTAAGCCAACATTTGTGCGAAGCCCCGGGTCCTTAGGCAGGGACAGGCTTTTGACCGGCTGGAAGTAGTGCAGGGAGCGGGCAAGGGTTTCCTCCCCACGCTTCAAGATGAGTTCGAGTACCCGCTCTTTTCCATTGGCGCCCCCCCGCAGCTCCGTCAAAGGGATATTTGCAGCGGCAAAAGCACAGTTTTCGGGCATCTGTACCTGATAGGAACGGTTTTCCAGGACGTTGCCTTTGAAATCAAGTACCTGAAGGTCTAAACTTGCCGAAAGCGAATCTTTCAAGTCTGAAACAACGTGCAACTGCAAAAAGCCATTTTTTTCCTGTGCAACCAGAATTACCGGCTCGAATGCCTTCTTTATAAAATAATGCATTGCCTTCCAGCGCTGGAAGTAGTCCATCCCCGACCAGGAGGCCACCGGCCAGCAATCGTTGAGCTGCCAGTACAAAGAACCCATATTATAGGGCATGGCGCTGCGGTGTGCCTCGATGGCCATTTTGATTCCCTCCGCCTGGAGGAGCTGCGCCAGATAGACAAAGTGGGGAAATTTTTCCGGAACGTGGTAATAATGGCGAAGGCCACGGGTCATGCGGTCATTCCCTACAAAAGACCGTTGGTGGGCGCTCATCACCTCTGAATTGATTTCCAGGTCTTCGGGCAGCGCATAGCTCATAATCGTCTTCATCTCGGGAAACGACTGAAAACCGTATTCGCTCATAAACCGGCCGATATGCTCATAAAAAGCGGTGAAAGGCGTATCACTCTGCCATACGCCCCAGTAGTGGATATCCCCTGCCGGGGTGTTGTTGCCGGCATGTTCCCCAGGTTTGTAATAAGGTGAGCTTGGCCAGTAAAACATCCCCGGATGATGTGTACCGACAACGGCAGGCAGCATCTCGTGAAACACATTTTCGTATGCCTCCCAGATGTACTGTCTTTGCGCCTTATTGTACTTCTGTTTCCAGCCCCAGCCCCGGAATTCACTGAAATTGGCCCAGGCAACATCTATCTCATTGTTCCCGCACCAAAGCGCGATGCAGGGACGGTTGCGCAAACGGCGCACATTATAGACCGCCTCGGCTTCGACACGTTCCAGAAACCCGGCATCTCCGGGGTACATCGAACATGCGAACATGAAATCCTGCCATACCAGGATGCCGTTTTCATCGCATAAATCGTAAAAAATATCTTCTTCGTAAAAACCTCCGCCCCATACCCGCAGCATATTCATATTCGCTTCCACCGTCGAGGCGATCATCCGCCGGTAATGTTCTTGTCCAACCCGTGGGATAAACAAGTCATTGGGGATGTAATTGGCCCCCTTGGCAAAAACGGGGCGGCCGTTCAGCTCAAAATAAAAAGAACTTCCCCCTTTGCCATCGGCATCAGGGGTCTGGACGACCCGTATTGTACGCAAACCCACGCGATGGCCGACTTTATCCAGAACTTCCCCTCCGCTCAGCAGGCGGGCTTCAAGCGGGTACAAAAAAGGCTCACCTAACTCCTTCGTCCACCAAAATACAGGATTTTCAATGCCAAACAATACATTAATCGTATGCCTGCCCGCTTCGAGAGGAAGTGCCTGCATGGCAATTATCGAATCCCCGGACCAGATTTCGAGCGTATAATTGCCGCTTTGCAGGATTCTGGCTTCGCACACCGCTGTCATGCGGGCTTTTTCCTGATTAAGGGAATCCTGCCGAAAAAAAACGTCTTCCAGCCGTGCAGAATTCCAGAAGCGCAGTTGAACAGGCCGCCAAATCCCGATGCTCACCAGCCTGGGGCCCCAGTCCCAGCCAAAGTGGTAGCCCGGTTTGCGCAGGAACACACTCACCCGGTGGTCGCCAAGGCCACCATTCTCCGATTGATCATTGACGGCGGGCAGCGGGAAACCATGCTCTGCCAGCTTCTTCAGCCCAACAGCCGTCGGAGACCGGAAGAAGACCCGCAACTGATTCTTCCCGGGTTTTAGTAAGGCCTTGACCTCCCGTTCCCAGGAAACAAAAAAATTATCCGCCTCAATAATCAGGGAGTCGTTGAGATAAACTGCAGCATAGGTGTCCAGGCCAAGAAATTCCAGTTGTGCAGCATCATATTCCAACATTTCCGGAGCAACCTCAAACTCCAGCGTGTACTCCCAGTCCACCTTATCCACCCATTGCACCTCGCGCTCGTTGACACGGTAGTAGGGGTCTTCGATTTTTCCATTAGCCAGCAAATCGGTATGTACCGTTCCCGGAACAGTCGCGGGCATCCAGTATTCCTGGCCATCCTGGTGGAACTGCCAGGTGCCGTTTAAAGACATCACACGCATAGCGCTTATGTTTTGGGCTTCACTACCTGTGGCCAGGCAGAGGAAGGTCAAGGCAAAGGTGAAATATTTCAGCATTTATTCAAAGGTTTCATTTGGCTTGGTGCCTATCCGGAAACTTCTCAAAGAAAGTCGAAAAAGAGCAATTTTTGCGCGGCTCTGCGTAAAAAGTTATATATATCGCTGCGCTTTGGTACAAAATTTTATCCGGGATTGTGTATAAAGTATTTCGCCACCTTCGATATCGAAACAATAGGTCAAAAAAAAGCTTTTTTTCCTGATTTTATGCGGCAAAATTACGAAACCGTATTCGACTGAAATATTGTTTGGCAGCAGCAGTTGCCTTTGATGAAAAAAGCACCTTCTTACACCACCTCTGCCGAAGGGGAGGATTATCTATTGGCAAAAATGACAGATTTGTAAATAGTAGCCAGTACCACGCTTAACGTCCTCAGGAATGAAGGGAAAAGCGGTCTATGATTTTGTCGCACGCTTCGTCCAGCAGGAAGAACGTTGGCTCGAAGCCGTCGTCGTCATTGTATGGATCGGCAACTTCCATGGGTTGTCCATGGGCGGCATCGAGGATTAGCCGTACTTTTTGCCTGCGGGCAGCATCCGGTGCCAGGCGGAGCAGATCGGCATAGTTGGACGCATCCATGGCCAGTATCAGGTCGAAATGGTCAAAGTCGGAAAGATAGAACTGCCGGGCACGCTGCCCACTGATATCTATCCCATATTTTGCCGCCACCGAAATAGAGCGCCTATCGGGCTTTTCACCGCTGTGCCACCCCCCTGTACCAGCAGAATCTACTTCCCATTCCAGCTTCAGCTGTCCGATTTTATCCCGCATGATCCCTTCTGCAAGTGGGGAGCGGCATATATTACCCAGGCATACCATCAGGATTTTCATTAAATATTGCTTTGATTGTTACTTTTTTCGCTATGAATAACAAATATTTGTGCCTAAATAAGAGAAATCCCCGGAAAATAGTTACCCAAAAAGCATTTTTATAATTTTTTCACATGAAAATTATCATAGCAGGCGCGGGGGACATGGGCTTCCATCTCGCCGAGCTCCTCTCCTACGAGAATCAGGACATCATCCTGATTGACAATAGCCAGGAAGTGCTCGATTATGCCAATTCCCATCTGGATGTGCTTACCATACGTGGCGATTCCGCTTCGAGCCGTATCCTTGAACAGGCCGATGTAGAAGATGCCGATCTCGTACTGGCCGTCACGACCTCAGAAACCACCAACCTGATTACGGCCATGCTGGCCAAGAAAATGGGTGCCCGGCAGACGGTCGCACGGGTTGCACGTCCGGAATATATCGAGCCCGCACAAAAAGAAATCTTCCGACAGCTCGGCGTTGACTCGGTCATGTCCCCGCATGACCTGGCAGCAGAAGAAATCAAACGCCTGGTACGCCAGTGCTCCTTTACCGATGTGTTCGAGTTTGAAGATGGAAAAATCAACCTGGTGGGTATCTCCGTTACCGATAACTCCCTTTTGCTCGGTAAAAAAGTCGGGGATTTCAAGACCTGGGATTCAGGGGTCATGCTGAAACCCATCGCTATCCTACGCGGCGCGCTGACCATCATCCCGGAAACAGAAACCGTCCTGCAACGGAATGACCACGTGTATTTCCTGGCCGACCACAACAACATCTGTAAAGTCGAGGAACTCGCAGGCGCCCAAAAAACAAAGGTCAGGAATATTATGATCGTGGGAAGTACCCCCCTCGCACTGGCTACTGCCAAACGACTCGAAAAAGATTACAATGTCACCCTCATCGAAAAAGACAAAGGCCGCTGCAGGGAGCTCTCCGAAGAGCTCAATGCCACCCTCATCATCAACGGGGACTCCAGCAATATTGACCTCCTGGAAGAGGAAGGGCTCGACAATACCGATGTCTTTATCGCCCTTACCCCCAACTCTGAAACCAATATCATCACCAGTCTTACGGCCAAGAGCAGAGGAGTCGCCAAGACGATCGCCCAGGTAGAAAATAAGGAATATATTCACCTCTCTCACGAAATCGGAGTGGACACCCTCATCAATAAAAAACTCATCGCCGCCAATAATATTTTCCGCTTCGTGCGGAAAGGCAAAATCGAGGCCATCACCAGCCTTCACGGAGTGGACGCAGAGGTGATCGAATTTGTCCTGCACAAACAAAACCAACTGACGCGAAAGCCGCTTCGCTCCCTGCCTTTTCCAAAAACCGCCCTCGTCGGAGGCGTAATCCGGGGGGATAAAGGGATACTGCCCAACGGTGATTTCCAACTCGAGGTCAATGACAAGGTCATCGTTTTTGCACTGCCCGAAGCGATTGGGAAAGTCGAACAGCTCTTCCGCTAAAAAGGTTATCCGAATCATGATCAACACTGGTATCATCTTCCGCGTCCTGGGGTTCTTGTTACTGCTCATCTCCCTGCTCATGTTCAGTAGCCTGCCGGTATGCTTTATTTTCAATAGCGGCGACCACCTGGCCATCATCTATTCCGGCTTGATCTGTGCCGTCACGGGGGGGCTTTTTGTTATCTTCAGTCCACGCAAAAATCCCGGTATCCGCAAACGGGAAGGCTACCTCATCGTTGTGTCGGGTTGGGTTGCAATGTCCCTCTCCTGTATGCTGCCGTACCTGTTCAGCAGAGAAATCCCCAATGTGGCAGATGCGATTTTTGAAACGGTTTCCGGCCTCACGACTACGGGTGCTTCGGTCCTCACCGATATCGAGGCCGTTTCCTATGGCATCCTGTACTGGCGGAGCATGACCCACTGGATCGGCGGGATGGGGATTATCGTCCTCACCGTGGCCATCTTTCCCCTCCTCGGCATCGGCGGGATCGAACTATTTGTCGCCGAAGCGCCCGGCCCGACTTCCGAAAAACTGCACCCCCGTATCCAGGAAACCGCAAAACGCCTTTGGCTAATCTATGTCGGCTTTACAGCCATACTGATCGGCTTGCTCAAAATTTTCGGGATGAGCTGGTTCGATGCCTTTAACCATGCCTATGCCACCATGGCCACAGGTGGCTTTTCAACCCGAAACGCAAGTATTGATGCCTTCCCCAGCCTGCCAATCCAATATACCCTCATCCTGTTTATGTTCCTGGCCGGCAGTAATTTCTCCATGCTTTACCTGGCACTGAAAGGAAAACTGGCCAAGGTCTGGGGAAACGAAGAGTTCAAAGCCTACCTGATTTTTACACTTTTTGTCTCCGTTCTCATCGCGGCCCATCTGTACCGCAATCACGGTTATGCCCCCGAACCGGCATTCCGGGACAGCCTGTTCATGGTCGTCTCGGTAATGACTACTACCGGCTTCGTCATCGCAGATTATACGGATTGGGGTAACGCGGCAATCATGGTGTTCTTTATCCTCCTGTTTATCGGAGGGTGTGCGGGTTCTACGGCCGGCGGTATAAAAATCATCCGCAACCTGGTTTTTTTTAAAAATTCTTACCTCGAATTCAAACGCATCATTCACCCGCGTGCGATCGTGCCCCTGAAAATCAATGGAGAGGTCGTACCACCCCGGATTATGACCCATATCATTATCTTCCTGCTCCTCTATCTCATGGTTTTCCTGGGTGGCTCCATCGTCCTCGCCGCACTGGGCTATGATTTTATGACCGCAATGGGGGCAGTGGTAACCTGCCTCAGCAATGTCGGCCCGGGAATAGGCAAAGTTGGCCCGGTGGATAATTTCGGATGGATGAGCAATGCCGCAAAAGTAGTCCTATCCGGCCTCATGCTGCTGGGCAGACTCGAAATTTTTACGATATTGGTCTTATTCACCCCTTTCTTCTGGAAATCACATTAGCGTTGTTGAAGCAGATTGTGTAAAAAGCGAGGCTGTCTCACAAGTCCTTTGCCGCCGAAGGTGGCAGAATACCTATGAGACAGCCGCTAAAAAATATTATTTGGCAGCACCAGCTACGTTTGGCAGCGAAAAGGCCTATTTACACAACCCCGCACTGATGATACCGCAATAAGGTTGTTGAACTCTTCTTCAGAAATACTTATTTTGCAGAAAGTTTGTGGGTACATAACAACCACCTGTAAACATGCCTTAAAATCCTGTTGCGTATGCCTATCTCGCACGGCGACTATCTCTTCGCACTAATCCGTTCCCTGACCAAGGCAGAAAAACGGAACTTCCGCCTCTATGCCCGGCGTATCCAGGGGGAAGGCGATCTCAAATTCCTCCAGCTCTTCGATGTCCTCGAAAAGCAAACCAACTACAATGAAGAAGTACTGCTGCGCAAACTTAAAGGCACCAGCAAAAGCCAGTTCTCCAACCTCAAAAGACACCTCTACCAACATATCCTCACCAGCCTGCGCCTCGTACAACTCGGCAAAAGAGCCGAAATCCAGGTACGCGAATGGATTGATTATGCCGACGTCCTCTACGGAAAAGGGCTGTATATCCAGGCCCTCAAACTCCTCACAAGGGCAAAAACCCTCGCCATAAATATCAATAATGATCTCCTGCACCTCGAAATCGTCGAATACGAAAAACGCATCGAGTCCCGCCATATCACCCGAAGCCCTACCGAACGCATGGAAGGGCTGACCGAGGAAGCTTATTCCCGGAGCAGTATCTCAAAAACCATCGTCGAACTCTCCAATTTCAAACTCATCCTCCAGCGCCGATTCATCAATAATGGCCATGTGAAAAACCCCGGCGAACGGCTAAAGGCAGAGATGTTCTTTCAAAATTCCCTGCCGCGTATTGACCGCCAGAAACTTACCTTTTTTGAAAAAGTATATCTATACCAAACCTATTACTGGCAGCACTACCTCCTCCAGGAATACGATCAATGCCTGGAATATGCCAAAAACTGGATCAGCCTCTACGATAACGACCCCCGTATGATACAACCCGATGTGGATATGTTCCTCATCGGTATGCACCATGTACTAATCACCGCTTTCTACTGCCGGAACTATCCCGTCTTCTGTGAAACCCTGCAACGACTCGAAAATTTCCGCCAGGAACACTACCACCGCCTCGACTATAATTCTAAAATCCTCTCCTTCCTCTTTGTCCACCAGGCAAGGTTTAACCGCTGTTTTATGGATGGCAATATTCAGGATGCCCTCCGCCTTATCCCCCGTACGCTCGGACGGATCAAACGCTACGAAGACCTCCTTGATCCACATAAAGTGCTGATTTTCTATTATAAAATCGCCTGCGCCTACCTAATCGCCGATAAACCAGGCCAGGCTATTGATTTCCTCAATAAAATCCTCAACGCAGAAGGAAAGGCGCTACGCGAAGACCTCCAGGCATATACCCAGCTCCTCTTTATCCTGGCACACTATGACCTCGGCAACTTTGAACTGCTCGATTACCGGATACAAAATGCCGCACGCTTTGTCCAGCGCATGAAAGACCCCAGCCTCCTGCAAAAAACTATGGTCCACCACCTCCGCGCCCTCCTGCGAACCTCTCCCCCACAACGCCACCAGACCCTCCAGTCATTTCTCGTAAAAATAGAATCCCTCAGGGCAATCCCTACTGAACAACGCTCCTTCATCTTCCTCGACCCCGCATCCTGGATCCTGGGAAAATTACACGACCGCCCGCTCTCTACCATTATCCAGCAACGATCTGACCCCTGAGCCCGTAAAGTTGTAACAAAAAAGATTTACCCCCCCATTTGATTTTCCCGAAAAAATACTTATTTTTGCGCTCCAAAATGTTTTAAAACGCAGAAGTTCAATTTTTATGGCAAACCATAAATCAGCAGAAAAGCGCATCCGCCAAATCTCCAAGCGACGGACTTCCAACCGCTATTACAAAAAAACAGCGCGGACTTCCATTGCAAAACTACGCGAGATCACCGATAAGACCGAGGCAGAACAATTCCTGCCTAAGGTTATCAGTATGATAGACAAACTCGCAAAGAAAAATACCTGGCATCCCAATAAGGCAGCTAACCTTAAAAGCAGCCTCATGAAGCATATCAGCACCCTGAACTAACCGGGGTCCTAATATATACAGGATCAGAATCACTCATCCGGCATACCAGATATACCGGCTATAAAGTGCATTATCCTGATAATATCGCTAATCTGCCGATAGCTTCGCCTTCCGACCAAAAATTGCCTGTTCCGCGGGGTCGTCTTGTCCAACTATCAGTTCAAGGACGACCCCGCGGTCATTCTATTTCCGTTCCTACAGAATCATCCGGAGTAAAACGATCTTTCCGACGCATACTGCGCCTTTTTCGTTCGTATAGTCCTGTCAGGGCGATTTTATTTCCTATCTTTGCAAACGAACGTTCATTCGTTTGTTATGCCAATATTTCATGCCCTTAAAGTCAAATCCGTTTGCCGGGAAACGTCAGACTGCGTGTCCGTTGCCTTCGAGGTACCGGAAAGCCTCGCAGCCTCCTACCGCTTCCAGGCCGGACAGTACCTCACCCTGCGAACTACCCTCGGCGGGGAGGAAGTGCGTCGTCCTTACTCCATCTGCAGCAGTCCATCGGAAGATGGGCTCAAGGTAGCTATAAAGCATATCCCGGGCGGCAAGTTCTCCACTTTTGCCAACAAACAGCTCCGTGCCGGGGATATCCTCGAGGTCATGACGCCCATGGGCGACTTTCACGTGCCTATCGCCGCATCTAATCAAAAGCGTTACGTAGCCTTTGCCGCAGGAAGCGGCATTACGCCGGTAATTTCAATCATCAAAGAAAGCCTGCTCCGGGAAACAGGCAGTACCTTCACCCTCTTCTACGGCAACCGAACCACAGACGCCATTATTTTCCGCGAAACGCTGGAAGGCCTGAAGAATAAATACCTCCACCGCTTTTCCCTCTTCCATATCCTCAGCCGGGAAGACCAGGGCAACGACCTGCTCTCCGGCCGTATTGACCGTTCCAGGCTATCGCTCATCTTTTCGAGGCTGATTAAGGCCCGCGAGGTTGATGAATACTTGCTGTGCGGCCCGTTGGGGATGGTACAGGAACTAAAGGTTTTCCTGAAAAATGCAGGCGTCGAAGGGGATAAAATCCATATCGAGCTATTCAATGCCGGCCAGGAAGCCGAAGTGCAGGAAAAAGGTGGCCCATCGGAAGCAGGTACAGATGGGGAAACCCAGGTCAGTATCCGCCTCGACGGCAATATCCTTAATTTTACCATGGCCTCCAGGCGGCAGTCCCTGCTCGATGCCGCCATGACTGCAGGTGCAGACCTGCCTTTCTCCTGCAAGGGTGGGGTTTGTTGTACCTGCAAAGCCAGAATACTGGAAGGTGCAGCAGAGATGAAGCTCAATTACGCCCTGGAGCCCGAAGAAGTAAAGGCAGGATATATCCTTACCTGCCAGGCACGCCCCACGACCAACAGGATCAGCATTGATTTTGACCAATGATATCGTCAAGGTATGCAGGAAACTGAAAAAAACAAGAAACAGCTCATCCTGGAATCGGCCGCACGCCTTTTCAGGGATAAAGGATATGCGGCAACTTCCATGCGCGATCTCGCACAGGAAGTACACCTCAAGGCATCCAGCCTTTATAACCACATCGCGTCGAAAGAAGATATCCTGCGGGAAATATGTTTGGGCACAGCTGAAAAATTCCTGCTCGCCATGGACGAAGCGGAAAAGTTGCCCATCCCACCGGCAGGTAAAATCGAACACCTCCTACGCTTTCATGTAAAAATAGCTCTCCAGGACCCTACCTCTGTCACTTCCTTCAACGATGAATGGCGGCATCTCAGGGAGCCCTTTCTTAACGGGTTCATGACCATGCGCCAGGATTACGAACGCCGTTTCCTCCTCCTACTGAAACAAGGAATGGACACCGGAGAACTCGCCCATATAGAGCCCCGTGTAGCACTTTATACCCTCTTCTCTGCAATGCGCTGGCTCTACGACTGGTTCCGGCCCGGAAAAAGCCTTTCTGCCGAAACCGTTGAGACTGCGGTCATGCACCTTTTAATGAATGGTTTATTCAAAAAAGGTTCTTAAATTTCGGTGTTATCCGTTATTCCTTTGGCCATTCACCAAGAATAGCCCTTTTAAACGCAGTATATCATGAAAAAATCCTTTCTCCTCCTCGGCATTTGCTGGGCCATAGCGCTCCAGGCACAGGAACTGCCCCGCTTCGGCAAATGGCTGGACGGGGAACACTTTTCTTTGTCCCGCGATGGTGGCAAAAGCTATCTAAAAGTTCATGCACGCACTGGCAAAGAAGCTCCGTACCCGATACCGGAGGCCCTTTCCGCAGGTTTGCCGGAAGGTGTTATTGCCTCCCCGGCCAGCAGCTCAGAATCGCCCCTGGGCAACCAGCTCGCACTCCTGCATAAAGGCGACCTCTTCCTCTACGCCCGGGACGATAAATCCTTCCGGCAGCTCACGGCAAGCGCAGGAGAAGAAAAAACCCCATTGTTTTCGCCGGATGGAACAAAAATCGCCTATACCCGCGATCACAACCTTTTTGTATATGACCTCGGCAACGGTATGGAACGCCAACTGACAAAAGATGGTGGCGAGGATGTTTACAATGGATATGCCTCCTGGGTATATTGGGAAGAAATCCTCGGGCGCGGAAGTTATTTCCGGGCATTTTACTGGGCACCCGACAGCAGGCAGATCGCCTTCCTGCGCTTTGATGACCACAGCGTGCCAAAATTCCCCATCTATCACGCGGAGGGCAATGATATGACCCATGGATACCTGGAAATTCAACGCTATCCAAAATCCGGCGACCCGCTGCCCGATGTACGGCTCGGCATCGTAGCAGTACAAACCGGCCAAACGACCTGGATGGAACAAGACCCCGCGCTCGCCTATACCGCCTGGGTATATTGGACCCCCGAGAATAAAGTCCTGTTCCACCAACTCCACCGCGATCAAAACCTGCTCAGACTTTACCTCGGCGACCCCGCAACCGGGAAATCCACGCGTATTTACGAAGAGTCCCGACCTACCTGGGTGGAATTTTATCAAGACATCAAATTCCTGAGCGGCAGCAAGGGCTTTATCCTGCGCTCCTATCGCGACGATTGGGAAAATCTCTACCACTACGATTACAACGGTAAGCTCATCGCCCGGATTACCCAGGTGCCCTGGCGTGTCACTGGTATCGAGTTAGTGGACGAAACCTCCAATACTATTTTCTTTACAGGTACTGGTCCGGATCACGCCGGTACCGAAACCCACCTGTTTATGGCCCGCCTCGATGGCTCCGGATTCCGGCAGTTGACGCAGGGATCGGGCACCCACCGCTGCTCCGTCGCCCCCGGGGGGAAATATTTCTCAGATAATTTCAATCATTTCAACCATCCGGGCACCCTGGCAATTTTCGACTATCAAGGCAAGCAGACCCTTAAAATTGGAGAGAATACCTCGGATGCCAATACCGCAAAAGGAATTAAAGTGGAATTTTTCCGCGTACCCTCCACCGATGGCTTTGACTTGCCTGCCTACTGGGTACTGCCCCCGCAGTTTGATCCAGGTAAAAAATATCCGGTCATTTTCGATATCTACGGCGGGCCCAACGCCGGAAGGATTTCCAACAGCTACAGAAGTTATGCCAATGATAAGCTCGTCGAGGCAGGTACAATTTTATTTTCCGTGGACCACCGCGCTTCCGGAAAATTTGGTAAGAAAGGGTTGGACTATATGCACCGGAGCCTGGGCAAATGGGAAATGCACGACTATATCGAAACGGTAAAATGGCTGCGCACCAAATCGTTTATAGACCCCACCCGCATCGGTATCCGGGGGGGGAGTTATGGCGGGTATATGACAGCGATGGCGCTTACCTTTGGTGCAGACTATTTTACCCACGGCGTGTCCAGTGCCCCGGTCATTGACTGGCGGCTCTATGACAATATTTACACCGAAAGATATATGGATACCCCCGGAGAAAACCCCGATGGCTATACTGCAGGTTCGGTCGTGACGTATGCTGACCGCCTCAAAGGTAAGCTGCTCCTTATCCATGGCGAAATTGACGATAACGTCCATCTCCAAAATACCATGCAGCTGGCCAGTAAGCTTCAGGATCTGGGCAAGGATTTCGAAATGATGGTCTATCCCGGCAACCGCCATGGAATTACGGGTAAAAAACGCACACACTCCGCACAAATAGCAGAACAGTTCTGGCTGAAACACTTTTTTGGAAAGTAAACAGGGATGGCATTCAGCCGCGCCGCCGTTTCCAGCGACGGTGTGTCCAAAGCCAGTATTGAGGTGCCGCGAGGATTTGGTCTTCCAACATCCGCGTATGGCGTTCTGTGACTTCACCATTAGGGCTTTGTGCGGGGTGTTCGGCGACAAGCTCAAACCTTAGGATATAACGGCCCCGGCCAGTTTTTTCTGCATAACCAAAAACAACGGGATAGTCATAGCGCTGGCCAAATCGCTCGGCACCCAACATTACTGCTGTTTCCTGGTGCAGAAAGGTAGTCCAGTGGACCTGCTTGCTAAACGTTGGCGACTGGTCGGCAGCAAAGACTATGGCGAAGGGTGGACGGGTTTTGTTGTCGGCAAAAAACCGCACTGCATCGCCTTTGGGGATTAGTTCGGTACCAAACCTGGAGCGTGCCGCTTTTAGCTTTTTTTCAAAAAAGCGGTTTGACAGCGGGGCATATAAGGCTATTGTGCGGTGTTTGACCCACAGTGGCAGCATTGCGGCAATCCATTCCCAGTTATTGTAATGCCCGATCACTATAATGACACTCTTCCCCTGGTCATGATAGCGGTCCAACAGTTCGGGGTTTACGACCTGAAGGTGCTGCCGTGCTGCCGTCGCGTCCATACTCCAGGAGCAGATATTTTCTACAAGTAAATCTGCCAGATGGCGGTAAAATTTGCCGGCGACGACTTTTATCCGGTGATTGTCCCACGAGGGGAAAGCTCGGCTTAAATTTGCCAGTACCACTTTTTTGCGGTAGCCGGCGATCTGGTAAACCAGAAAATGCAGCGCATCTGCCAGACCATACAGGATGCCTGGCGGCAACTTTGAAAAGGGCAATAGCAAGAAGTAGTACAGGATGCGTTGCATGAAAATAATGGATGCCGGCGTACCGCTGCCTCGGCACCGGTCACCGGATATCAGACTTATCGGGATAGGATCAGCATACAAAGCTGGTCTATCGCCGAAGTCCATTGAATAAATACCCTGGCTGCAGGAAGTTTTGCTTCCGGGGTGCTAAAATACATCATTTATGGATGCTGCACAATTCAGGTACTGGGCCCATCAGTTTGCCGACTGGATGGCCGATTATTTCGAGCATGTCGGGGAATATCCGGTAAAGCCTTCCCTATTGCCAGGGGACATCAAAAACCAGCTGCCTGCCCAGGCCCCTGAGCTGGGCGAGGATTTTGAACGGCAATTCGAAGATTTCAAGAACATTATCCTTCCCGGGATGACCCATTGGCAGCACCCCCGGTTCTTTGCCTATTTCCCTGCCAGCCGCAGTGCGCCTTCTGTACTGGCTGAAATGCTGACGGCAACCCTGGGGGCACAGTGTATGATCTGGTACACTTCGCCTGCCGCCGAGGAGTTGGAAGAACGTTGTATGGAATGGCTCATGGAAATGCTTGCGCTGCCGGGGCAATGGGCCGGCGTGATTCAGGAGACAGCTTCGGCGGCTACCCTCGTAGCCTTGCTGATGGCCCGCGAAAAAGCCAGTAGTTTCGGGGTCAACCAGTCCGGGTTCTACGGCCGGCCACCGATGCGGATATATGCTTCCGATCAGGTGCACTCTTCTATCCCCAAAGCAGTAAAAATCGCCGGTTTTGGGGAAGAACACCTCGTGACGGTTCCCAGCGACGGGAATTTCGCTATGCGCCCCGAAGCACTCGAAGCAGCCGTTGCCCACGATATCGCGGCAGGTTTACAGCCCATCGCGGTCGTCGCAGCAATGGGTACCACCAGTTCTACCGCCATAGACCCCATTGCACCTATCGGACAAATCTGTAAAAAATACAACCTCTTCCTGCATGTGGATGCTGCCTACGCCGGTACCGCACTGATCCTCCCCGAAATGCGCTGGATGGGGGAAGGCCTCGAAATGGCCGATAGCTTTGTCTTCAATCCACACAAATGGATGTTCGTCAATTTTGACTGCAGTGCATTTTTTGTACGCGATAAAAAACTGCTCCAGGACACCTTCAGTATCCTCCCCGAATACCTGAAGACCCCCCTCGACCACCAGGTAAACAACTACCGGGACTGGGGCATCCAACTAGGACGCCGCTTCAGAGCACTGAAACTCTGGTTTGTCATCCGCACTTATGGTATAGAAGGTCTGCGTGCACGCATCCGCGAACACATCCGCATTGGCCGGTGGCTTGCGGACGAAGTTGCTCGTCATGAGCATTTCGAGTTGCTGGCACCAGTGCCCCTAAACCTTGTCTGCTTCAGGTTCCGGCCCTCGGATATACAAGACGAAAGCCAGCTTAACACCCTTAACGAACAGCTTTTGCGTACCCTCAACGATTCCGGGGAAATCCTCCTGACCCAGACCAGGCTCAACGGTAAATATGCCCTCAGGCTGGTTGCAGGACAGACGGAGGCGTCTCTTGACGATGTAAGGAACGGATGGGCCCAAATCTGCAGGGTTGCGGCGACGCTGAAATAGTGCCTTTTCCGGCTGCCGACAGGGCAATTCCTATGCGCTACCTGCTATGCACAGAAAGGCTATTGCTCAATACCGGTAAGCAAAAGCGTTGATATTCATACCGGCCCCCACAGAAGCGAAGAGCAGAAGGTCGCCGCGATGCAGTTCATGTCCGGCGATTTCCCCGCGATAGACCATATCCAGCAGTGTGGGGATCGTTGCGACCGAGCTATTCCCCAGGTCATGGATATTCATCGGAGCGACCATCGGATCAACATCCCGGACACCATATAGTTTGAACAAGCGTTTTACGATTGCCTCGTCCATTTTTTCGTTCGCCTGGTGAATAAAAATTTTTTTCACCTCCCGAATATCGTCCACTCCTGCCAATTGAAGGGTGTGCATCATCGCTTCAGGGACGTACTTGAGGGCGTACTCATAGATTTTCCGGCCTTGCATTTTTATATAGCGGTGGGGGTCGTCCACCCCTGGTTTATAGCTACGGTCCATGTACAGGTAGAAAACATCTTCTTGTGCATGTGCCACTACTGCCGACGAAAGGATACCGCGTTGCTGTGCTTCTTCCACATATTCCAGCACGACAGCGCCAGCGCCATCGGAGAAGATCATCGCGTCGCGGTCATGCGGGTCCACGATCCGGGAAAGCGTTTCTGCCCCGATCACCAGGGCTTTCTTCGCCGTACCTGCCTTGAAATACGCATCTGCCTGGATTACCCCCTGTATCCAGCCCGGGCATCCGAAAATGATATCATAAGGAACACAGTAGATATTTTTAATCCCCAGGGCGTGTTTTACGCGGGAGGCAATACTCGGCAGCATGTCCGACTGGAGGGTTCCCGAGAGGATATCGCCAAAATTTTGTGCGACGATAATCTGATCCAGACTTTCCGGGTCAATACCGGCATCTTCGACCGCCCTTTGGGCTGCTATAGCCGCGATATCGGAAGTCCTTTGATTTTCGGCGGCATACCGCCTGGCCCGGATCCCGGTGATGGCTTCCAGTTTGGAAACAACCTCTGCCACAGGGGCCTGGATCTTTTCCTGGTTCTCCGAATAGAATTCATGCCCGATAAAATCCTCATTGGTCACCTCTACAGGAGGGATGTAGGAACCGATACCGGTAATCAGGGTATTTAACATAATCTTTTATTTTTTGGTGATCAGGGCTGATATATAAGTATGAGGGTGTGCAAAAGCCACTTTCACCGCCAAAAGAAGCTGGCGTCTCCAAATAATATTTGGTGTCAAAAGCACCTTTTTACACCACTCCTTATGAGACAGCATTACTTTTTGGCATGACGTCAGCCAGATGCTTCGCAAACGCGGCTCGGCTGCCCTGAGAAACGAATCACACACAAGGTAGAGGCAAGCCCGGAATTCCAGGAACGAAAATAATCGCGAATTACAATCCCCAAATGGGGAAAGGAATACGATCAATACCCTCTCGCGCCCCCATCGAACGCACGCGCATCGGCGGCCCCGTGTATCATTTTCTTTTCGGGATGTATGGAGATACCCATCACCGAGCCCTGGCGACCGCGAGTGCGTAGGCTGTGGCCCATCATTTCATATAAGCGGCGGGTATCCGGCGAAAATTGATATTCTTCCATGAAAGTCACATCGGGCAACCATTGATGATGGATCCGGCCTGCATCAATCGCTTCGGCAATATTCATACCGTGGTCAATGACATTGAGGGCGACCTGGAGGACGGAGTTGATGATTGTACGGCCACCGGGGCTACCGATGACCAGTACCGGCTTACCGTCTTTCGCAAAAATCGCGGGCGTCATGCTCGAAAGCATCCGCTTTTCCGGTGCGACCAGGTTGGGCGGGGTACCAATTTGACCTGTACGCGTAGTTACCCCGGGTACCGGGTTGAAATCGCCCATTTCATTATTGAGCAGGAAACCTGTACCATCCGCCACCAGGCTGGAGCCATAGCTGTATTCAAGGGTGTACGTCAGTGAGACAGCGTTGCCCTGCGCATCCACTACTGAAAAATGGGTGGTTTCTTCGCTTTCAGGTTTCAGATAGATATTGCCGAAACGAGCGGAATCACTGGGAGAAGCCTTGAACAGATCTATCCCCTGTCGCAGTTCCCGGGCGTATTCTCTGGACATCAGGCGGTCCAGAGGCATAGTGGAGTTGAAGGCCGGGTCGCCAATGTGCTCGGCACGATCGGCAAAAGCACGGCGCATCGCTTCCGTGAGCAGGTGCAGGTATAGCGCGGAGTTATGCCCGATCGCTTTGAGGTCATAGCCCTCGAGGATATTGAGCATTTCGATAAGTGCAACCCCTCCCGAACTTGGCGGCGGCATCGCCACCACCTCATACCCCCGGTACGTCCCTTTTACCGGTGCCTGCTCCACAGCTTCATAGCGTGCGAGGTCTTCTTCTGTGATCAGACCGCCGTGTTTTTTCATGTATTCAGCCAGCAGGCGGGCTGTTTTTCCCTTATAAAAACCGTCCCTGCCCTCTTTCTGGATGCGCTTGAGCGATTCTGCCAGGTCGGGCTGCTTCCAGAGTTCCCCGGGCTCGTACAGCGCTTTGCCATTTTTCAAAAAAGCCATTTTTGTCGCCGCGTACATCGGATGGTCGAGTTTTTGTACCTGTTGCAGGTATCCCTGCATATCCCAGGTGGAAGGGAACCCCTTTTCCGCAAGGTCAACTGCCGCCTGCAGCAGTTCGGACCAGGGCTTACTGCCCAGACGCTGGTGAGCCATCCAGAGTCCGGCCACCGTCCCGGGAACCCCTACCGAAAGAAGGCCTTCGTGGTTGCTGTTATCCCGGATCCTGCCATTTTCGTCCAGGAACATTTGCGGGGTAGCGGCCAGTGGGGCCTTTTCCCGAAAATTAAAAGTCGTCGCTTTGCCATCCGCACCATGATATACGAGAAATCCGCCACCGCCGATATTGCCGGCAGAAGGGAGCGTAACTGCCAGGGCAAAGGCGGTAGCCACTGCAGCATCAACGGCATTTCCTCCTTTGCGCAATACCTCGCGACCAGCCTCGGAGGCCAGATAGTGGCTGCTCACCACCATGCCGTTGCGCGCCGGCGCTGGCGTGCGGCCGCTCTGTGCACAGAGAAAAGGAAACGAAACCGTCATTAAAACCAATAACATCAAAGTCCGGGTCATATCTGCTTATTCTTTTTATTCACCAAATAACAATTTGAATTGAAGTTGTTCTACAAGGAAATTTGTGTCTCCGGCGGCAGAATAACACCCTGCGCCGAGCCTGGCGACAGGAATGATCGCTATAAATCCTGTTAATTCTGTATTAAATCAGGCATTAAATATAGGTGAAATTTCAAAACAGGTATTATTTTAGAGAAAAAATGCGCAAAATGGAAACCAATGCCCTGCCTCAACTTGATACCCCATATCCCATCACCACAGCCCAAAAAGCTGCATTCGGGCAAGATGGGCACATCCTTTTAAAAGGAATCCTTTCTACGGAAGAAGTGTCGGTTTACCGCTCGGTAATCCAGGACGCGGCGCAGCGTTTCAACCGGGAAAAGCGCGATCTTGCAGAGCGCGACACTTATGGAAAGGCTTTTCTCCAGATTATGAATCTCTGGGAGGTGGACGAATCGGTGAGAAAATTTACCCTGGCGAGTCGTTTTGCTCAAATTGCAGCGTCGCTGCTCGGTGTGGAACGGGTACGTCTTTATCACGACCAGGCCTTGTTCAAAGAACCTGGCGGGGGCCATACCCCCTGGCATCAGGATCAGTACTACTGGCCCATAGATACCGATAAAACTGTTACAATGTGGATGCCTCTGGTAGATATCACCGAGGATATGGGCATGCTCACTTTTGCCTCTGGGTCGCAGGAACTGGGTTTCCTCGGCAACCTCGCTATTTCAGATGATTCAGAATCGGTACTCGGTGACCTTGTAAAGGAAAAGGGCTATCCCATAAGTTATGCCAAAACGATGCAGGCAGGCGATGCCACTTTCCATGCCGGCTGGACCCTCCACAGCGCACCGGGCAACCAGTCACCTGTTATGCGCGAAGTGATGACAATTATCTTTTTTGCCGACGGTGCCAAAGTCAGCCCGCCATTAAACCATAATCAATGGGCCGACCTAAACCGATGGATGCCCGGAGCAAGCATCGGCGCTCCCATCGCCACGCCGCTTAACCCGGTTTTGTCCTAATCGGTGCATCCCGGGGTTATGTGAAAAGACTTTTTTTGGAGGGGGCTTTTTACATAACCCCAGGATACTGTCAACACACCCGCTTTCAAAGAAGATTCAGGTTTTTTCCTTGTACTCCATGTAAATTACCTGGCAAAAGGAACTATTTCTCCAGATAGGATGTTCTGCTGATTGTGCAAAATACTATGACTGTACAACCATCTTCTTCCATTCCAACAAGTCCGGCGCAAGAGGCTCAACCTCCCTCTGAGAAGCCCCCATGACGGTATTCATGGGACAAAAACGGCCTTCTTCCGCTTCATCTGTAGGCACTATCGGTATCTGCGATGAATTCTTTTTTGCCCCCCGATATTTTTTACCCCCTGAAAGTTGAATAGGCCGTTACGGGTGCTTTTTTGCTCCTGTTCCGGTACTGAAAATGAGTAGCACTTATTTCCTTCACTATTTATTTTTCAAAAATGAAGCAACGCATTTTTACCTTTCTCCTGATGGCCATTGCCCACTGCTCCACTGCGCAGATTACCCAACAAGCCCGCAGTCTGTTCCCCACTGTAATCGAAGCAGCGCAGGCAGCAGACAAAGGCTGGACAAACAATGCCAGTATTTCCCTGACAGGTGTCAAAAGGAATATGGTCAACCGCTTATGGGCCGATTTTGCCCGCAACCGTTTTGGCAGCAGGGTGAAATACGATCGCAAAACCCGTGAATTCGTTGCTTTAGGCGCAAATATGGGCAACGGCAATATAGGGCAGGTGAATCTTGTCAGCCAGACCGCACAATCCGGCAGGGACGTGCGCTTCAACTTGTCAGTGGAATACCCAGCCGCCGCATTGAACGGAACCTTTACCACAAAACGCGTTGCCGACACCCCGTCCATCCTGAAGGACTTTGCCCGTGAGGTAGAACGCGAAAAAGTCCGGCTTCGCATCATAGAAGAAGACCGCAACCTCCAAAAAATGGAGAACGAATTACGCCAGCTCAAAAATACCAACCTGCGCTATCGCCGCGAAATTGAAATGGCCGAAGCAAAAATCCTGAAAGCACGGGAGAATATCGTCCAGAACGAAAAGGATCAGGTCATGGCTGCAGACCGGATAGAAAAACAAAAAGGACTACTGGCACAGGTGAAAAGACTTTTCCAGCAACTTTGATTTTTTGTGTAATTTTGAAGTATGGAGTCTCCAAAAAAAAATCCGGAAGGCGGTAAAAAGAATCTTTCCCAGAGCGGGCGTAACCATCGGGAAGACCTCTCCAGCTTCGTATTTGGAAAAGTGCCTCCCCAGGCTATTCCCCTGGAGGAGGCCGTACTCGGTGCGCTCATGCTCGATAAAGATGCCATCAGCGTCGTATTGGACATCCTGGAGCCGGAAAGTTTTTACCTGGACGGCCACCAGTTGATCTATAAGGCCATGAAGCGGCTCTTTGAGCGTTCCTATCCCGTGGATTTACTTACCGTCACCGAGGAACTCAAGAAATCCAGCCACCTCGAGGCGATTGGCGGCCCCTATTATTTAGTCGAATTGACGAATAAGGTTGCTTCTTCAGCCAACCTGGAGTACCATGCCCGTATAATTTCCCAGAAGTTTATCCAGCGGGAAATGATTCGCGTCTCTACGGAAACCATCCGAAATGCTTATGAAGACACAACGGATGTGTTCGATCTGCTCGACAATGCCGAACAGGGGCTTTTTTCCATCGCCGAAAAGAGTATGCGCAGAAGTTATGACACCATGGGTTCGCTCGCAGGGAAGGCGCTCAAACAACTCGAAGCACTCAAAGATAAAAAAGAAGGCCTGACGGGCGTACCGACGGGTTTTACCAACCTCGACCGGCTCACCTCCGGCTGGCAGCCTTCAGACCTGATTATTGTTGCGGCACGGCCCAGTATGGGGAAAACCGCTTTCGTGCTCTCCCTCGCCCGGAACACCGCAGCTGATTTCAAAAAGCCCGTGGCTGTATTTTCCCTGGAGATGTCCTCGCTGCAACTCGCACAACGCCTTATCGCCATGGAAGCAGAAATCCCCATCTCCAAGCTGCGCAGCGGCAAACTGGAAGACGGCGAATGGCGGAAGCTCAAAACGGCGATCGAACACGTCAGCGAAGCACCTATTTTTATTGACGACTCCCCCGGCATCAATATCTTCGAAATGCGTGCCAAATGCCGCAGGATGAAGCTGCAGTACGATATCCAACTGGTGATTATTGATTACCTGCAGTTGATGAGCGGGGGCGGCGATAACCAACGCGGTAACCGCGAACAGGAGGTCAGCGCGATTTCCCGTGCCCTCAAAGGACTGGCCAAGGAATTGCAGGTGCCGGTTATCGCCCTCTCACAGCTCAGCCGCGCCGTAGAAGTACGCGGCGGATCCAAGCGCCCACAGCTTTCCGACCTCAGGGAATCCGGAAGTATCGAACAGGATGCCGATATCGTGGCGTTTATCTACCGCCCCGAATATTATCAACTTATGGAAGACGAGCAGGGGCAATCCAATAAAGGCGTTGCCGAAATCATTCTCGCAAAACACCGTAATGGTGCCACAGATACGGTCAAACTGCGTTTTTCACACGAAATTGCACGCTTCTCCAATGCCGACGACCCCGATTTCGGCGATTTTCCTAATGATGTCTTCAGGCTCGGCCCCACAGGAGACGGCGGTGGTTCCGGACCAAACTTCATCACCCGCCCTTCCCGCATGAACGAGGATGAGGATATCCCTTTTTGAAAAGAGGTTGTGTAAAAGGCTGGAGGCCTTCATTTGGCGACTGACGCCGCCAAGTAATATTTTGAAGGAACACTGTTTTCACGGGTTTTGCTTCGCAAAATCAGTGAAAACAGTGTTCCTTCAAAACTTTCTTTCGCCGCCGTAGGCGGTGGAACACGGAATACTTTTCACACAAGCCCATAAGACTTTTGAGACAGCCTTCAAATTTTACATAACCCCTTGCGCAAAGCGTATGCAGACTGGTGTGGGCATCCTTTTTTCCCAAAGAAAAATCAGTTCCCCCTTTTTCCCGATGCGAAACGCCGCAAGGTTATCGGAATTCTGGTTGCCGACGAGAAGCAGGCTACCTTCCGGAGAGATGGCAAATCCACGGGGAACCTCGCCACGGCAGGGGAAGATACCGATTGGGGTAAGCAGGCCATCCTTGAGGCCTACTGCAAATCCTGCGATGCTGTTATGCCCGCGATTGGAGGCATAGAGCCAACGCCCGTCGGGGGTAAGGTGGATATCGGCAGCATTGCTGGACCCCGAAAAATCTTCAGGCAGGGTAGCAAAGCTCTCCAGGGTATCCAGCCTGCCGGTCTGTATCTCCCTGCGCAGGACGGTCACCGTGTTGTTCAACTCGTTTATGACATAAGCGAAAGCGGCATCCGGGTGCAGCACAATATGTCTCGGGCCTGCGCCCGGGGCGAGGGCAACGGCAGCAGTTTTTGCCGGCAATAGGCGCCCGACGTTCACATCTACTTCGAATATCCATATTTTATCTGCTCCAAGATCTGCAACATAAGCGAAACGGCCATCCGGAGAGAGTTCCACAGAATGCGGGTGCGAGGCTGTTTGTCGCTCCGTAGGACCAGAACCCTGTGGGTGCTGAACGTTGCTTGCAGGGAGCAGCGACCCGTCGGCAGCAATCGGGAAAAAAGTGACCCCGCCGGCATAATTCGCCGTCAGGGCAAACCGCTGCGATGGATCCACTTTTACATAACACGGAGCAAAACCCTGCACCGCCTGCCTATTGATCGGACGCAAACGGCCATCTTCGACAGCAAAGGCCCGCAGGTGGCCGCTGGTATCCACCCCCGGACCGGTCTCTTCTACCGCATACAAGTATTTTCCGTCCGCACTCAGCGCGATAAAAGAAGGATTTACCGCGGTATCATCCCCCGGCACGATTTCGCCCAGGCGCTCTGGCCCGATCCGCCTGGCCATATACACGCCACGTCCCTTTCCGTCCACATGGCCTTCTTTACGGGTGTAGGTGCCGAAAAACACGCTTCCTTCAGCAGGAGCTTCTTTGGGTGCTGTGGGCTTGCCGCAGGCAAAGCACATCAGCACAATCCCGCCAAAGTGCCCTAAACGAAATATTTTTTGTTTCTTCATGTTTTTTTGATAAATAATCCTGTAATGATGAGTGGCGAACAACTGGCAAAAGCGGTTTTCGAAGAAATGTATGCCAACGATACCTTTAGCAAGTGGCTGGGCATTGAAGCCGTATGCCTCATGCCCGGCTATGCACTTCTGCGGATGCAGGTCCGTGACGAGATGCTCAACGGCTTCGGCATTGTCCACGGAGGTATTACGTATTCCTTCGCGGACAGTGCGTTGGCGTTTGCCTCCAACAGCTATGGCAGGCAAGCCGTTTCTATCGAAACAGCCATCAACCACCTGCAGCCTGTCCAGGCAGGTCAATGGCTCACAGCAGAAGTGGAAGAAATCCACCTGGGGAACAGTACCGGGGTTTACCAGGTCTATATAACCGATGAAAGGAAGCAAAAAGTAGCGCTGTTCAAAGGCACGGTTTACCGCAGCAAGCGCCTCTTTGCCGCAGCCTCCCCCGGCGGATCTACGGAATGAGATGTCATACGGGGTACCGGAGCGGCCGAAAGTTACAAAATCACCCTGCTATTCCGCTGGCCCGTTATGTCGGGCAAAAAAATTCAGCAGCCCGCTTACGGTATGGGGATGTTCAAATACCCCGCCAAACAGCATCTGACGGGCTTCATCTAAGGATATTTCCAGGATTTCGATACTCTCCCCTGCATCGGGTTGTAACGGGTGGGTGGGGGCAGCCCCCTGTGCCAGGTAGTGATGAATATAACTGTCCATGAAGACGGGGTTGGAAGCAACCTTCCCCAGGTAATGCCAATGGGGGGCAGTGAAGCCCGTCTCTTCCCGCAGTTCCCGCTTTGCCCCTTCCAGGGGATTTTCATCAGGATCCACAATCCCTCCAGGGAGCTCGGTTGTTTCCCGGCCAATCCCGAATCGGTACTGCCGGACGAACACCAGGTTGCCCTCTGCGGTGGAAGCGACGACGTTGACGGAGTCCGTAGCGCACAGGACGACCATTCGCTCTGTTGCACCGTTCCGGGGATTGCGCATTTCGTCGAAGCGGACGTGGAAGAGTTTCAGGTCAGGTCCGGGTTCTGAATGGAGGCGTATCCAGCCGGAAACTGGTTCAGCGGTATTGTCCATAATGAATTCAGCGCTGGTGGTATCAGGGATTTTCGACGATGGCATCGTCAATCAGATCTTCCCCATCGCCGTCCTGGTCATCAAAGCCATGGGTTTTTCCACTTTTTTGCCCTGATTGAAAATTCGGATCTTTGCCGATTTCGGGTTTTGAGCGCACGGAGCCGTAGTCCCCGTCCGCAAATTTTTTTGCCTTCGCGAAAAAATCGTCCTTTTTGTCCAGTGTACTGGTTTTATTTTCCTGAATAATATCGGTGAAATGGCGATCCTTGTCCTTTGCCTTTTCTTCGATTTTATCCCCCATTTCCTTTGCCTTCCGGATCAGCTCATCCAATTGGCCGGGGCCTTCCGCTGCCGCTTCTTTTTCTGCCTTATGAGACATTTCCTCGGCTTTGTGTAGCAGATGACTGCCGAATTCTTTAGCTCTTTCCCATAGCTCACCGCCTTTTTCCAGTACTTGTCCGCCCACTTGTTCTGCTGTTTCCTTGAATTTTTCCACGGCGATTTCCCCTGCGTCCAGCACTTTATGCCCGATTTCCTCTGCCACTTTTTCTGCTTTCGCCCCGGCTTCCAGGGCAGAACCGATGACTTTTTCGCCCATTTTTTCTACCGGGGATTTTTCCGCCGGCTTTTGCTCAGGTTCGTCGGGGTGGTCTATGGTACTGAAATCCAGTGGTTGTTGTGCCGTGGCTGCGGCCTGGTGTACCGGCGGGGCAACCGGCGTTTCAGGAGCGGGGGGCGTGGATGTTGCCGCAGCTTTTTCCTGCGGGGACTTTTCAAAAAGCTCCTCTGCTTTTTCAGCGGCATGGTGGATAAACGCCCCCGTCTTTTCCGCTACATTTTCGCCTAATTCCCTCGCTTTTTCAAGGGTAGTATCCAACAGATCGGCGGTTTTTTCCTTCGCCTGGTGCAGGACAGTTTCCGATTGGCCCAGCAGTTCGGAGCCTTTGGCCTTTCCTTCTTCCACTATTTTTTCTGTTGCTGATTTGCCCACCGCTGCGGCACCGAACAACAATTTTTTCAAGTCATTAATCATTCCCATATTGAAGGTTTATACATTACGCTTATTGCGAAGGAACTATCGCGAGAGTACCTCCACAGGAATTGCGGCTAATTCATCCAAATATACGTAAAAAGTGGCAAAATAATGCGGTTTTTACGACGAAAGCGGCCAAACTTTCGTCTGGAGTAATCTCCTTTTCAAACCGGCTCATCCTCTATTTTCAGGAATTTTTCAATTTCCTGTTCCAGATAAAGTGCTCCGGATGCGTTGGTAAAGCCGGGTACGAGCCGTAAATCCTTTCCATTTTTCGTCTTGACGCGCAGTGCGAAGGTAATATCCGGCCGTCTGTTAGTCCGGCTAGGCACGTACTCTTCCACATAAAACTGGGCGATATCCTGAACCGGAATAAAGTGGTTGGGCGTAAACGGCACAGGTACAGGCGTATGGCGGACGTTAATACCCGTGGTATCTACGCGGATCTTCGTCGAGTTGATCCAGAGCGCGAGCACATAAAGGGTCATGCCCACGGCCACCGCCAAGTGCAGGCTGATGAAGAGGGCCACCTGGGTATTTCCCGAAACGGCAGCTTTGATGAAAGGTATCAGGAAAAAATCCCAAAGCACTGCAAAGATGGTCATGAACCACTTGTTGCGCACCACACGCCAGGGAATGACGAGCTGTAAGGTGGACAACTCTTTGCGCACCCCGAAGCCGCTCGGCAAGGCAAGCGGTGCTTCCGGTTTGGGCACCTGTGGCAGTACTTCGGAAAGCAAGGAAGCGAAGCGGAAGACGTGGGCACATGCAGGGCAGACGGCGGCCATCTCCTGGACGTTGATCCGGTCTGGAGGGATTGTCGTACTACAATTTGGACAAGTTAGTTGCCTGGACATTTTTTTGGGTAAAGAAATAATAAATCAACCACAGAAACAAAAGACTTTTGGCAGAACTTCGTTTAAAACGTCGTTTTGCCCGGCAAAAGTGTATTTTTACCGGGCAAAACGGCAGTTCCTGTTAAAGACTGTTTAAAAGGTCTTTGGGGGTTGTGTAAAAGACCATTCTTCGCCCTCGGCGAGAAATTTTATTTAAATATTTTGTGCCGGTCGCAGCGATATGCCTTATCACACTGTGCCAGGATGATGAATTGGGTGTTTATTTTAATTTTACAAAACAAAAAACAGTACAATTCATCCCTATTGTGCGGTGATTAGTGCTCAACGAGGCCGCCTCTATTCAATCTTCAAGCAATGCAATACGTCAAACTGGGTAGCAGCAGCCTTTCTGTGAGCAGGATATGCCTGGGCACCATGACCTTTGGTCAGCAGAATACCGAAGCGGAAGGCCACGAGCAGATGGATTTTGCCTTTGGCGAAGGGGTTAATTTTTTCGATACTGCCGAGATGTATCCGATCCCGTCGCGAAAGGAAACACAGGGGAGTACGGAGACGATCATCGGTACCTGGATGAAGCGGCGCGGCGTGCGCGATAAAATCGTCCTTGCTTCCAAGATTACCGGCCCTTCGCCAGCGATGCAGCACATCCGGAACCCCCTTGATTTCTCCAGGAAGCACATCCACGAGGCGCTGGACGCCAGCCTCACCCGTTTACAGACCGACTACATTGACCTGTACCAGCTCCACTGGCCGGAGCGGCGGATGAATATGTTTGGAAAAAGGGGATTTGAGTACGATCCTTCTGATCCGTGGCAGGATAATTTCGCCGAAGTCCTTGGTATTTTACAAGCGCTTGTGCAGGATGGTAAAATCCGCTACATTGGTCTGTCCAATGAAGCGCCCTGGGGCATAATGCGGGTATTGCACCTGTCTGAAACCCTCGGGCTGCCGCGGCCAGTCAGCATACAAAACCCTTACAGCCTCCTGAACCGTCTTTTTGAAGTCGGCCTGGCGGAAATCGCTATCCGGGAGCAGGTGGGACTATTAGCCTATTCCCCGCTGGGGTTCGGTGTGCTTTCCGGTAAATACGCCCGTGGCGACGACAGCCCTGCTGCCCGGCTCAACCTGTTCCGCCAGTATGCCCGTTACAGCGGGGAAACGGCACAGGCCGCCACCCTTGAATACCTTCGGATAGCCGATGAATTTGGCTTTGCCCCGGCACAAATGGCCCTCGCGTTCGTCAACAGCAGGCCTTTTGTAGCTAGTAACATCATCGGTGCCACCACAATAGAACAGCTCCGGGAGAATATTGCCAGCATAGATATTGCCCTGAGCCCGCAGGTTGTCGAAGCCATCGAAAGCGTACACCGCAGAATGCCCGACCCTGCGCCTTAGAAACTGCGATATTCCCATTCAGCACCGATAAACCATCTTATGCGGCTTAAAGATTTACAGGATGCGCTGTCGGAATACCGCAGCCACATAAAAACAAAAGGTGCCGGACAATGGCTTTTCCTCTGGGAAACCCAGCGTATATTTCAGGATAACTGGGACCTCGATGCAACGGATCTCGCGGCGATGTTCGACCGCAGCCTGGAAAATACCCAGACGCGAAAGCTATGGAACCGCGACAATTTCTACCCGAAGCGCATGATGCTCCAATTCATGCGCCAGCAACAGGACTTCACGCGCCAGATGTTCGCCGGGCTTTTCCGGGAGGATAAATCCATTGAAGGGAGGGCAAGCCGTTTTGTGCTCTATTGCGACGAACTGCTCCAGGACCACCTCGAACGGAATCCGAACGAAAAGGTCTTTGCCCATTACCACGACGACGAATACCAGACCGTTTTCCTATACCTCGCCATGCGATGGCCGGAAATCTACACCTGTTATCATTTCGGGTCGTTTAAGGCGACCCTGCGGCGCATTGGCGCACCGGAAATCCCTTTGACGCACGACCTCGAGCGCTTCGTCAAAGTATCCCGGACGCTGTTTCAGCTGATGCAAAAAGATGAGGACCTGATTGCCGCGCACCAGAAAAGGCTGGTCCCGGGCAGGGACTACATGGGGCCCAGTATGTTGCTTGTGTTTGATTTTATGCAATCTCAACTTTAGCCCGTGAAAGTATTGATTGTGCGTTTCTCCTCCATCGGGGATATTGTCCTCACCTCGCCGGTCATTCGTTGCGTCCGTCAACAGGCTGGAGCGGAGGTCCATTTCCTCACTAAGGAGCTGTACAAAGATATACCCGGCCACAACCCCCATATCGCAAAGGTCTATACTATCCGCAAACGGCCTGGGGAGGTGCTCGGTGCATTGCGGGACGAACGCTACGATGCGGTCATTGATCTGCACAATAACCTGCGATCCTGGCAGTTGCGTCTGTCGCTACCTGGAGTGGCATGCTATAGTTTCGATAAAAAAAACCTGCAAAAATGGCTGATGGTACGTGCGAAATCTACGATCCGACCCATCGGGCACATCGTAGGTCGCTACCTGGAAGCTGCGGCCCCTCTGGGCATAAAAGACGACCTGCAGGGGTTGGAATATTTCATCCCTCCCGACCAGGAAGTAGGCCTTGAAACATTGGCACAACTTTTCCCGGCGGAAGGAAAAAGCCGGATGCTGGTACGACAAGGGCAGTTTTATGCCTTTGCTATTGGCGCGGCGCATACTACCAAGCGGCTACCCCGGGAAAAAATCGCAGAAATATGCCTGCAACTGGACTTGCCGGTGGTTTTGCTCGGAGGCACGCAGGATACCGGCGCGGCGCGGCACATCACTTCAATTTGCCGGGAGACCGTTGCCGATGGCTGTGGTAAATTCACCCTGCACCAATCCGCTTCGATCGTACGCCAGTCATTCCGCGTGATCGCCCACGACACCGGGCTGATGCACATTGCCGCAGCGCTGCAGAAAGCGGTCATCTCTATCTGGGGCAGTACTGTGCCAGAATTTGGGATGACCCCTCATTATCCTGCCGACAGGCAGGTTTACCAGCGATTGTTCGAGGTAAAAGGCCTTGGCTGCAGGCCATGCTCGAAGATCGGGTTTGACCGCTGCCCCAGGGGCCATTTCCGTTGTATGAACGATATCCCTGCCCGGGAAGTAGCCGCAGCAGCAATGTGGCGTAAGTGAAGACTTACCGGGGTTAAATAAAACGCCTACTTTCTACTTTCGTTACCTGCAGCAAGAAATTTTATTTCGCGAATGCAGAAAAAAAA
>Ga0068876_10000554_pt1 | contig 30473 bp, 31 predicted proteins | sample NOAtaG_6_FD_66442 | JGI IMG/M metagenome (GOLD analysis project Ga0068876, IMG submission 66442) | Freshwater lake microbial communities from Lake Erie, under a cyanobacterial bloom - NOAA_Erie_Diel5S_2200h metaG | ecosystem: Environmental > Aquatic > Freshwater > Lake | place: USA: Ohio, Lake...
GCTGTCCTTATTTGGGACAGCTATTTTTGTTCCTACTTATTTTATCCGGGTGAAGATACAACCTTGAAGCCGTCAGGTATAATCTTCACCCTCTTTTTCTAACTTGACAAAGTAGGACTACTCAATCCTTCATAAGGAAACACAGCGGCTTACCGCGATCGTCAACAAAATCCTCAACTTCAGCCAAACAGAGGCAGGAAAAAAAACACTTCACCTCGAGCGGTTGAATCTGACAGAAGAAGTGCACGAAATTCTGTACACCTACGATTTTCATCTCAAGAACAAAGGATTCACATACGAATTTCAAGCCCGAGAGGAGGCCTCGGTAATGGCTGACCGGGCAGCACTGACAGAAGTCATTATAAATCTGATCGACAACGCCATAAAATACAGTCCTGAAAACAGGCGAATTGAACTCACGGCAGGAACAGACGGAGCAAAGGGTTACCTGGCGGTGCGCGATTTTGGTGTGGGGATCAGCCGAGCCGATCAAAAACATATTTTCGATAAATTCTATCGCGTGTCAACCGGCAATCTTGCTAAAGCCAGCGGTACCGGGTTGGGTTTGTCGCTGGTCAAACAACTACTCGAGCAACAGAACGGGCAAATTTCCGTTTACAGTGATGTTGGTAAAGGATCGACATTCACCATTTATTTACCCTTGGCGACTTAATTATGGCACGCATACTAGTGGTTGAAGACGAGCCAGCCATGCAACTCGGGCTGAAAGACAACCTTGAAATGGAAGGGTATGAAATTACCCTGGCCGGTGATGGCGAAACCGGTGCCCAACTGGCGATTACCGGTACGTTTGATTTGATCTTGCTGGACGTGATGCTGCCGCGGCTTTCCGGCTTTGATTTGTGCAAAAGGGTGAGGGAAAGCGGCCAGTCTACACCTATCCTATTGCTCACCGCCCGGGGCGAGGAAATCGATAAGGTACTGGGTCTTGAACTGGGTGCGGATGACTACATCACCAAACCTTTTGGAGTTCGTGAACTTTTGGCCCGTGTTAAAGCCCATCTGCGCAGACACTCGTGGCACGACAGCAAGCCGCAGGCTCTGACCTCCATCGGTCGCCTGCAGATTGATTTCGCAGCATTTGCTGCCTTTGAAAACCAGCAAGAGATAAAACTCTCGCACAAGGAATTCGAAATTCTTGCCTTTTTGCATCAGCACAAAAACCAGGTGGTGAGCCGATACGAGCTGCTGGAAAAAGTATGGGGTTATGAAGAACAGCCCACGACACGCACCGTGGATAATTTCATCGTGCGTCTTCGCCAGAAAATCGAAAGCAACCCCAACCAACCCAAGGTGATTTTAACCGCCCACGGCAGCGGTTACAAGATGGTGATTTAGGCCGTTTCTCCGGAGTTTCTTCCTTGTGACATCATGTTACAATCCTTTACGGCAAGGTGACATCTTACCCTCGGCTGCGGTCGTTCTTTGTATTGTGATCGAACAACAAACAACAATACAAAACTCAACCGTTATGAAAACCAAAATTCTTTTCGCAGGTGTAATGGTCGCTATCGCAAGCGCTTTCACCGTTGGTCGTGCTCATGCCCAAAGTGAGCCGGCTGTAAAAGTTTATGCCACAGGCTCGGAGGAAATCAAATTGATCTTTGGCTACGACTCGCCCGGGTTAGTCGAAGTGAAGTTTCTCTCCGGAAATGACGTGATCGGTCGCGATCGCATTAACGGGAAAAGCTTCGATGGCGGTTTCACCAAAAAATACCGTTTGCTGCAAGGAAAGAACAACAACCTCCGCCTGGAAATCAGTAGCCCGGAAATCTCCGTGACCTACGCCCTGACAGCCGGTGCCGATGGCCGATGGAAGGCGCAACTGGAGCAAAGCACATTTAACTACCCCGTAGTGGCATCCCGATAAGGGTTAACGTTTGAGGGGAGCGGTGCAGTTCTGTGGTCAGGCTGCCCGCTCTTAATCAAACCACTCCTTTGTGAGCCACTGAAAACACTTTCACCTTTACCCTGCCATGAATCGATTTGCACTTCTTCTGTTGCTGTTAGCGCTGTGTGTACCTGGCATAGCTCAGGTCATCAGCCTCAACGGCCAGTGGAGCTTCCACATTGGAGACAAAGCCGAATGGGCCAACCCTGAGTTCAATGACTTCGAATGGGAGAGGATTTATGCACCCTCAGCTTGGGAAGATGAAGGATTTAACGGGTACGATGGTTTTGCCTGGTACCGCATTAAGTTCGATGGGCGCAAGCTTTCGAAAGATGAGAGCTACCATCTGGGGCTGGGCTACATTGATGACTGCGATCAGGTTTACCTCAACGGAAAGCTGATTGGCTTTTCCGGGTCGATGCCCCCGAAATTCAAAACGGCTTTTAACAATGAGCGGAAATACAACCTCTTTCCTGATGTCATTCGGTGGGATGGCGAGAATGTGTTGGCTGTGCGCGTGTATGACGTAACCCACGGGGGTGGCATCATGAGCGGCCGGCTGGGCATATACCGTGCACCCAAAAGCCATTTGATCATCGATCTACAAGGTGTGTGGGACTTTAACCGCACGTATGGAATCGAAAAAATCGAATATCCCGATCAATGGAAAAAAGTTATGGTGCCGTCTCCGTGGGAACAGCAGGGCTTTCCCAAATATGATGGCAATGCCTGGTACAAGCGAACATTTGTCGTAAACGATCCGGCATTGATCAGCTCAGAGGACCTTATTCTCCTGGTCGGTAAGGTTGATGATTTTGATAAGACCTACATCAACGGCAAACTGATTGGTCGCACAAAAGACAACCGCGACTTCGGACGCAGTCAGTCGTTCAATCAGCAACGAGCCTACCCGATGCCCGCTGGCGTGTTGAAGAAAGGTGAGAATGCGATCGAAGTATTTGTCGAAGATATGGGCAACGTGGGTGGCATTTATGACGGCCCGGTTGGCATCACCACCCGGAGCAACTACGAGCGCTATTACAAACAAAAGGAATCCGTCTTTTGGTGGGACGACCAGCAACAAGACCAGTAGTTGAACTTTGGCGGCAGCGGAGATGTTAACTTTCCGAAATTAAAATGCCATGAAGTACACGTTGCCCGCCCAAACCCGAATCGGACATGTTCATCTGAAAGTAGCCAGTCTCGAAGGTTCGCTTGACTTCTATTGTGGCTTGTTGGGCTTTGAACTCATCACCACGTATGGCGATCAGGCCGCCTTCATTTCGGCAGGCGGCTACCATCATCACATCGGGCTAAACACGTGGTACAGCAAAGACGCACCGCCCGCGCATTATCCCGGCCTTTTCCACACGGCAATCCTCTACCCTACCCGTCACGATCTGGCTGTGGCCGTGCAGCGCCTGATGGATCATGACTATCCGTTGACGGGGGCCTCCGATCATGGCGTGTCGGAAGCCATTTACCTGAATGATCCGGACGAAAACGGAGTTGAACTTTATTGGGATAAACCACGCGAACTTTGGCCCCAAAAGCCAGATGGCTCACTGGATATGTATACCCGAAGGCTGAATCTCGAAAACCTGCTGGCGACTGTGGCCTCAAAAAAATAGCTGGTTGGGGTGTGGAATCCCGCCTGCCGCGGCATCTGGGCATTAAATTAACCCAATAGCCATGGAAAAGAAATGGATTCCTTTGTCAGTTCTCGCTGGTACCACCGTGCTGGCGGCCGTTTGCCTTACCGCATTCATACCCAACAAAACTCATCATGTTTTGCGGCCGATCCCGAAAGGCTGCGTCTTTCGCACCGTCATGGGTGAAGAATCATCGGACTCGATATTTATTTTCAAAACTCCGGAACGGGTCACCCATGCGGTGAACCGGAGAAGGCCGGGTCAGAACCCCTGTTTAGCGTATTCGGACATAACAGAGAAATGTACGCAATTCTCATGTCCGACATGGACAGTTAGATGACTGCTACCTATCTTTACGCATATCTCGATGTTCTTTTGGAGAAATACGGTTAGTCAATTCCATGCCCAATTCTGGGTTACCCAAAGAATTATTTTGGTTATCTTGGGCTTATGCTGGCAAGCTGAGTTGGCACAGGGTCAGGAAGCGGCAACCCGCGACACGACTTGCTATCCGACCGACCTAGCGGAGATCATCCGAAAGGCCCGACACAAACCCGAAGCGTCCCCAAAAAAGGAAAGTTCACTTATGCTCATGCCCATTATTGGCTCCAACCCGGCTACTGGATTTATGGTGGGCCTCGGTGGCCAGTTGGCTTTCAAGATGCCCGAGTCAAAATTATACTCCCTGTTAAATGGCAGCATACAGGCTACCACGAAGAACCAGTACATTTTCATGTTGAAAAACAATGTTTATACCCGGAGAGAACGATTCTTTCATACTGGTGACTGGCGCTTCATGATTTACTCTCAACCCACCTACGGGTTGGGCACCAATGCGCCCGAGGGTGGAATTCTCGATTACCAGTTTAGTCTGGCCGGGCAGGAAACCGAAACTGACTCGCTTGCCCAGCCCATGAAGTTTAACTTTTTACGAATTCATCAAACATTAGGAATCCGTATGAAAGAGGGTATATACCTGGGATTAGGCTATCTTTTTGATGGTTATTCCAAGATAAAGGACGAAAAACTACGATTGAATCCCGGGGACTCGCTGATCACCTCACATTATGCCTACAACGTCAGATATGGATTTGATACCGAAAGCTATTTCACGTCAGCCCTGAATGTTTCCCTGATCATTGACACCCGCGACAACATGGTTATGCCGCACAGAGGCTATTATCTGAATTTGGGGTGGCGTGGCGCTTTTCAATTCATTGGCAATACGAACGATGTAAACATCCTCCAGGGAGAGTGGAGAAGTTTTCACGGTGTGTCAAAAAAAAATCCTGCGCATCTGATTGGCTTTTGGGTAATGGGCACGTTCACCCAAAAGGGGAACTTTCCTTACCTTACGCTTCCGGCCACCGCCTATGACCAGCGAAGTCGGAGTGCCCGCGGCTATGCGCAAGGCCGGTTCCGTGGTCATCAATTGGTATACTCGGAAGTGGAATACCGGTTCCCGATTTCGAAGTGCAATAAACTTTGGAGTGGTGTGTTATTTCTCAACGGCACTACCGCCAGCAACGAGTTTCAAAATCTTGAGCTGTTTGAGTCTGTCAAGGTGGGGTATGGAGTAGGTTTACGTCTGATGTTGGATAAGAACTCACGCACCAACCTGGTTATTGATTATGGCTGGGGCGAACGCTCGAGCGGATTTTACCTGGCGGTTTCAGAAACCTTTTGACACGATGACCGAACATCCGATTTTCGTCTTTACCGCAGCATTGATCATTTTCTTTGGGGTTTTCTCTCACAAGTCAGAAAAATCAATCATCACACCTCCTATGGTCTTTGTGCTCGTAGGCATTCTGGTCAGTTTGATCGACTTGGAAATTGTCGCAGCCGGAACCACAGCTCCGTATGTCAAAGTATTGGCCGAGTTAGCTCTGATCATTATTCTGTTTGTGGATGCCTCCACCCTCAACCTGAGGCGCGTAATTCGCGAGCGGCAGTTGCCCCTGCGGCTTTTGGGTATCGGGCTGCCACTTACGATGATAGCCGGGTTTGTTGCGGCTTGGCTTCTTTTTCCGCACCACAACCTCTGGATTCTATTATTGCTGGCCCTTATTCTTTCACCTACCGATGCGGCACTGGGCCAGGCCGTGGTCACCAGCGAGATCGTTCCGGAGAAGGTGCGGCAGACGATCAATGTGGAGAGTGGGTTGAATGATGGTATTGCATTACCGCCAATTTTGCTTTGCCTGGCCATACTTTCCGGTGCGCAGGGTGAGCAGGCCGGGGCCACCTATTGGCTGATTTTTATACTCAAGCAGTTTGTTTTTGGAACGGCTGTGGGAATTGGCGTGGGATGGCTCGGTGGGTGGCTGATCAAAACGGCCACCGAGGCAGGCTGGATGAACCGTGTCTTTTCAAAACTATCCTCACTGGCACTGGCCATTCTGGCCTATTCGCTGGCGGAGTTCATACACGGCAATGGGTTTATCGCTGCCTATTTTTCCGGGTTACTGTTGGGCTATGTGGCCGAGTCTATTCGAGAAGAAGTGAAGGAATTTGGTGAGGCTGAAAGTCAGATTATGACCTTGTTGATCTTCGTGTTGTTCGGCATGCTGCTGGTACCGAGGGTGTGGAGCTACTGGACTGACTGGCGGGTGGTTACGTACGCTTTGTTGAGTCTCACCATCATTCGAATCGTACCGGCTTACGTGAGTCTAAGTGGCACGGGGTTGCCCAACGGCATACGATGGTTCATTGGTTGGTTTGGGCCGCGCGGCATTGCTTCCGTGCTTTACTTGTTGATGATGGTCATCAAACTGGGAGTGGAAGGTTATGAACTCATTATCGCGACAGTAGCGCTCACCGTGCTACTTAGCATTGTATCGCATGGTGTGTCGGCTGTTCCGTTATCCAGAACTTTTGGCACCAAGGGTCAAAACATATGAAACTCGTACACCCATCATAAAAAAAGGCTACCCGATTCAGGTAGCCTTTTTTATCGTTCAATTATTCACCCGCTGATGCATCAGTCTAACTGACCAATGAAGGGGATATTCTCCAATATAGCGGCACGGATCTCGGACAAAAAGTAAACTTCAATCTGATAAAACTGGGCAGCAGCCTTAACACCGGCCGCTTTCTCCATTTTCTTATGATAACCCGAAATGAGCTTATCATTGGCTGCACCCAGTGCAATGGTTTCCTTGATAATCTGAGACGTTGCTGCATCATCCATCGTGCTATACGTGGCAGCATATTTCTCCAGCAACGCTATTCGCTTCTGACCCAGCTCTTTCCGCTTGGTTTCATACTCATCATACAACTTCCAGAAAGCGTCCTTCCGGGCACCCTCTAACGTAATGAAATCGTTAACAATGATCTTTTTTTCCTTACCGAAAATCGACTGGATAAAGTCGACATCTTCCTTGTTCGACTGTGCGAGGGCGGCAACGGAAGTAAAAAGTGCCGCCATTAAGAATAGCTTCTTCATAATCTTTTTGGTTTGGGCAGCGAAGATACAAGGCAAGGAAGTTTCCCGCAAGCAAATCGGTAAACCTGTGGCGTACTCATCAACCTCACCTTTCGTATTGTCGATAAAACTTAAAGGAATTGCTATTTTGCAATCGAAAACCGAATAGGCCTTCATGAAAACGTTTACAATTACCTTTCTGGCAATAATCGTCTCCTCAGTTGTGTTGTGGGCGCAGCCGTCTATAACCCTGCTTACTTTCGAAAGTTACACGTTTGCTGACAAGTTTGACACGGAGTACGGCACAGGAAAAATAGGTGACGGATTCCAATGGGGTGGTGGCCTTGAATTCGGGCTCACGGAGACCGCAGCCGTTGAACTAATCTACCAGACTCTCAAGGCCAATGTTGACTACCAGGGATTTAATGCAATACGCTACAGCGGTGATGTTGTTTTAAGCTATATTATGTTGGGCGGAACACGCTACCTGCCCCTAAACGAAAAGATAAGCGGTTTTGGCACGGCCAACCTCGGTGTGGGCTGGTCTAATCCCGACCAATCGTTGAACTCAGAAAGCGTTACCAAATTCTCCCTAGGAGGTCGGGTGGGCGTTCGCATTCAGGCTACCGAAAAAGTAAGTTTGCGTTTGCACGCTCAACTATTCTCCCCGGTACAGTGGGCCGGTGGCGGCTTCTATTTCGGCACGGGCGGCAGTGGCGCAGGTGTGTCCACCGGCAGCACCATCTGGCAGTTCAACCTGGGCGGCAGTTTAAACTTTCGAATCAAGTAACGTTCAATTTTAACATATACTCATTACAACTATGAAATACGCTTTCGTTTTCGGTTTGCTACTTCTCGCTACCAAGTCCTTCGGGCAGGATCAACCCAAGGTGTATACCACCAGCAGCGGTGAAATAATCTTTTCCTTTGCCGGCATTACAGCCAACGGGTCTGAAGAAGGCAGCGTGATGCGCTTTTCGCCCGTGATCAACCTCCAAAACTGGGTTAACTTTGACAAAGCAGATAACTTTGGATTTTTCACCGGCCTCTCCGTACGCAACGTAGGCGTAATTTATGATGAGCCCGCGGAGCCCAACACGCGGGTGAAGGCAAGAACCTACAATGTGGGCATTCCGGTTGGAGTTAAACTCGGCAACCTGGATAAAGCCTTCTTCTTTGCGGGATACGAACTGGAGCTTCCGGTAAACTATAAAGAGAAGATTTTTGTAAACGAGGAAAAGGAAGAGAAACGAAGTATCTGGTTCTCCAGTCGCGTACCCACGGTTAATCATAGCTTGATGGCGGGTGTGCAAATGCCCTACGGTGCGACACTAAAGTTCAAGTACTACCTGACCAATTTCTATAACAAGAGTTACTCGGGGAACGATCGCCAGGGGAACAGCATTAAGCCTTATGAAAATCTCGATATCAATGTCTTCTATGTGTCGCTTAGCTTTGGATTGCTGAAGAACACAGACTTTTACTACGACCGCGACTAACGGGCCTTGCACTCGGTTGAACGCGCCACAAAATACCGTTCGGTATTGGCGAATACCTGTTCATCGCGAATAGTGAGGGTGATGGCCAAAGGGGGCAACTTGGTTTTGCCTGCAAATTCGAGGGTGAGTTCTGTAGTTTCACCAACTCCTTTTGTGGACCACGTCCCTGTTAGCTTGCCCTTGTACATGGGGTTTTGATTCTGAAAAAGGCCTTTCTTTCGCACGTGTGCCTTAAATGTGCCATTCGGGCAAAAATGAACCTCGCTTTCTTTCGAGCCTTCTTCCAGATAGGCGTAGGTGAGCAACATTTTCTGACTTAAAAATTCCTGCCAGTCAAAACCTACATACGGTGATGCCTGACTGGGCGCTTCAAATTTGCCTTCTTTCAGAAACTTCTCTGTGGCCACACGTATCGTTTCATAAAACTGCCGGGGCATGGTGGCCAGTGCCACTACGCAAGGGCCGCTGGGGTTGCATCGGGCAACCGCATATCCCCGGTTTGCTTTGTTGATTGCCTCGCCCTCGCCCACTACCTCGGCCACCAGCATATCGCCTTTTATCTGCGGATCTTTGGCCTTGATACGAATGCTTTCGCTAAGGTCTGTACCCTCCATCCACTTCTGCTTCAGGTCTTGAAGGGCTATCGCCTCGCGGCCAAACACGAAAATTTCACCAAACACATTCGTGGTAACCGTCTGAAGCAAAAACACCTCGCTTTCGCGGGGCATTGAACCTTGCCAACCGCTGGGCACGGTGGCTTTGAAACCCAGGCGCGGAGCATACAAGCCCTCTCCGGCTTCATAGTAGGCACCGGGTTGAATCCGGCTCCACTTTTTCCCCTGGCCGTAGGTGACGAAGGCCCACGCCATCCCGATTACCAAAAGACTAAGTGCACGCATAGTTGCCGGATTAGTTATGTTTTACAGGATACCGAATAAAGATATGTTTGACTGCCTTTCGAATGTCATTTTCTACACTGATGGCATCACTCACCTGGCCTTTCGCCCAGCCCCGCCACAACAACTGTTTGGTGTTGGTATCAAACATCTCGATAAACAAAAGACCTTCCTGGTAGGTATAGGATTGAATCTGGCCGCCCGCCACGGGTGCGGAAAATCCACCGTAAAAACCCGGACCGCCAAAACCCACGCCTACCGAAACCGTGGGCGACTGCGAATACGCCACCCGATCTTCCACGCGGGTATCAAACAGAAATACAGCATCAGGCTTTTCGGTATCTAAAACCAGACCCTTTTTTTGAAGTTCGTCATTGGCCAATTGCAAGATAAGGGCAGCGTATTGCTTATCGTCAGCGCGCGACTCATGCTGCTCATCCCCCGGCTTCACCCAGGCATACGTCTTATACTTCTTTAAGTCAACACCTTTTGATTTTGACGAGTACGTTTGCACCCCCCCGCCACAACCTGCAAATACGAGTGCGCATACGACCGCTCCCAGCCTGGCGCTTTTCAACCTTACGATCATGCCGCTAGTTTACAGATAATAAGCCGAATTTCCTTCAAACAGCGGCCGGTGCGGGGACGATGATACCCAGTTGTTCCAGCAAATGATCAACACGCCCACGCAATTGCGGTAATGCACCCTCCACCGCGGTGCTCAGTTCAATGCTCAAGGGTTGAATTTTTTCAACCGATACCACAAACAGGTAAATCCTGGGGAGGCGATCCAGCAAACTCAGAGCCTCCACCAGGTCCTTCAAGCCGATTTCATGCGTGCTCATGGCTTTCGGAAAGTCACGGGCAAAGCGCGGCTCAATTAACCGGATAGTACCCGGTGGATGATCATCCAGGGTGGCATCTACCATGATCACCGTGGAGTGACTTTCCAGATCCTCCATCAGCTGAAAGCCGGCCGTTCCACCGTCCAGAATTTTCACTCCTTCCGGCCAACGCTCGTGCTCCAAGGTGCGAACAAAGTGTACCCCTAGCCCTTCGTCACCCATCAGGTAGTTGCCAATCCCCAGAATAAGAAGCTCGCTTTTTATCACAGGCTTTATTTCTTTTCTTTTGTGTTTTCTTCAAAAACTTCCTCCTCGATAAATTTCCAACCCCCGGCCATGGATGAAAGCTCACCGCGGCCCTCCACATAGTCGTGATAGAAAACGAGGTACACGTGTATCACAGTGAAGAGGATAAAAAACCACATGGCCCAGTGGTGAATTTGCCGGAGCATGAAGTCGCCCCCAAACAACGGAGCTACCCAGGTAAACAGGTTCGGCAGCCACCAATCACTCATGGCGGCATACAGGCCAAAACCGGTGAGGCATTGAATGCCAAAGGCGATAAACGTTAGAAAATAAATAGCTCCAGCCAGGCGGTTATGCCCGATGGACTTTTCCTCTTCGCGTTTGGTCATGAAGATGTCGGTCTTCATCACCATCCACATATCACTGAAAAACTTTTTGCTAGTCGGAATAAAATTTCGCCAACTGGCGAACTGGTTGCCCACAAAGCCCCAGTAGATGCGGAAAGCAAAATTGAAAAGGAAAACATAAGCAGCCAGAAAATGGATGAACCGCGTGGTGCCAAACCAGTAATTCTGGTACGCCTCGCGGCCCGTTAAAATGGCGGGTGGATCACCGATGATAAACCCTGTACCGATTAAAACAAGAATGCATAGCGCATTGACCCAATGATAAACCCGCACGGGCAATTCCCACACGAAAACCCTTCGAAGATTTTTATGAGGATGAGAAATCACATTCATAACACACGCGTTAAAGCACTTTCACCTGACTGATATGCTTGCCTTCTTCATCATACAAGTGCACAGCACAGGCCAGGCACGGATCGAACGAGTGCACGGTGCGCAGAATTTCGACCGGCTGGTGAGCATCGGCAATGGGAGTGTCTTTGAGAGCGGATTCGTACGCTGACGAAACTCCGTTTTTGTCGCGCGGTGATGCATTCCACGTGCTGGGCACCACGAGCTGATAGTTAGCAATCTTCTCATCACGAATGACAATCCAGTGAGCAAGTGCGCCTCGAGGCGCCTCGGTGTGGCCTACCCCTCTGGCTTCCCTCGGCCAGCTGGCGGGTTCAAATTTTTCCATGTTCGCCATGCGGGTATCACCGTTTTTGATGTTTGCGATGAGCAGGTCGTAAAACTCGAGCGCCCACTGGGCAACCAACCTGGCCTCCAGCCCTCGCGCGGCTGTGCGCCCGAGCGTACTGAACAATGCTTCAACCGGTACATCCAACGCACTGAGTGTACTATCGACTACTTCTTTATACTCTTCGCGGCCCCGGCCGTACCCCACCAACACGCGAGCCAGCGGACCTACCTCCATGGCATTACCTTTCCAGCGGGGCGTTTTGAGGAAACTGTATTTCTCGTTGACGTCCAGAAAATCATACGGGGGCTTTGGTCCGGTAAACTTCACTTTTGTCTCGCCTTTCCACGGATGCAAACCGGTATCATCACCTGCGGCATATTCATACCAGCTGTGGCTAATGAACTCCTGTATCTCATTGTCCTTACGCAAATCAACATCCATCACTTCGCCCACCTTTTTGTTCAGGATCGCACCAGCCGGAAACTTATACGTTGACGGGTCGCGGCGGCCGTTGGGCGATAAATCACCATAGACCAAATAATTTCCCAACCCCCCACCAATGGCTCCCCAGTCCTTATAAAACGAGGCAATCGCAATCAGATCGGGTATGTACACCTGTTCCACAAACTCTTTGGCCTGTTTCAGCAGCCGGTGCACCAGTTGAAGGCGCTCGGCATTGATGGCGCTGGCATCGTCAATTCCAATGGAGCACGCCATGCCGCCCACCAGATAATTCGGGTGTGGATTCTTACCGCCAAAAACCGTGTGTACTTTGACAATTTCCTTCTGCCACTCAAGCGCTTCCAGATAATGAGCCACGCCAATGAGATTGACTTCGGGCGGAAGTTTGTATGCGGGGTGGCCCCAGTACCCGTTCGCAAAAATGCCGAGCTGGCCGCTCTCCACAAATTTCGTCAGTCGCTTTTGCAGATCACTGAAATAGCCGGGCGAACTCTTCGGCCAGTTGGAAACACTTTGCGCGATTTCCGAAGTCTTCCTCGGATCGGCCTTTAGCGCACTGACAATGTCAACCCAGTCAAGCGCATGCAAGTGGTAGAAGTGCACTACGTGATCGTGCACATTCTGAACAGTAAACATGATGTTACGAACAAGTTCTGCATTGGGTGGGATTGCGATACCCAGTGCATCTTCAACGGCCCGTACGGAAGCAAGAGAATGCACAGATGTGCAAACTCCGCATACGCGGCCGACAAAGGCCCAGGCATCGCGCGGATCGCGACCACGCAATATTTCTTCCAAAAGGCGTACCATGGTGCCTGCACTGTACGCTTCGCTTACTTTTCCGTCTTTTATTTCAGCTTCTATCCGCAGATGCCCCTCAATTCGGGTAATGGGATCAATGACAATTCGGTTGGCCATAATGAATCAATTGATGTGACTAAAGTTGCTTTTCCGATTCTTTACCTTCTTCAATCAACGTGTCCAACACTTGCTTCTTCCGAAGATTAGTGGCCACTGCGTGGGCGGCAATACCCGCAGCCGTAACACCCAGGGCCACCATGCCAATTTTGTCAGCCGTGGCTTCAATGCCAAATCCGCCTGCCTCCGGCATTCGGGCATAGATCGGACCATTATCCCAATACTTCTCCTCGGTGCAACCAAAGCAGCCGTGGCCAGATTGAATTGGATAGCTGACTCCCGCATTCCACTTCATAATACCGCAAGCGTTGTACGTGCTTGGTCCCTTGCATCCTACTTTATACAAGCAGTAGCCCTTCTTCGCATTTTCATCATCAAACGTCTCCACAAACATGCCGGCATCGTAGAATGGCCTGCGGTAGCAACTGTCGTGAATACGTTTTGAATAGAACGCCTTCGGCCGACCGATACCGTCCAGTTCCGGCAGCGTACCGAACGTAATAATATGCATCAGGGTGCCGGCCATTACCTCACCAATGGGCGGGCAGCCCGGTACTTTCACGATAGGCTTGCCCTTGATAATTTTATGTATAGGCGTTGCCTGGGTCGGGTTCGGCTTTGCTGCCTGAACGCAACCATTGCAGGCACAGCTACCCCAACACAAGATTGCCTTCGCGCCTGCCGCTGTCTCTTCCAGAATTTGTTTAGCTGAACGACCCCCGATGCAGCAGTATTCACCATCACCGGCCATGGGTACCGAACCCTCCACGCACAGGACATACTCACCATAATGGTCTTTCATCGTCTTCTGCATGGCTTCCTCGGCCTGGTGACCGGAAGCCGCCATCAGCGTTTCCGTATAATCCAGCGAGATTTGATCGAGCACAATGTCAGCGGTAATCGGGTGAGACGACCGGATGAATGACTCGCTGCAGCAGGTGCACTCCTGGAAGTGCAGCCAGATAACCGGAATGCGCGGAGTCTTTTTCATGGCATCCGCAATTTGGGCGATGCCGCTTTGCTGTAGCCCCATAAAGGCGGCCATCATCGTGCAATACTTCATAAAATCTCTGCGGGAATAGCCTTTCCCTCGCAGTTCTTCATAATAGGTCGGGCGCTTGGTAAGGGTTTCAGTAATCATGGTCTTCCTGTTTAGAATGATTCTTGATGCTGAAGCGTTGTTTTGAAAAACAGAACAAGCAACATTAGTCCACTTCCTGCGCTAACGAACTGATCAAGTTCACTCAATTGAGTGACTTATATCATGCAATTACCGCAACCGGAGATTGTACTTTGGTTGAAAATTCCAGCAACATGAAAACGTTTAGGAGCATTCTTCTGGCATTAACAACTGTGCCGGCCATTGCCCATCCCGGACACGGAAGCGAAAACCCACTCAGCCCCGGCCACTACGTAGCCAATCCGGAACATGCATTGCCCCTCACGTTGACCATTGCTGCCGTGGTGGTAGTGGCCGCGTGGCTCACCAGCCGCAAACAGCGCACGAGCGAATAGCTATGCATGAACTATCCATCGTGCTGAGCATCGTAGACCTGGCTGAAGAGCAAGTGCGGAAGAATAATGCCCAGCGCGTGGAAAACATTGAATTGGATATCGGCTCGATGGCAGGCGTGGAATGGGACGCACTCGATTTTGCCTGGACAGCAGGTGTGAAAAACTCGGTGCTGGAAAACGCACAACGGCAGGTAAACCGGATCACGGCCCGGGCCCGCTGCCTGCAATGCCAACATGAATTTGAAATTACGCAACCCTTTGAACCCTGCCCCGCATGCCACGACTATTTGGTCGAATACATCCAAGGCAAGGAACTGCGGGTTAAAAGTCTGACGGTTTCATAGAAAAGCAATAGAACAAAAAACATAAACGTACCCCTTATGTGCAGCACGTGCGGATGCAGTCAGCCTGGCGGTGTCACCATCACGCGGGCCGGTGAGTCCCTGTCGGGATTCACCCCACTGAACGAAATCAAGCTGAGTCCACTGGTCCAGCACCACCATCCGGGTGATGCCCATACCTCACGAGTGATCGAGTTGGAACAGGACATCCTCAGCAAGAACAATCAACAGGCAAGTCACAACCGCGACCATTTCCGGCAACAGCACATTGTGGCCTTTAACCTGGTCAGTTCTCCTGGTTCGGGCAAAACCAGCTTACTGGAGCGCACATTGATCGACTTACATAGTCAATACAAATTTTATGTAATCGAAGGCGACCAGCAAACGATGAATGATGCCAATCGCATCGCACGAACCGGTGTTGAAGCCGTTCAGGTAAACACCGGAAAGGGTTGCCACCTGGATGCCGCTATGATTCATCGCGCCCTGCACGAACTGAATCCGCAAGACGATGCCATTCTCTTTATTGAAAATGTGGGCAACCTCGTGTGCCCGGCCTTGTTCGACCTTGGCGAACATTCGCGGATTGCCATCATATCGGTTACCGAAGGAGACGACAAACCGCTGAAGTACCCGGATATGTTTGCCTCCAGCCAACTGTGCATCATCAATAAAATTGATCTGCTCCCGTACGTAAACTTCAATGTAGATCGGGCAAAAGAATATGCGCGAAGGGCAAATCCACAACTCGAGTTTATAGACCTGTCGGCCACCACCGGCCAGGGCAGGGACTCCTGGTATCAATGGCTGCAACGCCAGATGGCGACACGCGAACCTGAACTGGTACACTAGATATGGAAACTCTTCACTTCCATATCCGCGGTCGGGTACAGGGTGTGGGATTTCGCCCTTTTGTGTTTCATTTAGCCAGCCAACTTCACCTTCGGGGTTGGGTGAGCAATGGTGTGGATGGTGTGCACACAGAAGTCAGCGGCAGCGAGGCCGCCCTGGCGCAATTCGAACAAATGCTGCGTCAGTCTCCGCCCGCTCATGCGGTGGTTACATCCGTCACGCGGCAGTCTGTTGGTGAAAGTGATTTTAAGACTTTTGAGATTATCGAAAGCAATGGCTCGGGCACACCCAACCTATTACTCACCCCCGATTTTGCGATCTGCGAACCGTGCAAACAGGATCTTCGTGATGCCAACAACCGAAGATCCGGTTATGCCTTTACCACATGCCTGCAATGCGGCCCGCGTTATTCCATCATCAAGGGACTACCCTATGACCGGCCGCTCACCACGATGGCATCGTTTATCATGTGCCCGGCATGTCATACCGAATACCGGTCACCGGACGATCGTAGATTCTTTTCGCAAACCAACAGTTGCCCGCATTGCGCGATCCAACTGACATTGCGCGATGCCAAAGGCGTAGCCTTGCAAATACATACTACGGCTGTTGTCTCGGAGACCGCCCGCCTGTTGAAGCAAGGAAGCATTATCGCAGTGAAAGGAATCGGTGGTTATCTGTTATTGGTTGATGCCCGGAATGCGCGTGCCATTCAGGAACTCCGCCACCGAAAAAACCGACCTACCAAACCATTTGCCGTGCTGTTTCCCTCCGTTGAGCAAGCGGCAGCCTGCGTTGAGATCAGAGACGCTGAACGCGAAGAGCTTGAGTCACCCGAAAGCCCCATCGTGCTGTTGCGGCTGAGACGCGAAGCGGTGACGCCTGCCATGCAGTTAATTGCGCCCGGCCTGGATCGTTTGGGCGTTATGATGCCGTACGCTCCGTTACTCCTGCTGCTGGCTGAAACATTTGACGGACCACTGGTAGCCACAAGTGCGAACATCAGCGGGTCACCCATCTTTTTCCGCGATCAGGATGTGCTACAAAACCTGGGAGAAGTCGCGGATTACTTTCTAACCCACAACCGGGAAATTGTGGTACCGCAAGACGACAGCGTGGTGCAGTTCACCACCTATCACCAGCAACGCGTAGTACTCAGACGGTCGCGAGGCCTGGCGCCTACGGTGCTTAACCCCAATATTCCATTGCACCACACACAATTGGCGATGGGGGCAGATCTCAAGAGCTCATTTGCTTTGTTTGCCGGGGGCAACCTGTATGCCAGTCAGTACCTTGGTGATTTGGAGAACTACGAAACGCAGGAGAGCTATCGGCATACACTCGGCCACATGACACAGCTGCTCAAGGCAAAGCCTCAGGAAATTCTGATCGATGAACATCCGCGATACTTTTCCAGCGAACTGGGTAAGTCGCTTGCCTCTTTATGGGCGGTGCCGGTAACTGCCGTTCAACATCACCTGGCGCATTTCAGTGCCGTACTGGCCGAGAACGAGTTGCTGCACACCCCTGAAAAAGTTCTGGGTGTTGTTTGGGATGGCACCGGATTGGGCACGGATGGCCAAATATGGGGTGGTGAATTTTTCAGTTATCAAAACGGTGCGTTTGAGCGCGTAGATCATCTCCCCTACTTCCCGCATCTACTGGGCGACAAATTTTCGCGCGAGCCTCGGCTGGCGGCTTTGGCACTGACAACCGAATTGCCGGACGCGGCTCATCTTTTGCGGCCAAAATTCACGACATCCGAATGGGCACTATATAATAAGGTATCAAACCGCCAAAATGGGCTAAAAACGAGCAGTTTGGGCAGGCTCTTTGATGGAGTAGCATCGCTTCTGGGATTTTGCGACCGCAGCACGTACGAAGGCGAAGCTGCGCTGTTTTTGGAAGCCGCGGCCAGGCAAGGCCGAGGTCATCGGTTGCCTCCCATCCACGATGTATCGCGTACCGGAATTTTAAAATACCTCATTCGTCATCTGCAAAATGGCGAGTCACGCCACGAGCTGGCCTACCAGTTTCATTTGGCCTTGGTGAATTGGATTCGCCAGGTTGCGAAAGAGCAACGGGTGCGCACGATTTGTTTCAGCGGTGGTGTTTTCCAAAATGCGCTCCTCGTTGATCTCATCATCAGTCACCTCGAGGACAACTACCGCCTCGCCTTCCATAGGCAGTTGTCAACCAATGACGAGTGTATCGGCTTCGGTCAACTCGCCTACCGGCATATTCAAACATCAATTGCATCTTCCCAACGTAAAAGTCAACTCACATGTGCCTCGCCATCCCCGGTAAATTAACTTCCATCACCGCCCAGTTAGATGAAACATTCCGGGTAGGAAAAGTTTCCTTTGGCGGAATTCTGAAAGACGTCAACCTGGCCATGGTGCCCCAGGCCAACATAGGCGACTACGTGTTGGTTCACGTGGGTGTGGCGATCAGCGTTATTGACGAAGCTGAGGCACACAAGACATTCGAATACATTAAACAGATTGGCGAATTGGATGACCTGGGACCGGCCCACAAACCCCAACAGCCATGAAATTCATTTCCGAGTATCGCGATCAGGAACTGGTCCGGCAATATTTGCAGAAAATCCACCGCATCACCACCCGGCCCTGGACGATCATGGAAATCTGTGGCGGTCAAACCCACAGCCTGGTGAAGAATGGAATACTGGACATGTTGCCCAACTCCATCACCATGGTGCATGGTCCGGGCTGTCCGGTATGTGTCACTCCGCTCGGCATTATCGATGAAGCCATTCTGCTGGCGCTGCGCCAAGAGGTCATCCTCTGTTCATTTGGTGACATGCTACGCGTGCCCGGTTCGGCCATAAGCTTATTAGAAGCAAAAGCCCGCGGTGCCGATGTGCGCATCATTTATTCACCGCTCGAGGCGGTCCGACTGGCCGCTGAACATCCGGAGCGTGAAGTGGTGTTCTTTGCTGTGGGTTTTGAGACCACTGCACCGGCCAATGCGCTCTCGGTCGTGCAGGCCGACAAAATGGGGATTCGCAACTATAGCATTCTGGCGTCACATGTGCTTGTCCCGCCCGCCATGGAGGCCATTCTCTCGGATCCGGAAACCCGCATTGACGCCTTTCTGGCCGCAGGGCACGTGTGCACCATTATGGGGATGAATGAATATGACCCGATCGTAGCCAAATATCAGACGCCCATCGTAGTAACCGGGTTTGAACCCGTGGACTTGCTGCAAGGCATACTAATGGCGGTGCAGCAGCTGGAGCGCGGTGAGGCACACCTCGAGAACCAATACGCCCGCGTGGTGACCCGTGAAGGCAACCGGCTGGCCCAAGATGTAATCAACCAGGTGTTTGATGTAAGCGATCGCGCCTGGAGGGGAATCGGCACCATTCCACTAAGTGGCCTGGAAGTAAAGGGTGACTACTCGGGTTATAATGCACGGGCCAAATTCAAGTTAGCCGAAACGGCTGTCAAGGAGAATCCCGATTGCATCTCGGGTGAAATCATGAAAGGGATGAAAAAGCCACACCAATGCCCCATGTTTGGTACGCGTTGCAAACCTGAGCATCCGCTGGGTGCCCCGATGGTCAGCAGCGAGGGTGCGTGCGCAGCCTACTATCAATACAAGCAATGTACCGAGGAGGCAGAAGAATTTATTTCGTAACTTTCACACATGAATGTGAACGATATATTGAAGCTTAGTGACGCGGAGAAGATTTTAGCGGTTGAACAAATATGGGATAGTCTTGATCACGCGAAGATTACGATCACCGATTCACAAAAAAAAGAACTGGATCGGAGGTTAGCGGAGTACCGGGCTGGCAAATCGAGATTTTTTACGTGGGAGGAAGTCAAATCCCAACTTCGTACAATAAAGCACGAATGATCTTTCGACTCTCGATTTCTCAAGATGCAAAGCTTGATATCCTAAGCGCCTTTTTGTGGTATGAAGAGCAACGGGAAGGCTTGGGTTTTCGATTTGAGTTGTCCATTGAAGCTTGTTTGCAAAAGATTACATCTAACCCGAATGCATTTCAAAGCCGCTATGCTGATGTGCACGTTCACTTTATCGCACGGTTCCCCTACGGTATCCATTACATAGTTGAAAAAGATGAAGTGAAAGTCATTGGCGTTTTCCATTCCAGCCGAGTTCCCATAAACTGGACAGAGCGTTTATGAGCAAACAAAGTACCCATCCCGTGTTGGATTGTCCGATGCCTAAACTTGACTTTGACGTCATCACACTGGGTCATGGCAGCGGAGGCTTGCTGACCCATCGCTTGCTGGAGGCGGGTGTATTCGATGTACTTAAAAATGAACACCTCAATCAACAACATGATGGAGCGGTGCTCAACCTGAATGGCCGGGTAGCATTTTCAACCGACAGCTACGTGGTGTCTCCCATTTTCTTTCCGGGCGGCAACATCGGTGACCTGGCGGTAAATGGTTCGGTCAATGACTTGGCCATGTGTGGCGCCATTCCGAAGTACCTGTCGCTGAGTTTCATTCTGGAGGAAGGTTTGCGCATGGAAGAGTTTTGGGCAGTGCTGGTTACGATCCGTCAGGCGGCTGATGCAGCCGGAGTTCAGATTGTTACCGGAGACACCAAGGTGGTGGAAAAGGGAAAAGGTGACCATATGTTCATCAACACATCCGGCATCGGTGAACTACACCCCCGGGCCGACATTCGCCACCAACGGGTAAAGGCTGGCGATCGTGTTGTCGTCAGTGGTAACCTGGCCGCACACGGCATGGCCATCATGAGCAAACGCCAGGGCTTAGAGTTCGAGACAACTATTACCAGCGACACCGCTCCGCTTAATCACCTGGTGAAAAAACTGCTAGATCAGTTTGGTGAGCAAATTCACTTCCTGCGCGACCCCACACGCGGTGGGGTGGCCACCGTATTGAATGAGATTGCCGACCTGGCCAACGTGGGTGTAACGCTGCATCAGAAGTTTCTGCCTATTGACGAGCAAGTGTCAGGCGCATGCGAAATGCTGGGGCTTGACCCGTTGTATGTGGCGAACGAAGGGATTTTTATTGCAGTCGTGGACGGCTCCGTTACGGATGACGTGGTGACTCAGATGCGTGCGGACGGACTTGGAAAAAACGCGTGCGCCATTGGCGAGATCGTGGGTGCCCACCCCGGGCAAGTGATTTTGGCTAGCAGCATCGGGGGCAAGCGGGTTGTCAATTACCTCACCGGAGATCAACTGCCGAGAATCTGTTAGTTCCCGTTCGCTTCCCGGGTCAGACTTTGTTGATCCAATGAATTGGTGAAGTGTCGGCAAAGTTCATGTACTTTTTTTTCCTTTTCAGTTCAAAAAATCGCGTATAAAGGCCGTGAAAAAAATAACCCGGTTTAATCCGCACCCGGCACGAATTATCACAGCGTTGATCTGAAGAACAGTTTACATCTTTTTGCAACGCTACACGCGGCAAAACAGGCATGTAAGAATTTCCCGATTTTTTGCAATCCCTGATGCCCGGTAAGCTGCGTACCGATAGAGGCTTGTGAGAATATTCATTAATTTTGAAGTTGTTAGTTAATCCATACAAATGAAAACTTCTAGTCGTTCGAAGATACTGGCGTTACTTTTTGCGGCATGCTACTTTACGGCACCAAAAGCACAGGCTCAAAATACCTTGGACAGAGCCGGGCTGACAGCCGCGAACCCTGCCGCGGCCGCGTATTCCCTACGGCAGTTGAGTACGACTTATGGTGGCCCTGCCATTCAGGTACGAAGAAGCAGCGATAATACAACTCAAAACATTGGTTTTGATGGATCAGGTAATTTAGACCTCGCCAGCGTTCTGGCCTTTGTGGGCGGTGGAGATGGTTTTGTTTCGATCTGGTATGACCAAAGCGGCATGGGGCGAAATGCCACTCAGGGCACCTTGGCGTTACAACCGCGAATCGTAACGGGCGGAGTGGTTGAAACGCAAAACGGACGGCCTACTCTCACTTTCTCCGGGGGGCAAACTTTGCAATCAACCCTTACGGCTACCCAGGCAACCACAGCCGGAAATGTTACAACAACCAGCGCGGTTTTTCGAAGTAACACCATCAATTCATCCTTGTTCTCAAATGGCGATGGCGGGGCAAACCGGTACAATATTCATGCTCCCCTGGGTGACGGGATTACTTACCTGGACCTCGGAAACATTGGAACTGGAGGCCGTGTTCAGGTGGCTGGCGCCTGGAATACCGGGTTGTCGGTTGGCACGTTCCAACGAAACGGAACCCAGGGGAATATCTGGCGCAATGGCGTGAACCTTGTTTCAACCAACACCTTTGCCACTAACGTCACCAGCGCTGCAACAATGTGGATTGGGAGCTTCAATGGGACCAGCTTTTTTACCGTTGGAACACTCAGCGAGCTGATTCCTTTCCCGTCAGCCCTTTCGGTAGCCAATCGAACAGCTCTTGAATGTAATCAAGCCGCCTACTTTAACATTTCGTTTGCCGCACCCGTGGGTATCGAATTTTTTGCCCAGGGCACAGCCGCCTCCTCGGCCTGTAACTTTATTGAGGAAAACGTAGTATGGCGACTGGCCGATTTGACCAACAACAGCGCCTCCGGGAACAACCTGACCAAGGTACAAGGTGGGGGCGCCTGGAACGGAGGTGCTGCTTCCTGGAATACGGTGAGCAACAACGGGTATTTGGAATTTACAGCCAGCGAAACCACTACCCTTCGCATGATTGGCCTGAGCTCCACTAATCTGAATGCCGACTGGACATCGATCCGCTATGCCTTCCGCCTCAATGCCGGGGGAATTTTGGAGATCCGGGAAGAAGGAAGTGGAAACCTGATAACCGGTGGAACCTATACCACCGGTGATGTACTGCGCATTGCCGTGGAGGCCGGAGTCGTGCGCTATTACAAGAATGGGAGTGTGCTATTTGTCAGTGCCCTTGTCCCGACCTTACCACTCATAGCCGACTGTTCGATAAATACCGTAGGTGGTACCCTAACGGGAGTCAAAGTCGGAAATCTAAGTACCGGTAATTTTTCAGCTACATTATCTGGTGCTACTGCATTAACCTACCAGTGGAGGCTCAACGGCAGTCCGGTAGGCCCAAATAGCGCCACATACAGCAACGCTTCGCTTGCCGCAGGCGATTTGGTAACTTGTGAGATAACTTATAATGGAGTTTGCGGCATTACCACGCTTATATCCAATAATCTTGTTAATCGCATCGTAACCAACCCCACCAGCATCGACTTCTACATCCAGGGCACGGCTGCGGCATCAGCCTGTAACACGGTGGATGAAGAAGTGAGATGGAGACTGACCGACCTGGTGAACACGCAGGCCACCGGCAACAGCCTCGTTAAGATTCAGTCTGGAAACGCCTGGAACGGTGGCGCAGCGTCCTGGAATACGGTGGCCAACAACGGCTACTTCCAGTTTACGGCAACGGAGACCAATACCGAGCGCATGGTAGGCCTGAGCACCACCAACGCCAATGCCGACTGGACATCCATCCAGTATGTAGTGTACCTGCGCAGCAATGCCCAGTGGGAAGTGCGGCAGTCGGGCAGCGGAACGCTCTTCCTGGGCTCGTATGCAGCCAATGACGTGTTCAGGATTGCCGTAGAAGCAAACGTGGTGAAGTACTACCAGAATGGAGTGCTGCGCTACATCTCCGGAACCGCACCCACGCTCCCACTTCTGGTGGACGTATCCATCAACTCGCTGAGCGGCACGGTCACCAATGCGATAGTCTCCAACTTCAATACCGGCACATTCACCGCCACGGCCACCAATGCGGGGGCAACACCCGCCTACCAGTGGAAACTCAATGGCGCCAATGTGGGCACCAACAGCGCCACCTACACCAACACCGCCCTCAACGACAACGATGTGGTCACCTGCGTGCTCACGCCAGATTTGGGTGGATGTTCGCTTATCACGTACACCTCCAATGCCGTCACTAACAAAGCAGTGCCCGCACCCACCAGCATCGATTTTTATTTGTCGGGAACGATATCAACCTCAGCGTGTGCCGAAGCGATTGAGCAAGTGGTTTGGCGGCTTAGCGATTTGGCAAATACGAACGCCTCAGGTAATAATCTCACCAAAGTACAGGGTGGTGCCGCCTGGAATGGGGGGGCTGCCTCCTGGAATCAGGTAGGAGATAATGGATATCTGCAATTCACCGCCAGCGAAACCAACACCCTGCGCGTAATAGGCCTGAGCTCCGTTAACCTGAATGCTGACTGGACATCGATCCGCTACGCCTTCTACCTTAACACCGGTGGGAATCTTGAAATTCGTGAACAAGGTAGCGGTAATTTGCTAGGTGCGGCAACATACGCCACCGGTGATATTTTGCGCATTGCAGTCGAGGCAGGGACCGTAAAGTATTTCAGGAATGGGGCACTCCTTTACACCAGTGCCTTGGTGCCCACCCTTCCGTTGCTGGCCGATGCATCAATTTTTACAGTCGGAGGCACGATAACTAACGCACTGGTGGTAAACAATTCAAATGCCGGAAACTTTGCCGTTACGGCTACCAATGCGGGGCCTTCGCCCACGTTTACCTGGAGGGTTGATGGTTCGGTGGTTCAAACCGGCACCAGTGCAACCTATACCAACACCGCGTTGCTGCCTGGGCAGGTAGTAACCTGCTCACTCACCCCGGATTTGGGCGGCTGTTTCTCCGCGGTCTACAACTCCAACTCAATCACCATAAACGGGCCGGGCGGGGTACCCACCACCTGGACGGGTGCCGTCAGCAGCAATTGGAATATTGCCGGAAACTGGACCAATGGGATTCCGGATAAGTTTACAGCAGCCGTGATACCCTCGGTGGGAGTGACTAACCTGCTCAACCTGACAACCAGCGCCAATGTGTATGACATCACCATTCAGGCAGGGGCATCGTTTACCATTTCCGGAACGAATCAACTGTATGTGTTCCGGAATTTCGTCAACAACGGCACGTTCACACCTAATTCGAGCCGGATACACTTTGTTGGCTGCTCCAACGCCAGCAGCTTGTCCAGCAGTGCCAACCAAACGTTCACCAACTTTACTGTCAATACCAGTTTTGGATTGACTATCTCCGGAACCGGACTTCAGCAGATATCCGGAAATGTGAATTTGGTCCAGGGTGTAATCACCACTACAAACCCACTTGTCCTGTTGGCCGGATCGACCACCACCGGAGGGACGAATGCAAGCTACGTTGACGGACCCATCAGAAAAGTTGGCAATACCGCCTACACGTTTCCAACCGGTGACGGGGGATTCTATCGTCCAATAGCGATCAGCGCACCGGGAAATGTTGCCGATCACTTCACGGCCCAATATTTCCGCGCGACCCAAACGTTCGGGGCTGCATTGGCACCCACGCTCGACCGCATTAGCAGTTGCGAGTATTGGACGTTGGACCGCACTAATGGCGCATCAAATGTATCGGTAACGCTCACCTGGCAGGAAGCCGCTTGTAGCACCGGTTATATAACAAACCCGGCAACCTTGGTAGTCACCCGTTGGAACGGTGCGCAGTGGGTTAATCAGGGCAACGGAGGTACCACCGGCACGGCAACGAATGGTTCGGTCGTCTCCCTTGGGCCAGTAACCGCATTCGGCCCCTTTACGCTAGGCAGCCTCACAGCTGAAAATCCTCTTCCCATCACACTACTTTCATTCCAGGCGGTTCGCGAAGAAAACCACGTAAAACTGACCTGGGAAGTTGCTGACGAATTAAATAACGATTTCTTCACCGTTGAACGCTCAGCTAACGGCAAAGATTTCGAAACGTTGTTCACCGAACCAGGCGCAGGCGTACGGGGCGGATACAAAAAGTACGAGATTGAAGATCCCACACCGCTGGAAGGCCTCTCCTACTACCGGTTGTCGCAAACCGATTTTGATGGAACACGAACCTACTTTGATGTAGTAAGGGTGAATTTTTCGGATCTTATCGAACCGGAACCCATCGTATTCCCCAACCCAATATTACGAAGCGAACCGGTAAGCATTCAGTTCCTCGCGCCCGAGGAAGATCAGCTTCGGGTGACGTTCGTAAATACGCTGGGGCAGATCGTCAATAGCTCCATGCATAAACTGGGACGTGGATTTAACTATCTCTCGGTGCCTGTTGACTGGACGGAAGGAGGCATCTATTTCATAAAACTCGAATCGTCCAGGGGCCAATGGCTGACTAAGCTGATTGTGCGCTAGATTTGCTCAACCGCGCAACACGAGGGCTCTGGTGCGGAGATCATCCAGCGGCCTTTGTCTATCGTAAACCCGGTTGATTTCCAATCTGGCTACCCGCCCAGTGAATCAACTGCCGAGAATCTGTTAGCTTTGTTTATCTCAAAGCCCCCTCTCCCATGAAGAAACTACTTGGTATTGGCCTTTGTGCCTTAAGCATTTCCCTGTGCGCTGGCGCTCAGTCATTCACGGACACTACCGCGCTGCGCAGCTTCCTGGATGGCATGGTAAATGGTTGGGAATTTTGACAGGTTGTAAATAAAGGTTGGAGTAATGGACATTTTTCAGGCTGATTTATAGATGATAGTTTCTAATGGACATTTTTCAGGCTGTTTATTTTTGTGATTTTATCGATAATTTCCGCTCTTACAAAAATTTGTTTCTATGTTTGTTATGTCAAGAACTAAACGGAAATTGGCTCTGCTGAGGAGCAGCCCGCGAGGCGTAAAAATGAATTATCACTACTAATAAGTGGGGCGATTTTCCAATACCCGCAACGGCTGTACAAGGTGCAGGCCGGGTCCATTTCTTACCGCGTGTTCTAATTGATGGTACGCGGTTTTTTTATGCCTCAAATCACCCCTCAACGTGCAAAAAGTACTCATACAGGTACAGGATTCACCCAAATAACCGCCTAATAAAAAATAAACCCCTGGTTTACAGGGGTTTAAGCATTAACGCAGTAGCCCGTAGGGGAATCGAACCCCTGTTACCAGAATGAAAATCTGATGTCCTAACCCCTAGACGAACGGGCCTTAAAAAAGTGGTGCAAAGATAGATTCCTCACCCCGATTTGCAAGCCCGGTGCTCAAAAAAAAAGGCGTTTTTCAGGGTATTTTCCATGCTTTAACCCCTATTTTTGATCTTCAATTTTAATCCCTTGTAACATGACGAAGATTGGTATTAACGGTTTCGGACGCATTGGCCGCCTGGCCTTTCGTGCCGCCTTGCAGCGTAAGGATATTGAAGTGGTGGGCATCAATGACCTGGTGGCGCCCGATTACATGGCCTACATGCTGAAGTACGATTCCACGCACGGTCGGTTCGATGGCACCGCGGAAGTGGAAGACGGTCACCTGGTGGTGAACGGAAAGAAAATCCGGGTAACCGCAGAGAAGGACCCGGCCAATCTGAAATGGAATGAAGTGGGAGCCGAGATCATCATCGAATCCACCGGTTTGTTCCTGACCCTGGCCGATGCCCAGAAACACATAACGGCCGGAGCGAAGAAGGTCGTGATGTCCGCACCGGCCAAAGACGACACACCCACCTTTGTCATGGGCGTAAACCATAAAGAACTGACCGCCCAGCACACCATTGTATCCAATGCCTCTTGTACCACCAACTGCCTGGCCCCAATCGCCAAAGTATTGAACGACAAATTCGGAATTCTTGAAGGGCTGATGAGCACCGTTCATGCCGTAACGGCCACCCAAAAAACGGTAGATGGCGTCTCCGCCAAGGACTGGCGAGGCGGCCGCGGAGCCTACCAAAACATAATCCCGTCTTCAACGGGTGCCGCCAAGGCGGTAGCGCTTGTTATTCCGGCCCTGAAAGGCAAACTCACGGGCATGTCCTTCCGCGTACCGGTAGCGAACGTTTCGGTGGTTGACCTCACCGTGCGTCTGGCCAAGCCGGCTTCGTACGAACAAATCAAAGCCGCTATGAAGGAGGCATCCGAAGGTGAGTTGAAAGGAATACTAGGGTATACGGAGGATGATGTGGTATCGCAGGATTTCCTGAGCGATGCGCGAACATCCATTTTCGATGCCAAGGCCGGGATTGCACTGAACGACACTTTTGTTAAAGTGGTTTCCTGGTACGACAATGAGTGGGGTTACTCCACCAAGTTGATCGATCTTTTGCAGCACATGGCCGCCAAATAACGTCCTTCAGTCCGCAGTACGCATGTAAGGTGTTCCCCCGGGAGCACCTTTTTTTGTCCCGTTTCGAAATTTTTTTACCCCCGAAACGGCACCGGCCAGGTTTGAGCGCTTCAGCTCAACTGGGTTAATCTTGAAATAATGGCCCTTTCCAGCCAAATTTCAAGTCTCTCCCCCGAATGGAAAGGTTTAAAACCGGGCGTCCGACTCCGGAACACATATTGATACGGATGTAGTATCCAATTATGAAATGCACAAAATAACGTGACAACGCCCTGCACCTTTGCAACACAAAAAAACAAAAGTTATGAGGACGAGAGCCAACAACCGAAAAATGCTGAACCTGATGATTGCCTTGGGCGTAATCGTTACAATTATGCTGGCAGCTCCCTCCGCACAGGCGCAAAGCTACCACAAGGCGAAAGAGAAGCACTTCAAAATGAAGTATAAAAAGCAACTGCGCGTGGCCGGTCGCGAATGTAAGATCATGTTACGGAAACGGAACAAAATGCCGCGCCAATCTCACATTGCCAGCCTTCAGGTGAAAACCAAAGCCCCCAAATACAAGCCTTTGGCAGAAGTAGACCCTCCCGGTTACGTGCGCAAATACGAGTTCCTGGCTTCGACCAAAAATGAGTAAATTAGATAAGTTGTTTGGTGGAAGGGCCCCGCAGCAATGCGGGGTTCTTTATTTTATGGCCTTGCACTCCTACTTTTGGCTTGATGGACTTTAGCGAAGACGTTTTCCTTCACCGGCTGGCCCCCACCTCACCCGATCCGTTCCTCATCAAAGTAGAGCGGGCCGAGGGCATTTATCTATATAGTCCTGACGGCAAACGCTACATCGACATGATTAGTGGAATTGCCGTGAGCAGCCTGGGGCATCGGCACCCGCGCGTAATCCAGGCCATTCAGCAGCAACTCAACAAGCACCTGCACGTGATGGTCTATGGCGAATACATCCAATCGGCTTCGAATCGGCTCGCCCAAAAACTCACTTCACTGTTACCGGCCTCCCTGAATTGTTGCTACCTGGTCAACAGCGGCACCGAAGCGAACGAAGCGGCCCTGAAACTGGCCAAGCGTGCCACGGGCCGCACGGAGATCATATCGTTTCGGAAATCCTACCATGGCAGCACGCATGGTTCGCTTAGCGTTTCCGGCAATGAAGTCAAGAAATCCGCGTTCCGTCCGCTCCTGCCGGATGTGCGCTTCCTGGACTTCAACGAGCCCGATCAACTCGACCTGATCACCACGCGTACCGCCTGTGTTATTGCCGAGACCATTCAGGGCGATGCCGGTGTGCGTATTCCCTCCTACGATTACATGCAAGCCTTGCGCCAGCGGTGCACGGAGGTTGGCGCGCTGCTGATTCTGGATGAAATTCAATGCGGACTCGGCAGAACCGGGAAGTGGTTTGCCTTTCAGCATTTCAACATCGTTCCGGATATCCTCACTCTGGCCAAATCGTTTGGCGGGGGACTGCCGATCGGCACGTTTGTTTCTTCCGAGGAACGCATGCAGCTACTCGCCCGCGACCCCATGCTGGGGCACATTACCACCTTCGGTGGCAACCCCGTGTGTGCTGCCGCTGCCTGGGCCACGTTATGTGCGCTGGAGGAAGAAAAACGAATTGACCACGTGGAAGAAAAAGGGCAGCTCATCGAATCTCTGCTACGCCACGCGGACATTCGGGAAATCAGGCGAAAAGGGTTGCTGTTTGCCATTGATTTTAACTCGGGTGACCGCGTAAACCGGATTGTGCAGCGCGGAAAAGAATTAGGTGTGATTACCTACTGGTTCCTGTCCCATCCGCACAGCTTCCGGATTGCCCCTCCACTCACCATTACGACTGCCGAAATTCAGGAAACCTGCGGGCTGATTCTTCAGGCTATTCGCGAAACAGCTTAACCGATTTTTTCCACCACCAGATTATGGTTGGTGTAGATGCAAATGTCAGCCGCAATGTGAAGTGCTTCGCGCACCATGTCTTCGGCCGTCAGGTGGGGTGCGTGCTTTTTCAATGCCAACGCGGCCGACTGGGCATACATAGCACCCGAACCGATAGCCGCCACGTCATGATCGGGCTCCAACACATCGCCTGTGCCGGAGATAATCAACACCTCCTCCTTATTAATAGCGATTAACATCGACTCGAGTCTACGCAAATACCGATCGGTGCGCCAATCCTTTGCCAGTTCAATGGCTGCCCGCTTCATATTGCCACCGTAAGCATTGAGTTTCTCATCAAAGCGGTCGAGCAGCGTAAAGGCATCAGCGGTGGAGCCGGCAAAACCCGTCACCACTTTACCGTCCATCAGCTTACGGATTTTCTTCACGTTGCTTTTCGCTACGTAATTGTTCATGGTCGCCTGGCCATCGGCCCCGATGGCCACCATGCCGTTGTGTTTCACGGCCAATACGGTGGTGGATTTCAGTTCAGCCACAAGACATCAGGAGAGTTGAACCAGGAAGCGAATCGGATCTTCCAGTAACGTCTTGAGCGTTTTCAGGAATGCGGCACCCACGGCCCCATCTACCGCGCGATGATCGCACGACAGCGTCACCTTCATCACATTGCCGGGCACAATAGTCCCGTTCTTCACCACCGGTGTTTCTTTGATTCCGCCAACGGCCAGGATACAGGCGTCCGGAGGATTAATGATCGCGGTGAATTCTTCGATGCCAAACATCCCCA
>Ga0068876_10000558_pt1 | contig 30297 bp, 31 predicted proteins | sample NOAtaG_6_FD_66442 | JGI IMG/M metagenome (GOLD analysis project Ga0068876, IMG submission 66442) | Freshwater lake microbial communities from Lake Erie, under a cyanobacterial bloom - NOAA_Erie_Diel5S_2200h metaG | ecosystem: Environmental > Aquatic > Freshwater > Lake | place: USA: Ohio, Lake...
GGCGTCGTGTGTCCACCTCGGAATGGGCTTTTGGCATAGACGGGTTTTCATCCACGTACCATCCACGCAATGCGACTCATAGACTTCTTCGTTGATGTCCTCTGCGTGGTATTTTCGGCCGAAGAGCTGTTTCAATTTCCGTGGTCTGCGGCTGGTGAAAATCATGTAGGATTGCTCGCCAGTGAAAGTAGAGGCGTATTCCGGATAGGATGTGTTGATAAATTGTCCCAAGTTTGTCAACTCGTAACCGACAGGCTCCTTGACCAAGTCAGGTGCATGCTTGCATTGGGCGATTTTGGATTGCAAATCCTGCATCCTATCGCTTCCCGCTGTCTCCCCAGCCAAAATGGCTTCGAATATTTCCGCAGCTTCCGAATAGGATCCATTGGCATGTAGGGCTGAGGCAAGGTAGTAGGGTAACTGAGGTGAAACCTGGGGATTGAGCATGGATGCTGACCTCAACATATGAAGGGAGGCTGTCCTATGGCCGCTTTCATACGCTGCATGGCCTGCTTTCCAGGCATATTCGGCATTGTCTGGGTTTCTGGAATAGGCTTCGCGCAAAAAAGGCTCTGCTCGAATGTAATCTTGCCTGTTGTAATAGAGCCTACCTTTCCGTTCGGCTTGTTTGTCCTGGTAGTCTTGGGCAATTGAAGACATGTAAGTGATTGCCGTCAGGAACAACAGAGAGAAGATGAATTTGGTATTCATGGTAAATGGATGGAACCCGATGAGATGGAAATCATAGTTAAATTAACAAGTTCGGCATTGAGCTGAAAATGGCCTTGAAACGAAAAAGGGTGGACAAAACCTGTCCACCCTTGTGATTTGTCCAAGATTTGTACAGTATCAACGGCGCTCTTTGAGACGAGCTGATTTTCCGCTGAGGCCACGCAAGTAGAAAATACGGGCGCGACGAACAATGCCGCGACGTACGATGTCTACTTTTTCAATCGAAGGCGAGGAGACCGGGAAGATACGCTCGACCCCAACGTCGTTGGAGATTTTACGGACAGTGAACGTGGCACTGGCTCCGATTCCACGGCGTTGGATGACCACACCTTGGTATTGCTGGATACGTTCTTTGTTTCCTTCTTTGATGCGGACGTGCACGTTTACAGTGTCTCCGGCTTTGAATTCGGGCAGATCGGTGCGGATATATTCGGCCTCAACCAATTTGATCAGATCTTTCATCGTGTGATTCTTTTGAATGCCTTCGAAAAATTCAGGTTGCAAATATAGGGGTTAATTTTTTGTCCAACAAAAAAGAATTCAAAATATCATCAGTCCAATAGGTCGGGTCTTCTTTCCTGCGTTTTTTGAAATGCTACCTCGTCCCTCCAACGGTCGATGGCTGCGTGGTCACCAGAGAGCAATACGTCGGGAACTTTGTGTCCCTCGAATTCCATGGGCCTCGTGTAGGCAGGGGCATCCAGCAGATTGCTTTGGAAAGAATCGCTCAATGCCGAAGTTTCATCATTCAAAACACCCGGAATCAAACGTACAATGGCATCTGTGAGGACCAAAGCCGGGAGCTCACCGCCGCTCAAGACATAATCGCCAATCGAAATTTCACGCGTGATGAAAAGGTCCCTCACCCGTTGGTCCACACCCTTGTAATGACCCGCTAGCATCAATATGTTCTCCTTGGTGCTCAATTCATTGCAGATGCTTTGATCAAGCTTTACTCCATCTGGCGTCAAGAAAATAAATTCGTCGTATTTACACTCTTTTTGGAGTTCACGGATGCATGCTGCAATGGGTTCGATTTTCATCACCATCCCAGAACCGCCTCCATATGGGGTATCGTCAATGGTTTTGTGTTTGTCCAGGGCGTAATCACGCAAATTATGGACGTGGATCTCCACCAAGCCCTTGTCCTGCGCACGTTTGACGATGCTGGTCTTCAAGGGGCTTTCCAATTGGGTCGGAACCGCCGACAGGATATCGATTCGCATGGGGATGTCTTTATTACCAAAATGACAAAGGCTGCGTTGGGCAGCCTTTGTCGAAGTGATCATTTTGGGATTCAGGCGTCTGAACGACCCGTGATGCGTTCAGCAAGAACCACCACTTTGTTTTTCAAGACTTCGATGACACCACCCTCGGAATCCATCGTAACTGTGCCTTCAGCGTTTTTGAACTTGATTTGTCCTTTTGCCAAGGTGGAGATGATGGGAGCGTGGTTTTTCAATACCTGAAATTTTCCCATGGTACCTGGAACAGTCACTTCCGAGACTTCGCCGGAATAAACATGTTCATCGGGTGTGATGATATCCAGTTGCATGGTTGTTATTTATTGAGTTCAGCCAACATTTTTTCACCCGCGGCGATGGCCTCGTCGATTCCACCTTTGAGGTAGAAGGCACCTTCGGGAAGGTGGTCAAGTTCGCCGTTGATGATCATGTTGAAGCCTTTGATGCAATCATCTACTGGTACGAATTTTCCTTTCATACCCGTGAACTGTTCGGCGACGTGGAACGGTTGGCTCAAGAAACGCTGCACTTTGCGGGCACGGGACACGACCAGTTTGTCTTCTTCAGAAAGTTCGTCCATACCCAAGATGGCAATGATGTCCTGAAGGTCTTTGTACTTCTGCAGGATTCCGATGATGCGTTGTGCGGTTTCATAGTGAGCTTCTCCCACAACTTCAGCTTTGAGCTGTTTGGAGGTGGAGGTGAGTGGGTCCACAGCAGGGTAAATTCCCAAAGCGGCCAAAGGACGACTCAATTCGGTTGTAGCGTCCAAGTGGGTGAAGGTTGTGGCAGGTGCCGGGTCGGTGTAGTCGTCCGCAGGTACGTATACCGCTTGGATGGACGTGATGGATCCCCTCTTGGTGGAGGTGATACGCTCCTGCATTGCGCCCATTTCCGAGGCCAAGGTCGGTTGGTATCCCACAGCGGAGGGCATACGACCCAACAAAGCTGACACTTCAGAGCCCGCTTGGGTAAAGCGGAAAATGTTGTCGATGAAGAAAAGGATGTCACGTCCACCGCCTTCGCCTTCGCCGTCACGGAAATATTCCGCGATGGAAAGACCAGAAAGGGCCACACGCGCACGGGCTCCCGGGGGCTCGTTCATTTGACCGAACACCAAGGTCACTTGGCTTTCTTCCATTTCCTTGAGGTCAACGGACGCGAGGTCCCAACCGCCCTCTTCCATGGAGTGACGGAATTTTTCGCCGTAGCGGATAACGTTTGCTTCGATCATCTCGCGCAACAGGTCGTTCCCTTCACGGGTACGTTCACCCACACCGGCGAATACCGACATGCCCGAGTGAGCTTTTGCGATGTTGTTGATGAGCTCTTGAATCAAGACGGTTTTGCCTACACCGGCGCCACCGAACAAGCCGATTTTACCACCTTTTACATAAGGGGCAATCAAGTCGATTACCTTGATCCCAGTGTAAAGGATTTCAGGCTCGGAGGCCAGATCTTCGAATTTGGGAGATGGGCGGTGGATGGGGTAACCTTTAGGGGAGACCGGTTGGGGCAAACCATCGATGGCTTGACCGACAACGTTGAACAGGCGACCGCGGATGCCTTCGCCTGTGGGCATCATGATGGTTTCACCCAAGTCGATGACCTCCATGCCACGCTCCAAACCATCGGTGGAGTCCATCGAAATGGCACGCACTTTGTTCTCGCCAAGGTGCTGCTGCACCTCCAATACGAGGACGGTACCGTTGGCGCGAACAACGTTCAGCGCGTCGTAGATTTTAGGAAGCGTTGCGCCTTCACCACTGAATTCAACGTCCACTACGGGACCGATGACTTGGGATACTTTACCTTTGTTTACTGACATTCCAGAACAGGTTTTAAATGCTTTTAAGCTTATTTTAAAAACGTGCGCAAGTTAGGGAGATGCCGATATAATCACAACTTTAAGGGCCAAATTTGTTCACAACCTGGATGTGCATAGCTTGGAATTTGGACCCAATAGACCGGACTGACAAAATGAGCCATTCGCCCGAAAAAACATAAAACAAAAAAGCTGGCATGAACCAGCTTTTGATGTGGGTTGTACTGGATTCGAACCAGTGACCCCCGCCCTGTCAAGACGATGCTCTAAACCAACTGAGCTAACAACCCGAATGGGAACGCAAATGTAAAATGAATCGTCAGCACCTGCAAACAAGACAGGTATTTTTTTATCAAAAACGGTTTTGGAGGTTCAAAAGCGCCATTTGACAATCAAATTTCCACACCTTCAGACTCAGCCAAGACCACCAGTTCTTCCCAAGTATGTTGGGCCTTTCCCAATTCTGAGTCGATTCTGTTGACCTCTTTTTGGAGCTTTTCAAGTTCGGAAAATTGGGTCGCCATGGACGGATCAGCCATTTTGTCGATGAGATTTTTTCGCTCGACTTCCCATTTCATGATGTCGCTTTCGACGCGTTCGATGTCCGTTTTGATTTTCCTTTGGCGTTTTTGCTTTTCCTTTTGGGCATGAAAGTCCACTTTAGGGACCTCAATGTCCTTCCCCTTGGGAGTAGCCACCGGTTTTTCAGGTTTCGAGGCAGCATTCCTTTGGGACATGTGGTACTCGAATGCCTCGTAATTCCCGGGGTATTCTTTGAGCACTTGGTCCTCGATGTACCAGATTTTATTAGCAATCCCGCGCAGGAAAAAACGGTCGTGCGATACCACCACGAAAGTGCCGTCGTATTGTTGCAGGGCCTGGGAAAGGATTTGGATGCTTTGGATGTCCAAATGGTTGGTGGGCTCGTCCAGCATCAGGAAGTTGGCTTGAGACAATAGGGTTTTGGCCAGGGCCACCCGTGACTTTTCACCACCGGACAGCACCTTGATTTTTTTGAACACATCGTCTCCCGTAAACAAAAATCCACCCAATATCCCCCTCACGTAGGCCTCTCCTTTGAGGTGCACGTATTTGCCCAATTCTTCCATCAGGTCGTTTTCAGGCGACAAAGCATCGAGTTGGTGCTGCGCAAAAAAGCCCGTTTTTACGTTGTGGCCGATTTTGGCTTCTCCATCGAAGGGTTCTTGACCGGCAATCACCCGCAAAACCGTGGACTTTCCGAGTCCGTTGGCCCCGATGAGGGCAATTTTGTCCCCTCTCATGATGTTGAGTTTGGAGTCATGGACAATCAGCCTTTGACCGTAGCTTTTTTGTTTCACATCGAGTTGGAGGATTTCCTTTCCCGGTTGTATTTCCGATTTGAAACTGAAATTGACGACGGCATCTTCGCTTTCAGGTGCTTCGATTTTATCGATTTTGTCCAAAAGTTTGGCCTTGCTCTGAACCTGTTTGGCCTTGGTGGCTTTGGCGCGGAACCGGTTGATGAAACGCTCGGTGTCTGCGATCATCTTCTGTTGGTTGTCGAATTCCCTCTGACGCTGATCACGCCTGACTTCCCGTTCGGTCAGGTAAAAGGAATAGTTCCCTTTGTATCGGGTGAACTCCTGATGCGCCAATTCCACGATGCTGGTGACCAACCTGTCCAAGAAATCGCGGTCGTGGGATACCAGAATGAAAGCTCCCTTGAATGATTTTAGGTATTCTTCCAGCCATCGGATGGAAGGTAAGTCCAGGTGGTTGGTGGGTTCATCGAGGAGCAGCAAATCCGGCTCGCCCAACAACAACTGGGCCAACACCACCCGCATTCTCCATCCACCGCTGAATTCGTCGAAGGGCCTATGCAAATCGTCTTGTTTGAAACCCAACCCGGCCAAAATGCTTCCCGCTTTGGGTTCAAGGTTGTATCCGTCCAAAGCTTCCAAAGCCATTTGTTTGGTGCTCAATTGCTCGATGAGGGTGGTATCATGGTTCAGGTCAGGGTGGGATAGGAGGTCCTCCACTTCCTTTTGCAGGGTCAATGCTTCCGAAAAGGCCTTCATGGCAACCTGAATAACGGTTTCGCCGTTGTTCAAGCTTTGCATTTCCTGATCCAAGCTGCCGATTTTGAGGCCTTTCATAGCACTGACCTGCCCTTCGACGGGCCGCAACTTTCCGGTCAGGATTTTAAGCAAGGTAGACTTGCCTGTTCCGTTACGTCCGATCAATCCGATCCGGTCCCCTTCCTTGATTTGGAGGGTGGTGTCATGGAAGAGCCATCTTCCGCTGTATTCGAAGCCAATGTTGTCGAGCGTAATCACAGGTGCAAAAATACGCTGCGGGGATGATTTTCCTATATTTGATGCATGAATGAAAACCTTTTGCCCTCTTTCCAAAGGCTCTTTGACGTGGTTCACGAACTTCGGGAAAAATGTCCATGGGACCGCGAGCAAACCATTGATTCCCTTCGGCATTTGACCATCGAGGAGACCTATGAATTGTCGGATTCCGTTTTAAAGGGAGATTGGGAGGAGTTGAAGGTCGAGGCAGGAGATGTATTGCTCCACCTGCTTTTCTACAGCATGATTGCTGAAGAACAAGGCAAATTCAGCACGGAAGACATGATTGTGGCCCTGGTCGATAAGCTCATACGTCGCCATCCGCACGTCTATGGAGATTTGAAAATGGAATCCGCGGAAGAGGTGACCCGCAATTGGGAACTCATTAAATCCATGGAAAAGGCGGCCATGCCCTCGGCCCCAGCGAAATCCAAAACGATTTTGAGCGGAGTCCCAGTTTCCATGCCATCCCTTATCAAGGCTTTGCGTATGCAAGAAAAGGTGCGTGCGGTCGGCTTCGATTGGGAACATCCGGAACAGGTATGGGAGAAGGTGGTGGAGGAAATGGAGGAATTTCACGCCGAGGCGGAACGATTCCGCATACATGGGCAGGGCAAAGAAGAGATGGAGAAGGAATTCGGGGATTTATTGTTCGCATTGGTGAACTATGCCCGGTTCGTGGACATCAACCCTGAGGATGCGTTGGCCAAAACCAACGAAAAATTCCGCAACCGATTCGAATACCTAGAACGCAGGGCGGGTGAGGAAGGCAGGGATTTGAGAAACATGACCTTGGCCGAAATGGATGTTTATTGGGAAGAATCCAAACAATTTTTCAGGTGAAGTCGGCTTTTTGAAACAATTTCTGACAAGGCGACAAATTCGCTATGATTCAATCCCAATAACAAAAAAGGGCACCCCAGTGGATGCCCTTTTCACCTGATTGTTCAAGCTCAGTGTTTGCTGAGGTACTCTGCTACGCTTTGTGAATTGGCTTTCATGGCATCTTTGCCTTCGCTCCAGTTGGCAGGACAAACTTCGCCTTTTTCTTCGTTGTGCTGAAGGGCGTCCACCATGCGGATGGCTTCGTCGATGTTGCGACCCAATGGCATGTCATTGACCAATTGATGCCTGACTTTGCCGGCTTTGTCGATGAGGAACAATCCGCGGTAGGCTTGGGGTGCACCTTTGAACACGTGGCGGGCATTGCCGTTCTCGTCTTCTTCATAATCATATTCTCCGGCCAACACGTCGTAGTTCATGGAGATGGTCTTGTCCAAATCCGAAACCAGCGGGTAGGTTACGCCCTGGATACCACCCTTGTTTTTGGGTGTGTTCAGCCATGCCCAGTGGGAAAAGTGGGAGTCCACGCTCACACCGATGACCTGCACATTACGCTTTTCGAATTCGCCCAATTTGTCTTGGAAGGCCACGATCTCGGTGGGGCAAACGAACGTGAAGTCCAAGGGGTAGAAGAACAGCACCACGTATTTTTTACCGCGGAACTGGGAGAGGGTGAAGTTGTCTACGAACTCGCCGCCATTCACAACTGCCTTGCAATTGAAATCGGGAGCCATTTTACCTACTAATACTGCCATATGTAATTGATTGATATGATATGATAGATTGAAATTGAGTCAAAACGCATCATTTGCCTTTCCATTCCGGAGCGCGTTTTTCCACGAAAGCAGACATGCCTTCCTTTTGGTCTTCGGTGGCAAACAGCATGTAGAAATTTTTGCGCTCGAAAAGCAGACCATCGTCCAACGTGGTGTCGAAGGATTTCAGCACGGCCTCCTTGGCCATTTGAACCGCCAATGGGGGCATACTCGCCACCTGAGAGGCCAAATTCAAAGCCTCGTCCAAATACAGCTCAACCGGCACCACACGGTTTACCAAACCTGCTTGGAAAGCCTCATGGGCGGTGATGAACCTTCCCGTCAACACCATTTCCATCGCCAAAGCTTTTCCGACGGCGCGGGTTAGACGTTGGGTCCCGCCTGCACCCGGCATCACGCCGATTTTGATTTCCGGCTGACCGAATTGCGCGGATTCACTGGCTACAATCATGTCACACAACATGGAAAGTTCACATCCTCCTCCCAAGGCGAATCCGCTAACGGCCGCAATGATCGGTTTTTTTGTGCGACGGATAGAGTCCCATTTACTGAATTGGTCGATTTTGTGCATGTCGATTGCGGTTCTGCCCGCCATTTGCTTGATGTCCGCCCCTGCAGCGAAGGCCCGCTCGTTTCCAGTCAAAACCACGCACCTCACCGAGTCGTCACCATCCAAAGTCTTGAAAGCTTCCACGAGCTCGTTCATCACTTCCAAACTCAGTGCATTCAGCTCTTTAGGGCGGTTCAACCTCACCAAAGCCACATGGGGCCGGATCTGGGTCTCCACAATCAGATGTTCGAAGGTCATGTAAAGAATTCTGTTTTTCGAAGGCAAAGTTAGGGACATTTCACAAGGTTCATTCACACTCTATTCCATGATTTTCCCTGAGATTAATCCAAAGAACTGCATTGGATTGGTGGATGCTTACAATTTGCCAAACTCAAATCAACCCAGATTGTTGGAAAAATATGCTCCAATGTTGGCCTAGTGGGCATTTCACGCGAAATCGGCCCCAATGGTAGGATATCAGGCGCACTTCAATGGTAGGAGGTTTTCGATGAAGGGATAGAAAAAAACAATGGCCATAAGGACCCTTTCAATTCTCTTTACTTTCTTGTGGCGGATGTTCGTCAGAATCTTTTCCAGCCGGGTGCTCGCCCATCAAGGGAGAGGTCACCAATTCCATGTTTCGGGCAAATACGAGCATGGCCCAGCCCACTACCCATCCGACAATGACGGCACCTACCACATCATAAGGGTAGGCATATCCGGCTAAAACCCTCGAGATCCCGATGATGGCAATCGATATCCAAACCCATTTGCCGAGGTAGATGCCAAAATCAGACAAACGCCTGCGGGAAAAAAGCAACAAGGCCGAAAGTGAAGCCGTCTCCCAATCAGGAAAACTGTAGTCGTGGTTGGTGAACACGTACCCTTCAGGAGGGGAGGAGGGCAGCGCAGGATGTCCGAGAATGGCTTCCACCACGTAGGGGGCAGGTTGTGCAACCCAATTGGAAAGCATGAAACAGATTTGGAACGAAAGGACCAACGCACCTGTTCCGTAGAGAAGGTTCAATCCTGCCATCCTTTGTCCGGGCGCTGAGACAACCGCCACGATTAAAAAGGCCACCAATGGCATCCAAAGGAAGAAATTGCCCAAATAAGGTACGACCGAGTCTACCCATGGCCCACCCAATAGAGCGCGCAGGTACATGAACAATACTTTGTCCAAACCCACCAGCCATGTGAATGCGCCTTCCATGCCACAAAGTTAACCAACCAGAGGGTCAGCTATCGTAATCAATTTTGATGTTTAGCAAATATGATCAACCTGTCGGAGGAATTTGCATGGTACTCACCTCCTTGATAATCACCCCATGCCTTGAATGCCCTCAATCCGGACTTTTCCAACATATCGCTGATTTGGTTGTGGTCCAATGCCTGCACCCTTTCCTGGAAATCAAATGTTTTGCTTCCGTCCTTCACATGAATGTCCTTCAAGATGATGCCGTTCTCCACGCGCCTCCTTATGATGAAGACGATGTCGTCGATGATTTTGGATTCGTGGGCCACCAATCCAGCCACCACCTTGGTTGCATTCATGAAGTCCAGAACGAAAATGCCTTGCGGGTTAAGACTTTCTGACACCTGCCCAAGCACCTTCATGTTATCCGTTTCATGTGCGAAATAGCCGAAACTGGTGAAAAGGTTAAGTATGAAATCAAACTTTCCCGGAAAGGGCTCCCTCATGTCTTGGACCTCGAAAAGAAGGCCTTGTGTAGCATGCAAATTGGCATCTGCGATGCTAGATGGGGACAAATCGATGCCGGTGACTTCATATCCCATGTTGTGGATGGTCACGGAATGTCTTCCTCTTCCGCAGGCCAAGTCCAAAAAGGTCGCCTCGGGCTTCGGATTCAATTCATGAATGAGACGATGGATGAACGATTCCGCCTCCTTTTCGTCGCGGTGACGGTAAAGGACAGGGTAATAGGGGCTGTCGAACCATGAGGCGAACCAAGGTGTGGTCATGGTCAGGATTCTGTATTGCCTTGATGAGGGACCCCCATGGTGATGTGCTCCAACTCCTCCACGAAAATTGAAAAATGGTCGGGTTGGATGGACCGCTTCATGAGCATGGCCATGACATGGATGTAGTGGCTGTATTGATCGTAAACTTTTTTCCCTTTGGCTGTCAGATCCAAATAGACTGCCCTTCGGTCAGTACGACTGTTTACTCTTTTGACCAATTTTTGAGCTTCGATTTTGTCGATGATGCTGGTGAGTGTGCTGAGTTTGATGTTAAACGCTTCTCCGATTTCCTTCATTTTACGGGGCCCATTCAGCGCCACGAATTGAAGTATCTCCATTTCTTGTTCGGAGATTTTGAAGTGGTCCTTGATGAAGCGTTGGTGTTTCCTGAACACATCACGAAGTGCGATGAGGCTCAATTCCAGCCTTTCCAACTCTGTTGGGACGTGGGTATCCGGCTTGTTCATCGTTAAAGAGGGTGTCGATAATTTCAAGATGGTGATGTTTTTAAAATACGTGTGGCCGAAAAAATGGGTTGCCTGAATCGGCAAGATGGGCCGTTGATTTCGGCATTTGAACTTTCAACGCGCAAAATTACGTTTGGAAACGGCAATTCAGCGTTTTTTGAATTTTTTTAATTGAAGTTGAAGTGGGAAATTGAGTATTTATCCCCCAAGACAAGGATCAAGATTCTGAAAATTGAGACAAAGTGTCAGCCACGCGGTGAATTGGTGGATAAGAAATGGAAGCTCGGATATCTGTTCAATTCGAAACTTCCTATATTTGCGCGGTTTATTTCAATTCATTCACTCAACAGTAATACTGAGAAGTTATGAAAAACACAAAAATTAGCCTCTTTGGCGCTCTTTTGATTGCTGGTGGCATGTTCGTTGCCGGTTGTACGGATCCCTGCGCAGACGTTACCTGCGTGAACGGTGAGTGTGTAGAAGGTTCCTGCGTTTGTGACGCTGGTTTCGAAGGCACCGACTGCGGTACTGCCATCAACGCTAAATTCTCCGGTTCCTACACCCTCAGCGAGTCCTGCACTCCTACCGGTGCTGCCACTTACACCATCACGGTTTCTCCTAGCAGCACTGCCAACGACCAAGCCAACTTCACCGGCCTTTGGGAAGAGCCACAAGCTACCGTAACTGGTCACATCGACGCTGACGGACTTGGTTTCCATATCGATCGTACCGCCCTTGGTGCTTCTGGTTTCGACATCGAGTGCACCAACGGTACCATCTCTGCTGACGGTGGCACCATCACGATGACATACAGCATCTACGCTACCGGTGGCACGACTGCCGTTGACGTGTGTGTTGCCAACCTCACCAAGCAGTAAGACCTGTTTGAAATTAGAAAAGCCCCTGTCCGGACGGATGGGGGCTTTTTGCTTTTCGTAATCTGTCCTATCTCGATATTCCCATGTTATTTTATAAATTGCTGCAGTAGTTGAAGATACCTGATTTCACCTCCAATTGATATGAAAACCGCCATGAATCGCCTCTTTCTGCTTTTGTTCGCAATCTCCATACTGGCCGTCGGTTCTTGTTATGATCCATGCACAGGCGTTTCCTGCGTGAACGGTGATTGCAACAAATCAACGGGGGAGTGTGAATGTCGTGAGGGATATGAAGGTCCTCAATGCGACAAGACCATCAGCAGCAAAATTTTTGGATCTTATTCTTTCTCGGAAACTTGTTATCCAAGCGGATATTACATCGACACCGCCAGGACTTTTCAGGTTACGCCGGTCTCCAATTCTAATGTCCAATTCAAACTCAACCGCATTTGGGGGGAGCCCATCGATCTCACCTGCACATTCCTTCCCGACGGCATCAACTTCACCTTCCCCAACGTGGTTTTGGAAGAAGAAAACCCCACCACTGCATTCCGCGAACTGAGGATGGTCGTTTTGAAAAACGGGGAAGTTTCCGAAGACGGCTCGCGTATCCATATCGAATATTTGGTATTTGACGACACCACCGGCACCGTCCCCATGGATTCCTGCCTTTCAACCATCATTCGAAATTGATGCCTGAATCCAATTCTTAATGTTGTAGTTAAAATTGAACCAAAGGTAGACTTAAAGGTGGATAAATACCTGAATATCAATATATTATCATTTATATTGTTGCTTTGGGGATGCAACAGCGTTTGTGATGGTGTGGAGTGCAACAACGGAAATTGCGCGGACGGAGAGTGCGTTTGTTTGGATGGTTACGAGGGCGATGATTGTTCCTTGACGGCCAACGGGAAATTTTCCGGAGCCTATGTTTACACCCGCATTTGTGAATCTTCCAACAATCCCTTTCAAGACTCAGTCACCGTGGCACCTGTGACTGGAACCACCGACCGCATCACATTCTCTGGCTTGGATGGTTTTGGCGAATTGTCAGCGGTGTTGAAATTCGACGGGGTGGAATTTCAGATTTCCAGGCAAGAAGTCGGAGGCGGGATTTCATTCGAATCGATTTCGGGAACCATTTCCACCGATGCAGCCACCATCAACCTGAATTACAAACTGTGGGACAATGCGGCCGATACGGTCTTGGATCGTTGTTCCGGCAGCATGGTCAAGTAAAACATCCACCCAAGTCATGAATGGAATCATCGCATCAATAAGGTCCACTCAACCACAGAAGGTCACTTGTTGGACTTTACTGATGATTCTGTTGGCTTTAGGTTCTTGCAGGCCGGACCGTTGCAAAAATGTTCCCTGTGAATTTGGTACCTGTGTTGAAGGCAATTGCATTTGCCAGTCCGGATATGAAGGCGAGGATTGCTCCGAAAGGCAGATTTCCAAATTCGAAGGCTATTTTCAGGTGTCTGAAACCTGCACTGCTGGGTCTGATTCCTATACGATTTGGGTGGGAATCAGCGATTCCAGTTTGTATGATGCCCGCTTGTCCGGGATTTGGGGGCAACCGGATACGTTGGTTGGATTGCTATCGGCCGATGGAAATGCGCTCGAATTCGACAGGCAACCAATTGTTGGAAAAGAAATTTCCGCAAGGTTGTTTTTCAGGCCTTCGGAAAGTGATTTTTCGTTGAGCTATGAGGTGTATGATGTGGGCGCCATGCAGCCATTCGATGTTTGTACCGCTAATTTGACCAGGCCTTGAAGATTCGATTCACTTTGATGGGCATTTTCCTGTTGTGGGCATTTGTGGGCTGCAAGGAGGCGGATCCTTGTGCAGGAATTATCTGCCTGCAAGGAGGTTGTTTGGAAGGAGTATGTGCTTGCAATCCCGGTTATGAGGGGTTGAATTGTGAACTTGAGGAGCGGCAAAAATTCCTCGGCCTATGGGAGGCAGGGGACATCTGCTTGGGAGGATCCCACGTTTACGAGGTTGAAATTTTCAGGGGAAATGGTATTCAGGACCTGCTTTTGGCCGGATTGTATCAACGCTCCGACACGGTGAATGCGAAGGTGGAAGGTATAAATCTTACCGTCGACCTTCAAGCGTTCGGGATTTGGACCATCCAAGGAAATGGGACGATCGACACGATGGCCAACCCGGTTACCATCAGCTTGGATTATGAAATTGATTTCGGGGGTGGAATTGTAGACCATTGCCTGCTTCAGCTTCAGCCTTTGCCCTGATAAGCCACCCTTGCCGACAAACAAAGCCCGATGTTGGCAAATAATTCCTTGTGAAAACAAAAAGCCTTATATTAGACGGAAAATTAGGTTATCATTCGAATGATGGTTCGTAGATTCTCTTTCGGTTTCCTTGCTTTCGCACTTGTTGCGGCCATGTTGTTCACCGGTTGTGATCCTGAAAAAGACGATGTCAACACAGATCCGCCCGTCGATAGCGATCCTTTGGTCACCTTGCTGTCGCCTGTCAGCGGGTATGCCTTGGTCAAAAAAGGTGAGTCCATTTCCATCTCTTTCGAGATCCACGACAATGAGCTGTTGACCACTTGGGAAGCCACCGACCAGTACACTTCTGTTTCTGGAGTGGTATACCAACCTGAAACACGCATCACGGGTCAATACGCCGCGATTTCGACCCAAAATCAAGTCAGGACCATTCAATACACTGTGCCCGACCTTCCCAGTGTTCAGGTTTATTCCACCATCGACATTCGGGCATATGCTACAGACAACAAAGGGAAGCGCGCCATTGCCAAGTTCAGGATCAACGTGCTCCCCAATGATTCCTCTGCAACGGCATACAGCATTCAGGAATACACCACCTCAGCTTCGCTTTTCACCCAAAGCAGCGGAGGCAATTACACTTTCGACCTCATCAATTTCACCTCCGGCACCAATTCCAGCATGCCAGTACCCAACATGTACCTGCGCGAGGTATCGGTTGCCCCCAACAACGATTTCGTTTTCGAATCACCGATTTGGGGAGCTACGGATTCCGTTCTCGTCACCACCAACCAGTCTGTGTTCAACTACGACGACCTCACTTACGAAACCATGTGGCAGGCATTCGTCACCAGCAACCGGATTGGTCGGCTCACCGATCCTCTCCAATTGGGCGACATCGTGATTTTGAAGCTGCCGAATCTTCCGCATTACGCCGCCATCAAGGTCCAGGGCATTTCGCCTTCTACCGGTGAGATGACATTCGTCTACAAATACTCTTACTGATTCTTCAGTCCGAAATAGGAAGGGGGCTTTTCGCCCCCTTTTTCATGTATGCACATTTTGCACAGGTCCCTCCGTTACGTCCAATACCTTTGGAAGGCAAAAGGTGCACATTCTGTGCATTCTCCTTTCGTGTTTGACCTCACTACAAATATCCTGCCGTCTGCTCCCTGCCAGACTCAACCTATGGCTGATTCGATGCGGCGTGAACTATTGTTGGAGGAATTGCAAATTCTCATCGAAGACCATGGTGCAGGCTATGACGGCCATACGAAATCCAGCCATCGCAAGTCCATAAGAGAAATATTGAGAAGTTCTGCACGGGATCAAAAGACAGGGGCTTTGCTTCATCGCTTGGTCAAGGCCTATCAGCCCGCTCAGATGCTGGAATTGGGAACCAACTTGGGGTTTTCGGCCTTATATCAGGCAGATGCCAATCCACAAGGAAAATTGATCTCGGTGGAGGGGGCAGTTCAACTGGCTGTATTGGCTTCCAAGGGGTTGAAAATGCGGACACCCAACGCCGAAATTCACTGCGGTACCTTCGAAAATGTGCTTCATTCCCAAATCGATTGGAATCAATTCAAGCCTGGCCACGTTTTGATTGACGGCAACCACCGGAAGGAACCCACGTTGGCCTACTTCCATTTTCTTTTACCCAAGGTGAAAGATGGCGCCCTCATGGTTTTCGATGATATCCATTGGTCACCCGGTATGACCGAAGCTTGGGAATCCCTGATCCAACACCCGGAAGTGAGCGTGAGCGTGGATTTGTTTTCCCTAGGTTTGGTATGGATTCGGAAAAATCAGGCCAAGGAACATTTTGTCTTGAGGTTTTGACCCGAGACCTCCTGCGGTGAACAGTTGGTTGCCAAGGCGTATATTTGCACTCCTGAAACAATTTTGAATCCATCATGAATGCTGATTTGACCCCATCGAAAATCGTGGAAGCCTTGGACCGGTACATCATCGGACAGGCCGATGCCAAGAAAGCAGTGGCCATTGCTCTCCGCAACCGTTGGAGAAGGTTGAACAGCAGGGAGGATTTGAAGAAGGAAATCATCCCCAACAACATTTTGATGATCGGGCCGACCGGTGTGGGAAAAACGGAAATCGCCCGCAGGTTGGCGCAATTGGCGGATGCACCTTTCGTGAAGGTGGAAGCAAGTAAGTTCACCGAGGTAGGGTATGTGGGCCGCGACGTGGAGAGCATGGTCCGGGATTTGGTGGAGCAGGCGGTTAATCTCGTGAAGTCTGAACGCAAACTTGAGGTGATGGCCAAGGCCAGGGAATCGGCCAACGAAATGATTTTGGATTTATTGATTCCCCCAGTCAAAAAGCAGAATTTCCAATCGATCAAGACAGAAAACGAGGAAAAGGCCGGCCAACCCACCGAAGAAGAACTCAATGAACGGACACGTGACAGATTCCGTGAAAAATTGCGTCAGGGGGAATTGGAAGACCGCAAAATCGAGTTGGATGTGACTGTTCCGGCCTCCAATGTACAGGTGATGGCCCCGGGTGGTATGGAGGGTTTTGATGGTTTGCAGGACCTTTTGAGCGGCATGATTCCCAAAAAGACCAAGAAAAGGACCTTAACTGTGGCCGAAGCCAGGGAGCACCTCATGGAAGAGGAAGCCCAAAGGTTGATCGACATGGAATCGGTTACCCGTGAGGCCTTGGACCGTGCTTCGAACAGCGGAATAATTTTCATCGACGAAATCGATAAAATTGCCACCGGCGGTACTTCGAAATCAGGTCCGGATGTGTCTCGGGAGGGTGTTCAGCGGGACCTTTTGCCCATTGTGGAGGGTTCGACCGTCAACACCAAACATGGTGTCATCAAAACCGACCACGTGCTATTCGTTGCGGCAGGCGCATTCCACGTGTCAAAACCAAGCGATTTGATACCAGAACTGCAGGGTCGATTTCCCATTCGCGTCGAATTGAGTCCACTCACCAAGGATGATTTTGTGATGATCCTCAAGCAACCTCGGAATGCCTTGACCAAACAATACCAAGCGATGCTAGAGGCGGAGGGAGTTGAGCTTTCCTTCACCGATGAAGCCATCGAAGCCTTGGCCGAAACTGCTTTTGATGTGAACCAAGAGATGGAAAACATCGGTGCGCGGCGCCTGCATACCATCATGAGCAATCTTTTGAGCGAAATCTTGTTCGAGGTCCCGGACCGAAACAAACAAAAGGATTTCCGTGTGGACAAGGCCTTCGTGGAAGACCGTCTCAAGAGGGTCACTTCGGCCAAGGACCTAAGCCATTACATCCTTTAACCTTAGTTGGTGGACAAGTACAGATTCGTTTTTTTGGGCTCTAATCCGTAAAATTGAACAATTAAAGCAAATCAAATTGAGCGAAGAGAAGCTTGAAATCCAATACCGGATGTTTTCAGGTCCGGATGGTTTGGCAGAAGACGAGCGGCATTTGTTGGATGAAGCCATGTCAGCTGCACGGGGTGCCTATGCCATCTACAGTGGATTTCATGTGGGTTGTGCTGTTGCCTTGTCAGATGGCAGGATTTTCAGTGGGAACAATCAGGAAAATCCGGCATTCCCTTCCGGGATGTGTGCCGAAAGGACGGTGTTGAACTACGTCGGGGCGCAGGGTTGTTCAGGCTTGGTTAGGAAATTGGCGATTCGTGCCTACAGCATCCGAAAAGTAGTTTCCTCCCCGGTCACCCCGTGCGGGGCATGCCGGCAGGTCATCGCAGAAACGGAACGTCAGGCCGAAGTTCCAATGGTGGTTTTGATGCAGGGGGAACATGGCGCTATCCTTCGTTTGGAGGGTGTGCGGCAGACACTCCTTCCGTTTGTCTTTGATATCGATTTTTGATTTTTTAATTTCAATACCAAATGGTTGAGTCCATGTTGAAAGGATATTTGAGGTTCGGATTCGTGATGGTCTTGATGGCCTTTGCATCATTGTTGAAGGCGCAAACCGGTACATGGGCCATCGGTTTAGGAAGTCCCGTTCAGGACTATCCAGAAGATGTGTTGGTGGATGACCAATGCAATACCTACGTGGCGGGATTTTTCAGGGATACCCTCGAATTGGGAGGGTCAACTTTGGTTTCGGCTGGTCAAAGCGATATTTTCTTAGCCAAGTTCGATTGCAATGGCGATTTGTTGTGGAACCGTCGTTTTGGCTGGCACGAAAACGAGTTCGCCCGTTGTTTGGAGTTCGACGCACAAGGAAATATCTTGTTGGTGGGTGAATATCAGGACTCTACCATCCTGGCCAATGACACTGTATTTTCCTTGGACACCTTGTGGTATGGCCCTTATGCGGGTACTTACGACATTTTGGTGATGGAAATAGACCCATCCGGAAATCTTTTGGGATACAAGGCAGATGGTTGGTTCGGTTCTGAATCATTCTACGACGTGGCGGTCGACAGCCGCAATTTCAAATTGTTTTCGGGTATGTTCCGTACCTACACTTATTGGGGTGGGGGCGTATGGGGGCGCGGCTATGACGACGGCCTGATGGTTTTGATGGACACCACCGCCAATTTCGTTTGGAAGGGCACGGCTTGGGGCAGGTACATCGACAAGGCCACAGGAGTTGACATCATTGGGGATTCCCTCTACGTGATGGGTGGCACCTTCCAGGATACATGCTATTTCCGTGATTCGACCGTTTTTTCCATCACCGATTTCGAAGATGACGTATTCGTCTCTTGTTGGGATTCCTCCCGCAATTTCCGTTGGAATGTGGTGGGACATGGGCCCGGAAAGGACCATTTGGATGCACTGGAATCAGATTCGGATGGAAATATCTACATCTGCGGCCGTTTTGACAGCACCTTCGCATTGGGTGGCCTCACCATCAACAGCCAAGGAAATCTCGACGGATATGTGGCCAAATTGAGTCCTGATGGAATCGTTCTTTGGCTCCAAGCTGTGGGTGGAGTGCATTTCGATGCGGTTTCAGACCTGACGGTCAGCGACAATAATAAAATTCTACTCACAGGATATTTCCAAGGTGGAATGGAGTGGGGAGGACAGGTTCTTCAGGCCTCCGATTCCTTGGACCAAGACGTTTTTGTGTCTGCTTTGGACATTAACGGAAATGTGATTTGGCTCCGCAGGGCAGGGGGTAGCAGCATCGACAAGGGTAATGCAATCGACGTGGATGCAAATGGACTCATCACCGTTACGGGGGCATTCAGCGGTACTGCCTATTTCGGACAGCAGAGGCTCAGCAGCTACGGAGGTGAAGATATTTTCGTGATGCGAATGCTCAGCGACGGTTCTGTTGCCAACCAACCACAGGAGGTCAACCATGGAGTTTCCTTGGTAGCTTTCCCCAATCCGTCTTCGGGTAGAATCACTCTCCAAATGGAAATCAACCGTCCGGATCAATTGGAAATCTTGATTTACGATTTGATTGGCAATCCTGTTTGGAAGCATCAGGGGACCGTCCAATTGTCTGCAGGCATGCAAAACCTCGAAATTGACCTGCAATCATACCCTCAAGGCACTTATCAGTTGGTGGTGAAGGGTTCTCGATTCAGTCGAGTCCTGCCCGTTACTTTGTTGAAGTAAGTTTCAACTCGTTCAACTTATCCTTCAGTACATCAGGAGTTTTTGCCACACCACCCGGTCAATCGGGAAAGTCATTTGGGATTCATGCATTTCCTGCAAACCTACCCATCGGAATGACTGAGCGTCTCCTTCTCCGTCCTCGAAATCAAAAGGTTGAGTTGAAATAGGAATCTTGGGAAGATTCAAAAACCTCACATTGAAGTAAACCGAAAGAATCTGGTCTCTTGGGTCGAATGCGGATATTTGAAGAAATTCATTGATGTAAAACAAATCAGCAACTTCAACATTCACCCCCATTTCCTCTTCGAACTCACGCGCCAAACATTCTGCAAGGCCCTCACCGATTTGGTGTCCACCACCTGGGAATTTGGTCATCAGGTATTTGCCACGCCGCTCATCGGTCAGTAAGATTCGACCGGCTTCATCCCTGGCAATGCCGTAAACTCGTATGTTGTATCTGCTCAATCCCATGGGTCCAAAACTAATCCACAGCAAGGAATTCAACTCGTTTTCTTTACTTTTGCAGGGTCAAGGCCATTCCTTGCCCCCCGAAGATGAAACAATTCCTCCCTGTTTTTTTGGTCATTTGTGTTTTGAGATTCGGCGTTTTGCATGCCCAGGATAATGTCGCGCCCCGGGTAAACGAAAAAATGCGTGTCACGGGTGGGGAAAAAACCGATTTCATTTTCACGAGGGCATTCATGGTATCGGCAATGGATTCCGTCCCCTATGACATTTCCCGGTCAGGTACTTATTCGATAGGCATCGGATATGGATTCAGCATTTTCAGAGGCTTAGAATTGAAAATCGAACCCCGTGCCACGTGGCACAAATTGTTTTTCAGGCCGGAAGGAGACAGGTGGTTTCCTGCCGCTTCGCCAGATACTGCTGTTATTTATCAAAAGCAACGCGCGTTCTACGTTGAAATGCCTGTCGGCCTCAAATTCAAATTGTTCCGCAACAAGGTTTCCGATCGTTATCAGGTGCTCATGGAGGCGGGTTTTTCAACTGGGGTGAATTTGGGAAGCGCATCCAAAACCCGCAGCGAAGTGAACGTGGACAGTGACCCGGAACTAGAAGGAAAACTCACCCGAAAAGTCAACAAGGTGGCTGACCTCAACCTTCTCCGTTACGGTCCTTACTTGCGTGTCGGAACTAGGTATGTCTCGGTTTTTGCGTTGTACAGGCTCACAGATCTATACCGGAGTGACCGCAGTTTCCAGGTCAGTCCCACTCAAAGCCGTTCCTATCCAAGGTTTCCCCATTTGGAAATCGGCTTATCATTGACACTGTGAGGCTAGGCCTTGCCCAAATGGGCGATGGGCATCTTTCAGGTCAGTCTTGTGATTGTTTGGGCGGTTCGGGAAATAACCGACGCAACAAATGCGGTCTTCTGCCGAAAAACACCAAATAAGCCAGGAATGCCATCAAAACCAGCCCAAGCAAATCGTTGGTTGGGGCCAGGGTCACTTGCTTGAAAAAACTGGGTGTGTTTAAGCTGCTACCCTCGTAGGATACCACGAACATGGAAAACAGATTGTTTCCGATATGGATACCGATGGGTAATTCGATTCCTTCATCCATGAGGGCGAAAGCACCCAGGAAAAGTCCGAAAAACAAGTATTCCAGCATCATGGGCATGAAACCATAGGCATCGATTTCGCTGTTCATGCCATGCATCAAGGCAAAAACAAAGGAAGTCATGATCCAAGGCACGAAGGGATTGTCGGGGATGGCCTTTCCAATTCCTTGCATCAATTGCCCCCTGACTGCCATTTCTTCGAAAGCGCTTTGGATGGGCACCAAAATGGCTGCTGCAATCAACCATTTCCACCAATTTGGCTCATATGGCATGTGTTCGAAACTTACCGGGGACAGGATGAATTGTACGCCTGCATACGCTGCAAGCAACAGAAGCCATACACCCATCCCAGCCATGATCCGTCCCCAACGAACCGAGTGGTGCGCCGTCAGGATGGTGAAAAACCGTTGTTTGGCTACAAATTTCACCGAAAGCCAAAGCCCGGCCATTCCAATGGCAAAATTCAGCATCAAGGATACAAAAAGGCTGAGTTTGTCCAACGGGATTTTGGATAGATCGGAGGGGTCCTGTAGGTAGGCTTCCACCAGAGCGGGATTGGTAACAGCTACCCACGTGATTGCCAAAATCAAGGGCAATCCACCCAGGAAGAAAAAAAACAACCAAGTGATCGCAATGGCACGGCCCGTGTTGCCAGCTGCCTCTAAAACCCTAGCCAAAAATTGATTTTGCATGACCAAAGGTAAGGTAAATCATCCTTGTTCGCCCACACGGGTCACCGTCATTACGCCATGAACCGTTTTCAATGCCTTCTGCAGCTTGTCCAGTTCGGCAGTGCTTTGCACAAACACCTTAAATACACCTTCAAACATTCCATCCATGCTGTCAATTGTGATGGACCGAATGTTGATCTTCAATTGGTTTGAAATCACCTTGATGAGGGAATTCATCATTCCTTGCCGGTCTTCACCCACTATTTTCACACCAGCCAGGAAACTGATGTCGTGAAGGTCGGTCCAACGTGCTTTGATCACATTGCGGCCCCAATGCGACAACAGCGCCACCGCTTTTGGGCAACCCGGCCTGTGGATGACAACTTCTCTGTCTTCGGGATGGAAAAAGGCCAAAATTTCGTCACCGGGCACGGGTTGACAACATGGCGCAAATTTGTAGTCCGAAATCGCCATGTCCTCCCCAATCACCAACATGTCCGAGTTCAGTCCTTTGTTTTGTTTCAGCCATTCATCCAATTCCTTTTTGGTTCGGATGCGGCTTCTTCCTGGGTCTTGTGTGGGCACATGAATCCTGCCTCCTTCTTCTTTGATCCGGATGAACTCACCCAATCGGGTCATGTCGATTTTGTGTGTCCCAAGGAGGTAAAAAAACTCATGTTCGTGCGGTACACGGAAAAATGCCTGCAATTCCTTCAAAATATCCCCATGATCCAAGTTGTAGTTGCGCATTTTCCACTCGAAAATCTGCTTCCCCTTTTCGGCTATCTCCTTTTTCTGTCGCCTGACTGCATCCTTAATTTTGTTTTGGGCCTTCGAGGTGGTGGCATAGGTCAACCATTCCTCTTTCGGCACTTGCTTTTTGCTTGTGATGATTTCTACCTGATCACCGTTTTGGATCTCATAGGACAAGGGCACCACGCGGTTGTTGACCTTGGCCCCGATGCACTGGTCACCGATGAGGCTGTGAATCTCGTAGGCAAAATCCAAGACGGTGCTTTTGTGGGGGAGGCGGATGAGTTTTCCTTTGGGTGTGAAGGCAAAAATTTCGTCGGGAATCAGGTTGGTTTTGAACTCTTTGACGATTTCGACCGCATTGAGATGGGGGTTTTCCAACAGCTCGCGGATGCGCCCCAGCCAATTTACAAACCGCTCGTCATATTGTCCTCCACCGTCCTTGTATTTCCAATGTGCCGCCAAACCCCTTTCCGCGGCATCATCCATCCGCTCACTCCTGATTTGAACTTCAATCCATCGGCCCTTGGGTCCCATTACGGTCACATGCAAGGATTCATAACCATTCGATTTTGGCAAGGTGATCCAATCGCGTAAACGGTCTGGATTGGGCGTATACAAATCCGTGACGGCAGCAAAAGCCCTCCAACATTCCATCTTTTCAATGGCGGGTTGGGTTCTTAAGATAATCCGGATGGCAAAAAGGTCATACACATCCTCGAACTGTACCTCTTGCCGCATCATTTTGGCGTAAATCGAATAGATTGATTTGTACCGATCCTTGATGTGGAAGTCGAACCCGGACTCGTTCAATTTTTCCCTGATGGATTGCATGAAGGCCTGAACGTAACCGCGGCTTTCCTGCTTGAACTTTTCCAACTTGCCATGCAATTGAAGAAAAATAGCTGGCTCGGTGTATTTCAGTGCCAAATCCTCCAGTTCCGACTTGACGCTGTGCAGCCCCAAACGGTTGGCCAGTGGAGCGTACAGATACAAGGTCTCCGAGCTGATTTTGAGCTGTCCAACCTTTTTCATGTGCTCCAAGGTTCGCATGTTGTGGAGCCGGTCGGCCAGTTTGATGAGGATCACACGCACATCGTCCCCCAAGGTCAGCAACATCTTCCTGAAGTTTTCCGCTTGCTCTGAGCTCTGGTTTTCGAATACGCCGCTGATTTTGGTGAGGCCATCTATGATCGAGGCAACTTCCGTTCCGAATTCACCACGGATGTCTTCGATTTCCCTGAAGGTGTCTTCTACTACATCGTGCAGCAATGCACATACAATGCTCACCGAGTCCAAAACCATTTCTTTGGCCACGATTCTCGCCACGGCAATGGGGTGGAGGATGTAAGGTTCCCCACTTTTGCGTTTGGCTCCCTCATGTGCTTCGACTGCATATTCAAAAGCACGCCGTATTTCCTTGCGTTCAGCTTTGGAAGTGGTGTCCATGCATGCCCTCATCAGGCTGTGGTAGGCCCGGATTATTTCGATTCGGTCTCGATCCCTTTGTTCATTCACTGCTCTAATTCAGATTTGTTTATTGATTGTATTGCAATGAGTTATGTGTTTATTGGAGGTCATTATCGGTTAATGGTGACCACACCCCTAATTTTACGAATAGTTTTGTTAGGAAGGAAAATCGGTCTAATTTTGTATTCGATTCAGTTGGTCAGATGACGGGTGTTTTATTCGTTTTTCATCTGAAAATCAATGCTGAATGTTTTTTGAAATTGCGGATGTGGCGTAATTGGTAGCCGCGCCAGATTTAGGATCTGGTACCGAGAGGTGTGGGGGTTCGAGTCCCTTCATCCGCACTTTGGTTTTTCCTCCATATTTATTTTCCTCAGACCATTTTTATTTGTGAATGCGGGCCTTCCCGATGTAAATTTGCGCTCTGATTTTTTGGGGAGGTCATGGGTCATCGCATGAGTCATTGATTGGCCCTCTGTTTCAAGCACAACATTAAACGATTACCACATTGGAAATCAAACAAAATAACACCGGGCACCTTACTGCTACCTTGTCGGTGACCGTCACTCCGGCTGACTATCAAGAGCGAGTGGAAACTGTTATCAAAGATTACGCTCGTCGCGCCACCATCAAGGGATTCCGTCCGGGCAAAGTACCTGCCAATGTGGTGCGTAAAATGTTTGGCAAAGGGGTTGTTTTCGAAGAGCTCAACAAAATTTTGGGTGAAGGCATCAACCAGTACTTGAAGGACAACAATGTTCGTTTGGTGGGTGAACCCCTTCCTGTCACCAAGGACATCGATTTGGAAGGCGATAGCTACCAAAACTATGAATTCGACTACGAAATTGGTCTTGCTCCTGAGGTTCGTATCAACTACGGGCTTGCAGGGAATGCACCTTTTTACAAAATCGAAATCGACGACGCCTTGTTGGACAAGGAAATCGATGACATGCGTAGTCGGTATGGCGACATGACCAACCCTGAGACCTCCGAAGCCGGAGACATTCTTTATGGAAAATTGTCCTTTGGTGAATTCGAAAAAATGCTGGCCATCAATCCGACCCGCGTTCACACAGATTCGATCAAAGCCCAATTGGCCAAATCCCACAAAGCCGGTGACATTTTGGAGATTAAGGCTGCGGACGTATTTGAAAACGACCATGCAATCCGCCGCTTTTGGGAAACCGGAGTTTCCGGGGACGCCACCCGCGAACTCAATTCGGATCAGTTCGAAGCATTGAAAAATGCCACTTATCAATTCGAGGTTCGGAAAATCAACCGTATGGGTAAAATCGAGGTCGGTCCCAAGCTTTACGAAAAAGCTTTTGGGGAAGACCACGGCATCACCGACGAATCGGAATTCCGCAAGCGGGTTGCAGATGACATGGCCGGATTTTTTGGAAGAGAAGCCGTACGCTTTTATCGTTCCAAAGTCATCAGGGCTTTGGTGGAGGGCAACGAATTGCCACTTCCTGACGATTTCTTGAAGGCATTCCTGCTCAGGACTCGTGAAAACATGACCGATGCTGACCTTGAAGAAGTTTATCCTTCCTACAGCAGGAGCCTGCGTTGGAGATTAATTGTTGAAAAAATGCAACAAGATGACTCCAACGTCAATGTGAGTGCAGAAGATTTGAAATCACATGCGCGCCAAATGGTCCTGACCCAATACGGAAATCTGGTGGATCCAAACGACACGGAGCGCCTCGACAGCTTCGCAGAATATTTCCTCAAGGATGAGAAATACGTTGAGCAATTGTTCAACGACCTGCTGGAGAACCGCGTTTTCGAACATTTGGGACAAAAGAACCCACCTGTAGAGGAGAGCATCACCGCTTCCGACTTCATCGAAAAACTCAAGGCTGAGAACTGATTGAGGCCACGAAATGGGCCCTCCTGATTGGTCGGGAGGGCTTTTTTTTTCACATGAACAGGAAAGCTTGGATTTGCGATTTTCCGAAACCGGGCGAGGGTTTCCCGTTTGGGATTTTTGTCTAATTTTGATTCCGCCCAAGTGGTGGGCATCACACCAAAGCACTTATGAAAAACGAATTCGAACAATTTGCGGTCAAGCACATGGGCATCAGCAGCATGACCATGCACCGGTACACCAGCGCGATTAACAACAGGATCGTGAACCTCACGCCCAACATCATCGAGGAGCGCCAAATGAATGTAGCCATGATGGACGTTTTCTCTCGCCTCATGATGGACCGCATCATTTTCTTGGGTACAGGCATCAACGACTATGTAGCCAACATCATTGTTGCTCAATTGTTGTTTCTTGACTCCACCGACAAGAAAAGTGATATCAGCATCTATATCAACTCACCCGGCGGCAGCGTATACGATGGTTTGGCCATTTACGACACCATGCAATTCGTTAATCCGGAAGTCGGTACCATTTGTACTGGTATGGCCGCATCCATGGGTGCCGTTTTGTTGTGTGCCGGAGCGCATGGCAAACGTACCGGACTTGAACACTCCAGGGTCATGATTCACCAACCATTGGGTGGAGCGCAAGGACAGGCAAGCGACATTGCAATCGTTCACGAGCAAATCCAACGCATCAAAAAGGAATTGTACGACATCATTTCCCGTCACTCTGGTGCCTCCTACGAGAAGGTTGAGAAAGATTCCGATCGTGACCATTGGCTCACCGCGTCAGAAGCCAAGGAATACGGCCTAATCGATGACGTCATCAAAAAATAATCGATAGACCGAAACAAGGCTAAATGGCAGACAAAAAAACCAGTACCTCCTGTTCTTTCTGTGGAAGGGCGAAAAAGGAAGTTGAAGTGTTGTTGGCAGGTTACGGAGGGGCCCACATCTGTAATTTTTGTGTGGATCAAGCCCACCTGATCATCCGCGAGGAGTTCAAGAAAAAGACTTCCCCGGCTTCCCTTTCAGTCCTCAAACCCTCCGAAATCAAAAGCCACCTGGACCAATACGTAATTGGGCAGGACACTGCCAAAAAAGTGATATCGGTCGCGGTTTACAACCATTTCAAGCGTATAAACGCCAAAGATGTGGGGGATGAGGTGGAGCTCGAAAAGAGCAACATCCTGCTTGCTGGACCTACGGGAACGGGCAAAACTTTGATTGCGCGCACCATCGCCAAAATCCTCAACGTGCCGTTTTGCATCGCTGATGCAACTGTGCTTACGGAGGCCGGTTATGTGGGCGAGGACGTGGAAAGTGTATTGGTCAGATTGCTTCAAGCCGCCGATTATGATGTGGATGCAGCCCAACGCGGGATTGTTTACATCGACGAGATTGATAAAATTTCAAGGAAAAGCGACAATCCATCCATCACCCGTGACGTGAGTGGCGAGGGTGTGCAGCAGGCCTTGTTGAAATTGCTGGAAGGTACGATAGCAAATGTCCCACCCAAGGGAGGACGTAAGCATCCTGAGCAAAATCTGGTCCAAATCGATACGAGAAATATCCTGTTCATTTGTGGGGGAGCTTTCGACGGGTTGGAAAAAATCATCAAGAATCGTATTTCGGTCCAGTCGGTCGGATTCAAGGCTGCAGAAAAGAAGCCTGTTGACGATGAAAGTTGGTTCAAATACGTTCAACCCGGTGATTTGAAACGTTTCGGCCTTATCCCGGAAATCATCGGCAGGATGCCCGTGATCTCTTATCTGGAGCCACTTGACAAAGCGGCTTTGCGTCAAATCCTTACCGATCCCAAAAACGCACTCATCAAACAATATCAAAAACTCTTCCGCTTGGAAGAAGTTGAATTGGAATTCACGGCTGATGCGATTGATTATGTTGTCGATATGGCGGACGAGTTCAAATTAGGTGCAAGGGGTCTCCGGTCCATTTTGGAGGGAATCATGTTGGATGCCATGTACGATCTTCCTGACGCAACCGATAAAAAACTCAAGGTTGATCGGGCCTATGCCGAGGAGAAGTTCTCCAAGTCGGAAGCCTTTGGCAATCTTCGTATTGCCAGCTGATGGTTTCCTCATCGCCCAACAAGGACGTCCTGTTTTCCAACAGGGCGTTTTTGTTTTTAAAACCTTGGTGTGAATGAATCGTAAGAGAGCTTGAAAGGAAATTTAAAGTTTGACAAACCAATACCCTGATTGCAATTCTGTTCTGTCATTGTCCTTTCTGCAATACGATGCGGGAAGTGGCTGTGAATAGGGGGATTCGTGGCTTTCGGTGAGTCCGTAGTTTTACGACTCAGGATTTTGTGAACACAAAACGTATTAACAGCATGTTACCTTTCCTTCAAGCCGACCCGATAGCGGCATCCGAAATTGCCAAGGGGGTTCAACCCACTGAAATCAAACAATCCTTTTTCGACCTGTTGGTGGCAGGTGGTTGGACCATGGTGCCCATCGGGTTGTTGTTCTTCTTGGCCATTTACCTGGTGATTGAACGCTACCTAACCATCAAGCGTTCGGACAAGGATCCCCAGCAGTTCATGTCCACCGTTCGGTCCTACATTTTGACCGGTGACCTTCAAAAGGCGAAAGAGTATTGCATCGCTGAAAACACGCCATTTGCCCGCATGATTTTGAAGGGCATCACCCGTTTGGGTTCTCCGTTGAACGACATTGCTTCCGCCATTGAAGCAGTCGGTAATTTGGAAATCCACCAATTGGAAAAACGCTTGGGCATACTGGCTACCATCGCAGGTGCTGCACCAATGCTCGGATTCTTGGGAACCGTTTTGGGTATGATTGAGGCTTTCCTCAAGATTGCCGCTGAAACCGGTTCGATTACACCGGACAAGCTGGCAGGCCCCATCTCGACTGCGTTGGTGACCACCGCTGCCGGTTTGGTGGTAGGTATCATCGCCTACTTCGGTTACAATTACCTGGTGAATCTGGTAGGTCAAGTAATCTACAAAATGGAAGCGACCTCCACCGAGTTTGCCGACCTTCTCCAAGAACCCGCCTAATATATTGCCATGGGACTCAAATCCAGAATGAAGCCCAGCGTGGAGTTCAGTGCATCGTCCATCTCGGACCTGGTGTTCCTCCTGCTGATATTCTTTGTATTGACATCCAACTTTGTGACGACAAGTTCTGTAGAAGTTGATTTGCCCCAGACCACCGGTGGTACACCACCCGAGGGGAACCAGACCGTAACCATCACGAGGGAAGGTGCGTACTATTGGAACGATGAAGAAGTCGAGCCTGGAAAAGGGCGTGCTGAAAAGGAAGCTTCGGTTGTTGCCAAAATCGAAGAATACCTCAAAGATAGCACCCGCGACAACCGGGTAATCAACTTCAGGGGGGATACGGCGATTTCCTATGGTGTCACAACGGCAATCGTGGCTGCGGTGGCAAAATGGGGAGGAGCTGTGGCCCTTCAGACTAAAGAATAAATACGGGAGGTACCCATGAATGAAATGAAGTTACTGCTCGAAAGGGAGCACAAACTTGAAGCCAAAGACCAAAGGAAAAGCGCCATGATCACGAGTGCTTTTGCCTTGTTGTTGTTGTTGGCCTCTTTGTTCTGGACAGCGATGGCGGGTGTGATCCCTCCGGTTGGCCAACCTTCGTGGAAAACCATCGGCATGATTTCGGATTTCGGAAACCTTACAGAGGGGTCTTCGAATGTCGATAATTTTCAGCCGCCTTCTCCTACGCCCGCCGACCGGCCCAAGGTAGATCAATCAAATCCTTCGGTCAAATCCAATCCGACACCCAGTCCCAAAGTGGTTGAATCCAGTACCCAGTCCAATCAAACTGTGGCTCCGTCCAACACCAACACCCAAACGACCAACAACAATTCCACCACCCAAACCAACAACACGGCAACCAACAATTCCACCAAATCCCAAAATGGTGGTTCCAACGATGGCCAAGGTAAAACCCCTGGTAACTTTGGCAATCCCAACTCCAAAACTTTGGATGGCAATGGGATGTTTGATTTCGGACCGGGCATCGGGGGGACGGCAGGTCGTAAACCGGTGAAATTGGACTTACCCAAATACAACGTCCAACAGGAAGCCAAAATCAAATTCAATTTCATCATCTTGCCCGACGGGAAGGTCGCTTTTGTGAAATCTGAGGCAACTCCATATCCGGATTTGGCCCGGGTAGGCAAGGAAGCCATTGAGAGGTGGCGTTTCAGCGAGGTGGATGAAAATGAGGGGAACCTGAAAACCTCGGTTGTGATAACCTTCCGCCTTCAATAAGCCTTGGACTACCAATCTACCGTACAATTTCTCTTTGAGCGCCTTCCCATGTACCAAAGGGTGGGCGCTTCTGCTTACAAAAAGGACCTGACCAACACCTTGGCCCTTTGCAAGGGTTTGGACAATCCGGAGCGGACCTACCCAACCATCCATGTGGCAGGAACTAACGGAAAAGGCTCGGTTTCGTCTATT
>Ga0068876_10000563_pt1 | contig 30079 bp, 43 predicted proteins | sample NOAtaG_6_FD_66442 | JGI IMG/M metagenome (GOLD analysis project Ga0068876, IMG submission 66442) | Freshwater lake microbial communities from Lake Erie, under a cyanobacterial bloom - NOAA_Erie_Diel5S_2200h metaG | ecosystem: Environmental > Aquatic > Freshwater > Lake | place: USA: Ohio, Lake...
ATTCCTTCTACGGCAAATTTTGTCCCGTGGTATAATGAACCCAATGGGAAAGTCATTTTCCCACCAATTGACGAAATATTAATAATAATTCCTTTTTTGTTTTTTCTAAAAAGCGGAAGTGCTATTTTAGTAACGTCCAAAAGTCCAATTACATTGGTGTTGAATTGTCGTAAAATTTTTTCTCTACTAAATGTTTCCAATGGTCCGTATGCACCATAGCCAGCATTATTAAGCAATACATCAACACTTCCAAATTTTTGAACTCCATATTGAAATGCTTTTTGAATTGAATCCAAATCTAAAACATCAAGTTTGGTAACTAAAACATTATCTAATTGATTTAATTCAGTTTCGTTTTCTGGATTTCGCATTGTAGCGATTACATTCCAACCCTTAGAGTGAAATAATTTTGCAGTTTCTTTTCCTATGCCACTGCTTGCACCTGTAATTAAAATTGTCTTATTCATTTCTTATGATTTTAAAATTATGGTGCAAAATTCACAAGAAACATTAGTTGTCAGATAATACAAATTCAGGTTGTTTGTATTCTTTTTACGGATTGTCGGTCTAAGCTTACTGCTAACATTATTGTATACGCACCTTATATACCGCAAGTATAATCTAAAACCACTGAAAATCAAATAAAAAGAGCCGCGATATAAAAATAGCGCATTGCATGAAATGAGCGGGGGAGGTCGAGTGTGCACTGGATGGTATTCATTCACAAAAAGTGGCTTAATGGATCCCTGTCCAATGGGCTTGCATTCTGGTAAGGAAAGTAAAATCAAAGGTGGCGATTCTTATCTTCCAAGAAGCGCTCTTCTCCTGCCTACATAAAACGGTTTTGTTAAGTCGGCAAAAAATATTGCGTAACTACGCTCAAAATGCGATGTCGTTGATTTTGACAATGTTCTCCAATGGCCACTCTGTGCCATTCTCGAGCTGGATTTTTTCGAGTGCGTTGCAGCGTACCATCTGTCGAATCCGGGTGTAAAAAATCTTGGTTTCGCCCTCCCACTCAATTTGAATTTTCCAAGGGGTTTTCATCTCGTTTTTTTTACAAAAAGAAACTCGAGAGCGCAACTGAATATGTCAAAATGATTAAAAAAAGGTTACCAATTTTTTTTATTCCCACTTTATTTAGACCTTTGAGCAATGCCCATCAAAATAGATAGAAATTTAGGCGAGCAATTGGGCTCTCTTGAGTGGTTCGCCAAGCAAACGGTGGAGGGTTTTATCACCGGCATGCACAAAAGTCCTTTCCATGGGTTCAGTGTGGAGTTTGCAGAACACCGCTTGTACAATGCAGGGGATAGCCTGCGTCATTTAGATTGGAAATTGTTGGCCAGAACAGAGAAGATGTTTCTCAAACGCTATGATGAGGAAACGAACTTGCGTTCTTTTATCTTAATAGATCATTCTTCCTCCATGACTTTTCCGCATGGCGTGCATCCTGAAAGCAAAAATTGGAATAAGTTTAAATTCTCCATTTACGCAAGTGCAGCTTTGATAGAGCTATTCAGAAGACAAAGGGACGCCGTTAGTTTGAGTTTCTTTGATCAGCGTATCACCAGTACTACCAAGGCCGCTACTTCTGATGCGCATGTGAGGAGGCTTTTTGCTCAATTGGAAGAGGCATTGTCATCCATGAAGGATCAGTTGCAATTGACCACGCAGCTCTCTGAAAGCATACATCAAATGGCGGAGGAAATACCCAGACGCTCATTGGTGATCTTATTCTCAGACATGTTTGAGAACAACGCCCATACAGAAGACCTCTTCAATGCATTACAACATTTGCGCTATAACAAACATGAAGTAGTGATCTTCCACACCGTTGATGCCAGTAAAGAAATGAAATTTGAGTGGGAAAATCGTCCATATACTTTCATCGATCCTGAAACACTGGAGGAGGTGAAATTAAATCCCTCTGCCTACAAAGAGCAATATCTTCACAAAATGCAAGAGTGGAAGTCCGACCTGGCATTGAAATGTGGCCAATATCAAATTGATTGGATGGAAGTGCATATTCAAGCTGGATACAATGAAATTTTGCAGACTTATTTGATCAAAAGGCAGAAAATGGGTCTGAGCGCTATGGTTTAGAACGGAAACCCAATTCCAAAGTTCAATACTCCTTTGAAGCGATAACCTTGGTCATCGTTGAAGTATTTTTTGACAAATTGATTGTACTGCGTTTTGGGCTGCCAAGCCCATCTTTCGCCCTCTACTTTTTGGGGATCTTTCAGGGGAAATCCCATGTCCAATCGGACAATGAAAAAGTCGAAATCAAAACGCATCCCCCCTCCTGCACCGATGGCGATCTCTCGATAGAAATGTTTGAAATCAAATTGAGAGTTGGGTCGGGAGGGATCATTCCGCATTAACCAAATATTGCCGGCATCAACAAACAAAGCCGGTTGCAATTTTTTGGTGATTTTAAAGCGATATTCAAAATTGTACTCGAGCTTGATATCGCCAATATTGTTGAACGAAATTTGGTTAATCGTGTCCTGGAATGATCCTAATCCCAATGTCCTGGCTTGCCATGCACGAATGCCATTAGAACCTCCCACAAAATAACTCTTTTCAAAAGGCAGTGATTCAAGATTTTTTAAGGGGGCAGCTACCCCTATGAAAGCCCTATTTACGATGGTATTGCGCTCGTCTGCGCTGAAAAATATTCTGATGTCGTGTTCTGTTTTGACATATTGAGCAAATCGAATTCCACGGATTTCATAACTTCCAAACTCATCTTTTTCAGTGTTTGGCAGGACATTAAAAATACCCCTGAGCGCATTACCGGCTCCTTCGAGTAAAATCCCCTGGTAATAGTAATTGAATTTTTCGAATTTCGATTTTTGTGTATTCACACTGAAACCAATTTTTGAAGCGGCAATAAAGTGATTTTGATAGGAGTTGGCGAGGAATTGATCATTAAAGCTTTCAATGTATTCTTCAAATGCGGCAGATTTATCAATTTTAATGACGCTAAATTCTGCCCATTCAATGTTGAATCGAGAGACAAGATCGGGATTCTCAATGAATGACCAATCGGCACTGATTTGGGTGAGTGTTCGTTCGTAGTCAGGTCGTTTTTGATAATTGTAAGTAGCTTGAATGGTGGTTTTGGGCTCGCTACTTTTGCCGCTGATATGATAGGGAAAAGGAAAGAGCTTGGGCAAGGTGATGGCCACTTGAGGCCCTACCTCGAAAGTGTTCAATTGGAAATTGTTCTGTATTTGATTTTCCGCGTTATTGGCATTATTATCGGAATTACCAATGAGCTGCGAGGCTTCGAATCCCGTCAATACCTTCACCTCTAAATTTTCCGCTCCTCCCAGTAAGTTTTTGTGTCGATACACTAAGTTGCCAAAAACACCCGCAAAGCCCGAGCGATTGGTTACCTTAGGCACAATGGAAAGTGTTTGTCTTTCGGCTTGATTGATATTGATCTTGGCCTTCATCGGGTATGAGCCATCGGAAAGTTTGTTTTGTGAGGGCTGCAATTCAATGTACACATTTTTAGCTACCCCCAATTGTCCAAAGCGTTTGTAGGTCTGATCAATTCTTCTCTTTTCGTAAATTTTATTTTTTTGTAATGTGCTGGTGAATTCAATCAATTTGGGTTTCAAATAATTTTTCTTGTAATACAAAATATTTAGCCCTTCATATTGAATGGTGTCATGTTGAAGGGTATCGAGTGAAAGGGGGTTGTAATCAGTATCAATTTCGATTTCGGTGATGATGTATTTTCTATGGTTGATTTTTTCTTCTTTATCATTGACATTCACCATTTGCTTTCGGATACTGTAGGTTACGTCAATCATGTTTTTGCCTACCGTGCTGTCCGCCTCTATTTGTATGTAGTCTTTGGTAAATTCAAAATATCCTCGATTGTTATATACCAAGGTGATGTCGTCTCTCCTTTGATCAATCTCATTGACGTTGAATGTTTTTCCTTTGAGGTCAGATAGCGAGGTGAGTAATTCTTTTTTATATGCGGCCAATCCTTCGTCTTCAATTTTTAAATCAATATTTTGAATTTGATAGGCGGGGCCGCTGTAGATGTGATACACTACATTGCAAGCATTTTTATCCCATTTGAGCCACCTTTGATGAATGCCAAAAGAGTAAACAGGTCGCACTTTGGCTTGAAAGTATCCGGATTTCTGAAGCAATATTTGCATCTGTGTGGCAGATTTTTCCACTTTTGACGAATCTAGCAGCACAGGCGGCTCACCCACAGTATAGGCCAACCAGCCCCAAAAACTATTGCAAGTAGTGGCAGGTTTCCCTTTCAAGCTTCTTCTAAGGTTTTTTCTCTCACATCTCTTTTCTGCGCGAATCAAACTTCTTTCCAATGGTTTTAGAGGAACAAACCAGGTGTTAATGCGCATGTTCAAGCGAAAGAAAATGAGTTTGCGATTGGGTTTAATTTTGGTAACGCCCAACAATTCATCTTGGGATACAGCCAATGGCTTCAGTGGATTGTTGTCATGAATTTCTATCCGATGATTTTTGAAGTAGCTTTTGCCGGCAGGAATTTTACTACTGATTGAACAGCCCGTGAATATCAACAAGCCCAGGATCCAACTGAAATATTTCCATTTTTGCTTCAACAATGCAAAAGAAAGATACCTTTGCCGCATTACAAAACTTTTATTCCAATAATGCCCATCAGCAAAGCACAAATCAAGCGGTTGAAAGCCCTCCACCAAGCTAAGTTTCGTCTGTCGGACAGATTATTTTTAGTAGAAGGCAAAAAAGGCGTGGAAGAGGCATTGGCCAGTGATTGGGAAGTGCAATCGGTGTACTCGACAGATGAAAATTGGGTGCAATCTCATAACGGCGCAGAGCGCATTACGGCGCTTGAAATGCAACAGATTTCTGCCCTAAATTCTCCTTCGGAACACTTGGCTTGTATAGCATTGAAGACTTTTGGACGTCCCGACGGCAAGGAAAACGTGCTGTATTTGGATGGCATCAGAGATCCGGGAAATTTAGGAACCATCATCCGCAGCGCAGACTGGTTTGGATGGAAAAAGGTGGTGCTTTCCAACGATTGTGTAGATTTTACCAATCCAAAGGTGGTACAGAGTACAATGGGGAGTTTGTTTCATACTTCGATATTCATCGATGAGGAGGCGAATTTTCTTTCTCAAGCACATCATCAAAACCTGCCCATTTGGGGAGCGGATTTGAAAGGGGAGGATCTTAAAAAGACCATTCCAGCCAATCCCGTTGTCTTGGTCATTGGCAGTGAATCGCATGGCATTAGAAAGGAAGCGGCACCATGGGTCCAACATCAGGTTACCATTGGTAGTAGGGGAGGAGCCGAGTCGTTGAATGCCGCTATTGCAACATCCATCATACTTCATCAGTGGTCGTAATCACTTTTTGATCAGCTGTGGAAGCGGAATGCTGATGGGATCAAAAACATAGCGCTGTGCCAAGCCCATTTCATTGCGATCATTGAGCGCCCAGGCATATTCAGGATCCCATGGACTCCAATTTCCTTTTTCATCTTGCACTTCATTCTTCCCTCTTTTTGCAAAGAGTTTCACACTTTCTGTTTTGCCACTGTTGGATAAAACGGAAATTTGAAGAAGAGGGAGTGTTCGCTGGATAGAGTCCTCTGCATTGGGTTTTAAAAAAGTACGGTAGGACTCTACATGCACTTTCTTAAAGCGAAGCAAAATATCTTTCACCGCAAGTGTATCAAACAATGGGATGTTCAGACCGTTTTGCTCCAGTCGAATGTTATTTCCTCCAGCGTATGAAATGGAGTAGTTCCATTGCGGTTGGTTGAATTGAAAATCAATTTTTTGGATATCCAATTGAGGATGGTCAAATATCCCGGTGTACCGCCATTCCATTTCCTCAGCAAAGAAGCGTGGGTTAAGGAATCCGGTGAATCCTTCCATGTGGCAGATGTAGGGTTCAGGCGATTTTTCACCGTCTAATTCTAAAAGCATGATGGTGCCGCAATGGTCGGGAGTGTTGGGACCAATGTAGAATACTTTGGTTGGTTCCTCGGGATCTGTGGTATAAATTTCTACCTTTTTTCCGGAGGTGGCCATGATCTTCATCATGTTGTCTCGAGCGGTGTTGGCCACATTTCCACGCACTCGCACACGGTGGATCACTTGAAGGAGATTTTTAATGGCATCTTCTCTGGCTTTGTATTTTTTATTCAAATTCCACAGCCTGGATTGGGGGTCTCGTTCTAGCAGTGCTTGATTCCCATCATGATCCGCTATAAAGATTTTTTGAATACTTGCGGTATCCTCTATGGCGAATTGAGTGAACTCATTTTCTGCAATGCTAGAGGTATGTTTTTTTTGATACATCCAGAATGCAACTCCTCCAATGATGCATAAGATTACCACTAATACAATATTTTTTCTGTTTTTTGTCATATAAGTCAACTCCACTTTTTCTTTCTAATGATAAATTGTCCAATTCCAGCAACAATGATCACCAATAATGGCAAGGCGGTATTGGCCAATTGAATGGAAGTTTTTTGTTGTGTAATTTTCTTGGCATCTAATTTTCTCAATTGGATAGTTCTGGATCGAACACTGATCAACGCTTGATCATCCATCAAGTAATTCAGACAATTTAATAAAAATTCTTTGTTGTCATATAATACACTTTTGGCATAGCGGTCATATCCTAATGGAAGGGGGGCAAAGCCCTCCTGTGCGGGCATGATTCCATTGCGGATGATATCACCATCTCCTACTATTATCATGGCCGTGGGATTACTTTGTCTTTTGTATCCAATGTTGGGGTCGGACTTAATGGCTTGGGGTAGAGCGTCAAAAAAAGCAGAGGGAAATGAACCTTCGAGTAACATTCCCATCACAAAACCATTGCTTTTATTGGCTTCAAAGTAATTTTGATCTAAGCTAACAATGGAGGTGTTGATGCGCACAGGAGTATTCCATGCGCGGGACAATGGGGAACTCACCAGCAGAGGAGTTTTTTTGATTCCTTTTCCATTGTTTACGCTGTCCAAACTAGAGGCAAATTCTAATTTGATAGGATCCAAGTGCGATACTATCGGATGTGTTTTATTTTGAGTGAAAATGAGAGGCGAGTAGTACCAATTGAACAATTGAATGTCTCGCTGATTGCCCTTGGGCCCCGCGTCAAAGGCAATGGGTGCGGATTGAAAGTCAATGACGATATTGCGGTTCAATCGCACTCCATATTCAAACAATTGTTCATATACACCATTTTCATTGGAAGAAGCCATGGTTTCTTGTCGAGTGCGCAAGCTGTCTAAATCTGTTTTAACAGGATCAACGAGCCACATGATTTTGCCGCCATTCATCAAGAATTGATCGATGATCACTCGATCTTTATCGTCTATGACACTATCGGGCTTGGCAATCACCAAAACGGAATACTTGTTCTTTCTTCCTTCAAACCCTTCTACTTTGTCAGACAGCGCATTGATTTGTCCTTTGATTTCTACAAAATCCAGGTTGTAATTTTCTTCGACAGCACCCAGAAAATCTGCCATTTGGATGGGTTGCAGCTCCTTGTGTCCTCCGAGTATGGCCACGGCGGGTTTTTCCTGTCGCAAAGCGAGGCGCAGACGGCTCGCCAACTCGTATTCCAGGTTGTTGACGGAAGCATTGATCATCTCATCTGTGAAGGTGGGGGATTCACTTTTGAAAAATTGCACGGGTGTTTCTTTGCCTCGGTATTCAATGATGCATCCTGGCCAAATCAATTTAAACTCCTGTGAACCCTTTTCTTTCAAAGCGAGACGAGTGAATTTTAATCCTTTCTCATCCAAAGCTTTCTCTTGCTCAGCAATTCTCTTTTTATCATTGGAGGTGTAGGGGTCGATGAATTCAAATTGGATTTTCCCGTTACTATAGTCTTCAAATTCTTGCAGTTTTTCCAAGGTGCTTTGCTCCAAACGCTTGAAGTTGGCTGGAAACTCGCCATGTAGGTAGCAACGAATGAACACTTGGTCGTTGAGGTTTTCCAGCATTTCTTTCGTGGCATCTGTGAGAGTATGGCGTTTCTCCTCTGTCAAGTCCCACTTGAAAAAGGTAAATTGAAGCACATAGCCGAGCGCCAAGACAATGGTGGTCAGCATGATAAATTGAAAAATATCGCTCTTCCGCTGTTTCATACTTCGCAAAAATGCAACAAAAAGCGCCTCCACGGGGGGAAACCGAGTAAACTTATCAGAATTGAATTTTTAAAACTGAAAAGAGAAGAAAAAATGTTAAATCTGAAGAAAACAGTGAAAATGTTGAAAAAAAATCGCCTTCGACTCAAATTTATTTGGTTGAAAATCAATCTTTTGCAAATTTATTTTTGAGTGGAAGAAAAATAATTAACAACAGGTCTTGTACATGTCAAATAAAGATGTACATTTGCATCCCGATTTTTGCGCAGAATAACTGATAGCGAAATAGGTGAAATAAAGGAACTTAGATAGAACATGCCAACCGTTCAACAACTCATTAGAAAAGGCCGCGAGCCGAAAACGTATCGCAGCAAGAGTGCTGCTTTAACGTCATGCCCACAGCGTCGTGGTGTATGTACAAAAGTGTATACAACAACTCCTAAGAAGCCGAATTCAGCTTTGCGCAAAGTAGCAAAGGTGCGTTTGACCAATGGTTTTGAAATCATCGCCTACATCGGTGGTGAGGGTCATAACCTACAAGAGCACAGCATCGTATTGGTGCGTGGTGGTCGTGTAAAGGATCTTCCAGGGGTACGTTACCATATCGTTCGTGGTGCATTAGACACTGCGGGTGTAAATGGTCGCGGTCAACGTCGTTCAAAATATGGTACCAAGCGTCCAAAGCCCGGTCAAGCGGCTGCAGCAGTAGGTAAAAAGAAATAAGCTTAAGTCATGAGAAGAAGAAAAGCGAAAAAAATTGCGGTATTACCAGATCCTCGTTTTAACGATGTGGTAGTGACCAAGTTCGTAAATAACATCATGTTAGAAGGTAAGAAGAATACTGCCTTCACTATTTTTTACGATGCATTGGATAGAGTAGCCAACAAAACCCAAGAGGAAGGTTTAGAAGTATGGCGTCGTGCTTTGGAGAATGTTACCCCTGCAGTTGAGGTGCGTAGCCGTCGTGTGGGTGGAGCTACTTTCCAAATTCCATCTCCTATCAGAGATGAGCGCAAGAGCTCAATGGCCATGAAGTGGTTGATAGGATACGCTCGTAAGCGCAATGAGAAGAGCATGGCAGAAAAATTAGCCGGTGAGATCATCGCTGCTGCTAAAAATGAAGGTGCCGCTTATAAAAAGAAAGAGGATGTGCACCGTATGGCGGAAGCCAACAAAGCATTCTCACATTTCCGTTTTTAATTTTTGAGAAAGAGAGATTATGTCACGCGACCTTAAGTTTACAAGAAATATCGGTATTGCAGCGCACATCGATGCGGGTAAAACCACCACCACTGAGCGTATTTTATATTACGCGGGTGTGAATCACAAAATTGGTGAGGTTCATGATGGAGCCGCTACAATGGACTGGATGGTTCAGGAGCAAGAGAGAGGAATCACCATTACTTCTGCTGCAACGACTGTATTCTGGAATTACCGTAACAATAAGTACCATATCAATATCATCGATACTCCTGGTCACGTTGACTTTACCGTTGAGGTAAATCGTTCACTTCGTGTATTGGATGGATTGGTTTTCTTGTTTTCTGCGGTAGATGGTGTAGAGCCACAATCAGAAACTAACTGGCGTTTGGCGAACAACTACAACGTAGCACGCATTGGTTTCGTTAACAAAATGGACCGTCAAGGTGCTGACTTCTTGAAAGTAGTGAAGCAAGTGAAGGATATGTTGGGCAGCAACGCTGTTCCATTGCAATTGCCTATCGGTGCTGAAGATGATTTCAAAGGAGTGGTGGACTTGATCAATTTCCGTGGAATGATCTGGAATGAGCATGACAAGGGAATGACTTATGAAATCGTGGATATTCCAGCAGATATGATGGATGAAGCCATGATGTATCGTGAGAAGTTATTGGAAGCTGTTTCTGAATTCGATGACAACTTGATGATGAAGTTTTTCGATGATCCAAATTCTATCACCGAGCGTGAAATTTTGGATGCATTGCGTCAAGCTTGTTTGAATCAGACCATCGTTCCAATGGTTTGTGGTTCTTCTTTCAAAAACAAAGGAGTACAAACCATGTTGGATTTGGTGATGGAATTGATGCCATCTCCAATGGATAAAGAGAGCATCAAGGGAACTCACCCTGATTCAGGCGATGAAATTTCTCGTAAGCCAAGTTTCGACGAGCCTTTTGCTGGCTTGGCGTTTAAAATCGCTACCGATCCTTTCGTAGGTCGTTTGGCTTTCACTCGTGCTTACTCTGGTAAATTGGATGCGGGTTCTTATGTATTGAATACACGCAGTGGAAACAAAGAGAGAATCTCTCGTATCTTCCAAATGCACGCGAATAAGCAAAATCCTATTGAATATTTGGGTGCAGGAGATATTGGTGCGGTGGTTGGTTTCAAAGACATCAAGACAGGAGATACCTTGTGTGATGAAAAGAATCCGATCATCCTTGAGTCAATGGTATTCCCAGAGCCTGTAATCGGTTTGGCAGTTGAGCCAAAGACACAGGCAGACAGCGATAAATTGGGGATGGCTTTGGCTAAATTGGCTGAAGAGGATCCAACTTTCCGTGTGCGTACTGACGAAGATTCTGGTCAAACCATCATTTCTGGAATGGGTGAGTTGCACTTGGAAATCATCGTGGATCGTTTGAGAAGAGAGTTCAAAGTAGAGTGTAACCAAGGGGCTCCTCAAGTTTCATACAAGGAGGCGTTGACCGGTTCTACCGAGCATAGAGAGGTTTATAAGAAGCAAACAGGTGGTCGTGGTAAATTTGCGGATATCGTATTTACCATTGGACCGAACGATGATCCAGAGAAAACTGGTTTGGTATTCGTAAACAATATCAAAGGGGGTAATATTCCTCGTGAATTCATCCCATCTATCGAGAAAGGATTCAAAGAGGCGATGACCAATGGTATTTTGGCTGGTTATCCCATCGATACATTGAAAGTAGAGTTGAACGATGGATCATTCCACGCCGTTGACTCCGATGCATTGTCTTTCGAGTTGTGTGCAAAGATTGCTTTCCGTGAAGCGGCTCCTAAGTGTCGTCCGATCATCATGGAGCCTATCATGAAGCATGAGGTGGTGACGCCAGCAGAAAACATGGGGGATGTAATCGGTGACTTGAACAAGCGTCGTGGTTTAATCGAAGGTACCAATGAGCGTAACGGAGCTACGGTAATCAACGCTAAAGTTCCATTGAGCGAGATGTTTGGATATGTAACGGATTTGAGAACCATCACTTCTGGACGTGCAACTTCTACAATGGAATTCAGCAATTTCGCTCCGGCACCGAACAACGTGGCAGAGGCGGTTATCGCAAAAGTGAAAGGAAAGGCATAATAAAAGAGATATAAGTTAAAAAATGGCGCAAAAAATTCGCATCAAATTAAAGTCTTATGATCACAACTTAGTAGATAAGTCTGCTGAGAAGATTGTAAAGACGGTAAAGAGCACCGGTGCTGTGGTGAATGGTCCAATTCCATTGCCAACGCACAAGAGAATTTACACGGTGTTACGTTCACCACACGTAAATAAGAAAGCTCGTGAGCAGTTCCAATTAGACAGCTATAAGCGTTTGTTGGATATCTATAGCTCTTCATCCAAGACAGTAGATGCCTTGATGAAATTGGAGCTTCCAAGTGGAGTAGAAGTAGAAATCAAAGTGTAATCATTAATAATTAAGCACATGCCAGGAATAATTGGTAAAAAAGTAGGGATGACTAGCATCTACAGTGCCGCTGGAAAGAATATTCCATGCACAGTGATAGAGGCTGGTCCATGTGTAGTGACGCAAATCAAAACACAAGAAAAGGACGGCTACACCGCTGTTCAAATCGCCTTCGGAGATAAGAAGGAGAAGAACACCAGCCAACCTTTGTTAGGCCATTTCAAAAAAGCAGGAGTAAGCCCCAAGCGTTTCCTTGCTGAGTTCGATGGCTTCGACAATGAAGTAAAATTGGGTGACACCATTACCCTTGAAGGCGTTTTCGCTGAAGGGGAGAATGTGGATGTCATTGGTACCACCAAAGGTAAGGGTTTCCAAGGCGTTGTGAAGCGTCACGGTTTCTCTGGGGTAGGTGAGGCCACTCACGGACAGCACAATCGTCTTCGTGCACCGGGTTCATTGGGAGCATCATCAGATCCTAGCCGTGTATTCAAGGGAATGCGCATGGCGGGTCGTGATGGAGGAGCCCGTCGTACCGTTCAAAATTTGGAAGTGGTGAAAGTATTGGCCGACCAAAATTTGATCTTAGTTAAAGGAGCTATTCCAGGCTTCAATGGTTCAACCGTATATATCGTGAAATAATATGCAAATCGAAGTATTAAATTCCAACGGCCAAAAAACGGGCAGCAAAGTGAATCTCGATGATGCAGTATTCGCTATAGAGCCCAATGATCACGCGATTTATTTGGATGTAAAGAGATACTTGGCCGCTCAGCGTTCAGGTACTCACAAGACAAAGCATCGTGGTGAGATTCATGGTTCAACTCGTAAGTTACACCGTCAAAAGGGTACCGGTGGATCAAGAAAGGGTAGTATCAAAAACCCATTGTTCCGTCAAGGAGGTAGCATCTTCGGTCCTCAACCTCGTAACTATGAAATCAAGGTAAACAAGAGCACTCAGCGTTTGGCAAGGGCCTCTGCGTTGTCTTACAAGGCAAAAGAGAACGGAATCGTGATGGTAGATGCGATTGCTATGGATGCTCCAAAAACCCAAGCTTTCATCCAAGTTTTAAAGAACTTGAATGTGGCCGATAGAAAGACCTTGATTTTGGTTCCAACCAAAGACAACAATGTTTATTTGAGTGCAAGAAATATCCAAGGTGCCAACGTTCAAATGGCGAACATGGTCAACACCTATGATATCATGAACAGCAATAACGTGGTGTTTGTGGGAAATGCACATGAAGTATTGACAGAAATCCTTAAAAAGTAATCATCATGAATCCAATACTAGTACGCCCATTGATCACGGAGAAAATGACCTCCATTCAAGAGAAGCAAGGTAAGTTCGGCTTCATCGTTGATGTCAATGCCAACAAAATTGAAATTAAAAAAGCCATCGAGAGCACTTATGGTGTGAACGTAGAGAAAGTAAACACTTTGCGTTATGATGGTAAAGCCAAGTCTCGTTACACCAAGGCAGGAGTACTTTCTGGAAGAACTAACTCTTACAAAAAGGCAATTGTGAAGTTGGCTGCGGGAGAAACTATTGACTTTTATTCCAACATCTAATAGAGTAGCGAAATGGGAATTAAAAAATTAAATCCAATCACTGCAGGTACTCGTTTTAAAGTAGCTACTACTTTCGAAGAGATCACTACAGATAAGCCGTTCAAGCCATTGGTTGTACCAATTAAGAAGAGCGGTGGTAGAAACAACCAAGGTAAGCGTACAATGCGCATGATTGGTGGTGGACACAAAAGAAATTATCGTTTGATTGATTTCAAGCGTGACAAACAAGGAATGGACGCCACGGTAATGACCATCGAGTACGATCCCAATCGTTCAGCTCGTATCGCACTGGTGGAGTATACTGATGGAGAGAAGCGTTATATCATTGCACCACAGGGTTTGACAGTAGGCCAAGTGATCAGTGCAGGTGAAGGTGCCGCACCAGAAGTAGGAAATGCAGTTCCTTTAAAGAATCTTCCTTTGGGTACCGTTATTCACAACATCGAATTGCGTCCAGGCAAGGGTGGTTCAATGGCGCGTAGCGCAGGAAGTTACGCTCAATTGTCTGCTCGTGATGGAGAATATGCGATCATTACCTTGCCATCAGGTGAGACACGTAAAGTGTTGGCAAAATGTATGGCAACAGTGGGTGTTGTTTCTAACGGGGAGCACAACTTGGTTCGCTCAGGAAAGGCAGGTCGTAGCCGTTGGTTAGGTCGTCGTCCACGTGTTCGTGGGGTAGCGATGAACCCCGTCGATCACCCAATGGGTGGTGGTGAAGGACGTCAGTCTGGAGGTTTACCACGTTCTCGTAAGGGAACTCCGGCGAAGGGTTATAAGACTCGCAAGCCGAAGAAGGCATCAAGTAAATTTATCATTGAACGTAGAAAGAAGTAAAGCATGGCTAGGTCATTAAAAAAACCACCTTTCGTCCACTACAAATTACAAAAGAGAGTGGAAGAAGCTCAGGCGAGCGGAAAGAAGAATGTAATCAAAACTTGGAGCCGCGCCTCCACTATCACACCAGACATGGTAGGTATGACCATCGCGGTGCACAACGGAAAAACATTCATTCCGGTATATGTAACAGAAAACATGGTAGGACACAAATTGGGAGAGTTTTCTCCAACGCGTAACTTCCGTGGTCATGCTGGTAACAAGAAATAATAATCCCAACCATAAGATAAAGAATTAGTATCATGGGAGCTAGAAAAAAAGAAATGGCCGATAGGCTGAAAGAAGAGCGCAAGAACGTAGCTTTTGCAAAGTTGAACAGTTTTCCAACTTCTCCTCGTAAGATGAGATTGGTGGCTGACACCATCAGAGGTAAAGAGGTAATTGCGGCTTTGAATATTTTGAAGTTCACTCGTAGAAATACAGCGACACCACTCGAGAAGCTATTGCGTTCAGCCATCGCCAACTGGCAGGCAAAGAATGAAGGCCAAGATATCACCAGCTCAAATGTAGTGGTGAAGGAAATCAAGGTGGATGTTTCTCATACTTTGAAGCGCATCAGCGCAGCGCCTCAAGGTCGTGCTCACAGAATCCGCAAGCGCAGCAATCACGTAACGATCATTTTAGATAAAAAATAAAGAGAAGAAATGGGACAAAAGTGTAACCCAATAGGAAATCGTTTAGGTTTCATCAAAGGATGGGACAGCAATTGGTTTGGTGGCAATAACTATGCAGACCGTATTGTAGAGGATGATAAAATCCGTAAGTATTTAATGGCTCGTCTGAAGAAAGCCTCTGTTTCAAAAATCGTGATTGAGCGTACTTTGAAATTGGTTACGGTAACCATCAATACCTCTCGTCCAGGTGTGATCATCGGAAAGGCGGGTACAGAAGTAGATAAGTTGAAAGAGGAGTTGAAGAAGTTGACCGGAAAAGATGTGCAAATCAACATTTTCGAAATCAAGCGTCCAGAGCTAGATGCACGTTTGGTTTCAGATGGAATCTGTCGTCAAATAGAAGGTCGTGTTTCTTACCGTCGCGCTACTAAGATGGCCATTGCAGCCGCCATGAGAATTGGCGCTGAAGGTATCAAGGTAACCATTGCAGGTCGTGTAAATGGAGCGGAGATTGCTCGTACTGAATCATACAAAGAGGGTCGTACACCTTTGCATACTTTGAGAGCGGATATCGATTATCATCATGCGGAAGCGCATACGAGCTATGGCAGAATTGGTGTGAAAGTTTGGATTTGCCGTGGTGAGGTGTATGGAAAGCGTGATTTGTCACCCAACTTCGGTGCCACTCAACAGTTGACCGGAAAGCGTGGCGGTGGATCACAAGGTGGCGGAGAGAGAAGAGAGAACCGCGGAGAGCGCAGAGATAATCGTGGAGATCGCAGAGGAAGATAATTATAATCGGAAAAAGAAAAGACGATGTTACAACCGAAAAGGACAAAATACAGAAAGCAGCAGAAAGGCAAGATCAAAGGAATTGCCTACAGAGGATCACAATTAGCCTTTGGTAGCTTTGCAATAAAAACATTGGATGAGGGATTTATTACTTCTCGTCAGTTGGAAGCCGCTCGTGTCGCTTTAACGCGTTACATGAAGCGTGAAGGAAAAGTTTGGATCAGAATTTTCCCAGACAAGCCCATCACCGCCAAGCCAGCAGAAGTAAGGATGGGTAAAGGTAAAGGAGCTCCCGATCATTGGGTAGCCGTTATCAAGCCAGGTCGTATTTTGTTCGAGGCGGAAGGTGTTCCCTTGGCTACAGCAGAAGAGGCATTGCGTTTGGCAGCTCAAAAATTGCCTTGTCGTACTAAATTTATAGTTAGAGCAGATTATACCGAATAATAGAAAAAGATGAAAGCTGCAGATTACAGAAATATGTCAAGCGCTGATTTGTTAGAGCAAATCAGAGAAGCTGAAACAGCGTTGGCCAAGATGAAATTTGGACACCAAATCGCAGGAACTGAGAATCCCATGACACTTCGAAACAAAAGACGTGAGATCGCTCGTATGAAAACTGTGTTAACAGAATTGAAGAATCAATAATAAAAGCCGTGATGGAAAGAAATCTTCGTAAAGAACGTATCGGGGTAGTGACCAGCAACAAGATGGAGAAAAGCATTGTTGTGTCCGTGGAAACAAAAATTCGCCACCCGAAGTATGGAAAGTTTGTAAAGCATACAAAGAAATTCATGGCGCATGATGAGAAAGGGGAGTGCGGAATTGGTGATACTGTAAAGATCATGGAAACCCGTCCTTTGAGCAAGCTCAAGCGTTGGAGAATGGTTGAAATCATTGAAAAGGCGAAATAACGAATTAAGGAGATCGAGTCATGGTACAAAATGAATCACGCCTGAAAGTGGCAGATAATAGCGGAGCCCGCGAAGTGTTGGTGATCCGCGTGTTAGGAGGAACCCGTCGTCGTTACGCTTCCTTAGGAGATCAAATCGTAGTTACGGTAAAAGATGCATTGCCATCTGGTAACGTAAAGAAAGGAGCGGTTTCCAAAGCGGTAATAGTGCGCACCAAGAAGGAAGTGCGTCGTCAGGATGGAAGTTACATCCGCTTCGATGACAACGCAGTAGTGTTGTTGAACAACCAAGGTGAAATGCGTGGAACGCGTATTTTCGGACCGGTTGCTCGTGAATTGCGCGAAAAAGATTATATGAAAATCGTTTCATTGGCACCAGAGGTGTTATAATAAAATCCAGAGAAGATGTTTAAACGTTTGAAAATAAAGAAAGGTGATATGGTGGTGGTCACCAGCGGAGATAACAAGGGCAAGCAAGGCCGCGTTATCGAAGTAAACCGTGACAAGGACACCGTAATCGTGGAAGGGATCAATATGATCACACGTCACCGTAAGCCATCCGCTCAAAATCCACAAGGTGGAATCGAGAAGAGAGAGGCGGGTATCCATGTAAGCAATGTGATGGTTTTGGATGCCAAAGGCAATGCGACACGCATCGGTCGTCGTAAAAATGAAGAAGGTAAATTAGAGCGATTTGCTAAAAAAACTGGGGAGGCAATAAAATGAGTTACGCACCAAGATTACGCAAGAAGTACAGCGAGGAGATTATTCCAAGCTTGAAGTCTAAGTTTGAATATTCATCTTCCATGCAGGTTCCAAGAATCACCAAGATTTGTTTGAACCAAGGGATGGGTAAAGCTACGGCTGATAAGAAATTGATCGATGCGGCGGTGGACGAGATGACCATGATCGCCGGTCAGAAGGCGGTGGCTACGGTATCTACCAAAGATATTTCCAATTTCAAATTGAGAAAGGGAGTTCCCATCGGTGCTAAAGTTACATTGAGAGGCGATAAAATGTATGAGTTTTTGGATCGTTTGATTTCAGTATCATTGCCTCGTACTCGTGATTTCAGAGGAGTAAAAAATTCAGGTTTTGATGGCCATGGAAATTTCACTTTCGGAATCAAGGAACAAATCATTTTCCCTGAAATTGATTTGGATAAAGTGAAGATGATCAACGGTATGGATATCACCTTTGTTACCACAGCCAAAACAAACGAAGAAGCGAAAGCATTGTTGGAAGGATTTGGTTTCCCATTACAGAAATAATAATAACGGAAGAAAGATAGCAAAATGGCTAAAGAATCAATGAAAGCCCGTGAGCGCAAGAGAATTGCACTCGTTGAAAAGTTCGCAGCGAAGCGTGCTGCTTTAAAAGAAGCAGGAGATTGGGATGCTTTGCAAAAATTACCCAAGAACAGCAGCAAAGTGCGCGTTCACAACCGTTGTCAATTAACTGGTCGTCCTCGTGGTTACATGCGTCAGTTCGGGATTTGTAGAAACCAATTCCGTGAGCTAGCGTTGGATGGTAGAATCCCTGGTGTAAAGAAGGCAAGCTGGTAATAATTCAATAAGCAGAAAAGAAAATGAATACGGATCCAATAGCAGATTACTTGACCCGCATCCGCAACGCGCAGATGGCTCGTCACAAAGTAGTAGAAATCCCAGCTTCTAATTTGAAGAAGGAGATTACCAAAATCTTGCATGACGCAGGTTACATTCTTAATTATAAATTTGAAGAAGGTAAGCCAGGTGTAATCAAGATTGCCTTAAAGTACAACTTGAAAACCAAACAACCCGCGATTTCCACCATCGAGAGAATTTCTACTCCAGGTTTGCGTAAGTATGTCGGAGTGGAAGAATTGCCTCGCGTTTTAAATGGTTTGGGTATCGCCGTGGTTTCTACTCCGAAGGGAGTGATGACCGATAAGTCAGCGCGCAAGGAGAATGTAGGTGGTGAAGTTTTGTGTTACGTTTATTAATATTTGGGAAGATGTCAAGAATAGGAAAAAACCCCATCACAATCCCTGCCGGCGTCGATGTATCGATGTCGAATGGAGTGATTACTGTGAAAGGTGCAAAGGGCACCTTGTCTCAGGAGATTGATAGCAAAATAAGCATTGAAATCGCGGATAACACGATTACTCTTACTCGCTCATCAGACCACAAAGATGCTCGATCAAAGCATGGTTTGTATCGTGCCTTGATCAATAATATGATCGTGGGTGTGAGCGCCGGTTGGAAGAAGAATTTGGAGTTAATCGGAGTAGGTTATCGTGCCAAAACTACAGGCCAGCAATTGGAAATGACATTGGGATACAGCCATCCTATAGTGTTTGAATTGCCAAGCGAGGTAGTGGTTTCTGCAAAGGCAGAAAAGGGAGAAAATCCAACCATCATGTTGGAGTCTTATGACAAGCAATTGATAGGTCAAGTAGCCGCAAAGATTCGCTCATTGCGCGCTCCAGAACCATACAAAGGAAAAGGTGTACGTTACGTTGGTGAGTTTGTCCGTAAGAAGGCAGGTAAATCAGCAGCTAAATAATCATTGAAATCATGGCATTCACAAAAGAAGCAAGAAGAGCAAAAATACGCGCGCGTGTCCGTTCCACAGTGAAGGGCACAGCAGAGCGCCCACGTTTGTCTGTATTCCGCAGCAACAAACAAATCTATGCTCAAATCATAGATGACAATCATGGTACTACTATCGCATCTGCAGGTTCTGCCTACATGAAAGATGCTCAGAATATGCCGAAGATTGATCAAGCTAAAATGGTAGGAAAGACCATCGCTGAGCGTGCAAAGGCAGCGGGTATCGACAACGTAGTGTTTGATCGTGGAGGGTATTTGTATCACGGAAGAGTTAAATCATTAGCCGAAGCTGCTCGTGAAGCAGGGCTTAAATTCTGATAAAGAAATGGCAGAAGTAAAAAATGTTCGCTCAAGCGAAACAGAATTAAAAGACCGTTTGGTAGCCGTAAATCGTGTTACCAAAGTAACCAAGGGAGGTCGCACGTTTGGATTTGCTGCTATCGTAGTAGTAGGCAATGAGAATGGAGTGGTAGGTCATGGATTGGGTAAGTCAAAAGAAGTAGCGGAAGCGGTGACAAAGGCCATCGAAGATGCAAAAAAGAATTTGATCAAAGTTCCTATTCATCATGGTACCATCCCTCATGAACACTCTGGTAAATTTGGTGGAGCTCGTGTTTTCATTAAACCAGCTTCACATGGTACCGGTGTAATTGCAGGTGGTGCGATGCGTGCGGTTTTGGAATCGGCGGGTGTTACAGACGTATTGGCTAAATCCAAAGGTTCTTCCAATCCTCACAATGTGGTGAAGGCAACTTTGGCAGCATTGTCTGGCTTGCGCGATCCTCAAGAGATTGCGAGAATGCGCGGTATCAGTTTGGAAAAAGTGTTCAACGGATAATACGAGAAGAAATGGCAAAAGTGGTAATTACCCAGGTTAGAAGCGCGATTGATTTTCCAAAGCGCCAAAAAGAGACAATCAAAGCTCTAGGAATTAAAAAGTTGAATGTATCCGTAGAAAAAGAACTTTCTCCCAATATTGAAGGGATGATTCGCGCGGTGAGTCACTTGTTGAAAGTAGAATATAAATAAGATAGTTAGATTACGATGAAATTAAATACATTAAAGCCAGCTGAAGGTTCTGTTAAGGATCGCAAGCGTGTCGGAAGAGGTGAAGGTTCAGGACACGGTGGTACATCTACCCGTGGTCATAAAGGAGCTGGATCTCGTTCTGGAAACAAGAGAAAGATTGGATTCGAAGGTGGTCAGATGCCATTGCAACGTCGCTTACCTAAGTATGGTTTCAAAAACTTCAATCGAGTGGAGTACAAAGGTATCAACTTAGATACCTTGCAAATGTTGGCTGAGAAGTTCAACCTTGCCGAAGTTTCTCACGAGATTTTAGTTTCTCATGGAATTTGCTCAAAGAATGATTTGGTAAAGATCTTGGGTCGTGGTGAGTTGAAAGGAAAAATGAATGTTTCCGCACATAGTTTCTCGGCAACAGCCAAGGCGGCTATCGAAAATGCAGGTGGAAGTGCAACAGTTCTTGCTTAATCATTATGAAAGGATTCATCCAAAAAATTAAAGATATCTGGAACCACGAGGAGCTTCGTAGGAAGATTGGTTTCACCTTATTGCTTTTGTTGGTTTATCGCATCGGCTCTTTTATTGTATTGCCTGGTGTGGATGCCGCCAAATTGAACACAGGGCCCCAAGATGGTCTTTTAGGTTTCCTTGGTTTGTTTACCGGTGGAGCCTTTAGCAGAGCATCTATCTTTGCTTTGGGTGTAATGCCTTATATTTCAGCTTCCATTATTATTCAATTGATGGGATTGGCTATTCCTGCCGTTCAGAAATTGCAAAAAGAGGGGGAGTCAGGTCGCAAAAAGTTGAATCAGTGGACAAGGACACTTACTATTGCCATAGGTTTGTTACAGGCGCCTGGATACGTATCTCAATATGTTCCAGCTGATGCTCGTCCTGACCATTGGTGGTGGATGTCTTCGGCAGTGATTATTTTAACCTGCAGCACCTTGTTTGTGATGTGGTTGGGAGAGAAGATTACAGATAAAGGAATTGGAAACGGAACTTCTTTGATCATCATGACAGGAATTATTTCAGATATTCCGAGAGGATTCATTCAAGAGGCAAGTGCGCAGACGCCGTTCTTCTTCTTGATAGAAATTGCTGCTTTGATCATTATCATTGGTGCGACTATCGCGATTATCCAGGCCGTTCGTCGTATTCCAGTTCAAATGCCTCGTTTGAGCGCGGGTTCAACCACAGGTCTGCCACAAGGTGAGGCGGCTCGTTCTTTCATTCCTTTACGTGTAAATTCGGCTGGAGTAATGCCCATCATTTTTGCACAGGCCATTATGTTTATTCCTTTGTATTTGCAGCGTTCAGAAACATTCAGCTCAAATTCAGTACTGGAAAGTTTGACGAGAATAGACGGTGTAGGATATAATCTTTTACTGTTCACCATGATTATTTTGTTCACTTTCTTTTATACAGCAATTGTTACGAATCCAACACAAATTGCCGATGACTTGAAAAGAAACGGTAATTTCGTGCCAGGAAAGAAGCCTGGAAAGGAGACCGCAGAATTTATTGATACAGTTTTGTCCAATATTACCTTTCCTGGTGGTATATTTGTCGGCCTAATTGCGATCCTACCAGCGTTATTGATGATGGTGAATCTTTCGAAATCTCAGCAATTTGCTCAGTTCTTCGGAGGTACTTCATTGTTGATTACGGTAGGAGTTATATTGGATTTGTTGCAGCAAATTGAAACACATTTGTTGTCAAGACATTACGATGGACTGATGAAATCGGGCCGTGTGAAAGGAAGAAACACAGCTGGAGCGGTAAGTTCTGGTTATACGGTGTAAGGTGGGACGAGAGAAAAGTGTGATAATAAAAACCCCGGATCAGGTTCAAATGATCCAACAGAGTTCTTTACTTATTGGAAAAACACTTGCGATGTTAGCTCCGCGGATTATTCCTGGAGTAACCACCAACCAAATCAATGATTGGGCGCATGAATTCATTTGCGATCATCAAGCGATGCCGGGATTTCTCAATTACAATGGATTTCCCAAAAGTATTTGTGCAAGCGTAAATAGTGCTGTTGTTCATGGAATTCCCAACGATCAACCGCTGTTATCGGGTGACATTGTTTCTATCGATATCGGCGTCTTGAAAGATGGTTTTTGGGGAGATTCAGCATTCACTTTTGGAGTAGGTGAAGTAGCAGAGTCAGTTCAAGACTTAATGACCACCACCTATGAGAGTTTGCTCAAAGGCGTTGAAAAGGCGGTAGCGGGAAATAGAATCGGTGATATCGGTTATGCAGTACAGCAACATGCGGAAGCCAAGAAGTATGGTGTGGTGAGGGAATTAGTAGGACATGGTGTAGGTATCGAATTGCACGAGGCACCAGAAGTCCCCAATTATGGAAGGCGAGGTTCAGGAATGTTGTTACAAGAGGGAATGGTATTGGCCATCGAACCGATGATCAATTTAGGGACTAAAAATGTTCGTCAGGCCAAGGATGGTTGGACGATTGTAACATCTGACAACAAGCCAAGCGCACATTTTGAGCATACGGTTTATGTGGGAAAAGAGCAAGTACAAGTGTTATCCAGTTTTGAAGAAGTTTTTAAGGCCTTGGCCGAAAAAAAATAAAGGAAGTAAATGGCGAAACAAGCGTCGATAGAATTAGATGGAGTAATTGTGGAGGCATTGTCCAACGCAATGTTCCGAGTGGAGTTGGAGAATGGGCATATCATTATCGCGCATATTTCGGGTAAAATGAGAATGAACTATATTCGAATCTTACCGGGAGACAAGGTGAAGGTGGAGATGTCGCCATATGATTTGACAAAAGGAAGAATTAGTTTTAGATATAAATAAGAAAGCCAATAGAGTATGAAAATCAGAGCTTCTATCAAAAAGCGCTCAGCGGATTGCAAGATTGTACGCCGCAAGGGAAAGTTGTTTGTAATCAACAAAAAGAACCCAAAGTTTAAACAAAGACAAGGATAATTCAAAAATAGAAAATGGCAAGGATTGCAGGTATTGATCTACCAAGAAACAAGAGAGGCGAAATCGGTCTCACTTACATTTACGGCATTGGACGTAGCACAGCTCGTCGCATTTTAGCGACCGGCGGAATCAGCTTTGATAAAAAAGTATCTGAGTGGGATGACGATGATTTATCAAAAATTCGTGGTTTCATCACAGAAGAAATCAAAGTTGAGGGAGTATTGCGCTCTGAAGTACAATTGAACATCAAGCGTTTGATGGACATTGGTTGCTACAGAGGAGTGCGTCATCGCTTGGGTCTTCCATTGCGTGGTCAATCTACCAAAAACAACTCTCGTACTCGTAAGGGGAAGCGCAAGACAGTTGCAAACAAGAAAAAAGCGGTTAAATAATCAATAGAACCATAGATACAAATCATGGCTAAAGTCGAAAAAAAGAAAAAGAAGAACGTCGTTGTGGAGGCCGTAGGTCAAGCACACGTGCAATCTACGTTCAATAACATTATTATCAGTCTAACCAACAACACCGGTCAAGTAATTTCTTGGTCGTCTGCGGGTAAGATGGGATTCAGAGGTTCTAAGAAGAACACTCCTTATGCTGCTCAAATGGCCGCGGAACAAGCGTCTAAAGAGGCATTCGATTTAGGATTGCGCAAAGTGAAGGTGTTTGTAAAAGGTCCAGGCGCTGGAAGAGAGTCTGCGATCCGCACCATCCACACAGCAGGAATTGAGGTGACAGAAATCGTGGACACCACGCCACTTCCTCACAATGGTTGTCGCCCACCCAAAGCACGTCGTATCTAATTTAATATAAGAAGTAGAAGAAAATGGCAAGATACATTGGCCCCAAAACAAAGATTGCGCGTAAGTTTCGTGAAGCGATTTACGGCCCCGATAAAGGTTTAGAAAAACGCAATTATCCACCCGGACAGCATGGCCCTAACAAGCGTCGTGCAAAGCAATCTGAATATTCAGTTCAGTTGACCGAAAAACAAAAGGCGAAATATACTTACGGTATTTTAGAGCGTCAATTTGAGAATTTGTACAAAAAGGCTTCTGCTCGCCCAGGTGTTACCGGTGAGATTCTATTGGCCTTGTGCGAATCCAGATTGGATAATGTTGTTTATCGTTTGGGTATCGCTCCCACTCGTTCAGGTGCTCGTCAATTAGTAGGGCATGGTCACATCACAGTAAATGGTGGTGTTGTCAATATCTCCTCCTATTTGTTGCGTCCCGGAGATCGTATTGCAGTTCGTGAAAAATCAAAGTCATTACAATCCATCGTTATGTCGTTGGCAAGTCGTACCAAGTTCGATTGGTTGGATTGGAATGAATCTGATAAGCAAGGGGTTTATATCAAGCATCCTGAGCGTGTTCAGATCCCAGAAAACATCAAGGAACAGTTGATCGTCGAATTGTACTCTAAATAATCAATCACTTAATACATTAATAATAATGGCCATTTTAGATTTCGTTAAGCCAGATAAAGTCATCATGCTAGAAAGCAATGATTTTACTGGTTCATTCGAATTCCGTCCGTTGGAACCCGGATTTGGAATTACCATCGGTAATGCATTGCGCCGCATTTTGCTTTCCTCTTTGGAAGGCTTCGCGATCACCTCTATCAGAATTGAAGGAGTAGATCATGAGTTCTCCACCATCAAAGGGGTTGTGGAGGATGTCACCGAAATAATATTAAATTTGAAGCAAGTTCGCTTCAAGTGTCAAATCGACGGAACGGATTATGAAAAGTTCTCTATCACCGTGGGTGGTCAGGAGCAATTCAAAGCTGGTGAAATCGGAAACTTTACCACCGCATTCCAAGTGTTAAACCCAGATTTGGTGGTTTGTAACATGGATCCAAAGGTGAAGTTGAAGATGGATGTGGTGATTCAGAAAGGGCGCGGATACCGTCCAGCCGAAGAGAATAAATCAAGCAGTGCGCCTATGGGAACTATTTTCATCGATAGTATTTTCACTCCGATGAGAAATGTGAAATATAGCATTGAGAATTTCCGTGTAGAGCAAAAAACGGATTATGAGAAGTTGATCCTTGAGATTCAAGGTGACGGCTCTATCACGCCTAAGAATGCTTTACAGGAGGCCGCTAAAATCTTGATTCATCACTTCATGTTGTTCAGTGAGGAGCGTATCACATTGGAAACTGAAATCAAGCGTGAGTCTGAAGAGTTTGATGAGAGCAGCTTGCACATGCGTCAATTATTGAAGACCAAATTGGTAGATATGGACCTTAGCGTTAGAGCATTGAATTGCTTGAAGGCTGCGGATATTGACACTTTGGGTGACTTGGTTTCATTCAATAAGAACGACTTGTTGAAATTCAGAAACTTTGGAAAGAAATCATTGACAGAGTTAGAGGAGCTAGTGGAAAACAAGGGCCTCCAATTCGGAATGAATGTAGCAAAATACAAATTGGATCGTGATTAATGGTTCATTAAAGTAGGAAGAAAATGAGACACGGAAAAACAGTTAACCATTTAGGTAGAAAAGCAGAGCATCGTGAAGCGTTGCTGATGAATATGGCTTGTTCATTGATTGAACACAAGAGAATGAACACCACTTTGGCGAAAGCGAAGGCATTGAAGAAGTTTGTGGAGCCATTGATCACTAAGTCAAAAACCGACAGTACGCACAGTCGTCGTATCGTATTCAGCTATTTGAAGAACAAAGAGGCGGTGACGGAATTGTTCCGCTCAGTATCTCCAAAAATCGCGGATCGTCCAGGTGGATACACGCGTATCATTCGCACAGGATTTCGTCCAGGGGACAATGCTGAGATGTGTATGATCGAGCTGGTAGATTTCAATGAGATCTATGGCAAAGAGGCGGAGAAAGCTGCAGCTAAAAAGCGTACTCGTCGTGGAGGAGCAAAGAAAAAAGAAGAGGGTACTGAGGTGGCAGGTGAAGCTACAGAAGCAGCGGTTGAAAAACCTAAAGCAAAGAGAGCACCTCGTAAAAAAGCGGATGATACTTCTGCCGAATAATCTTGAAAAAATCAATTTAAAAAAGCCATCGAAAGATGGCTTTTTTGTTGGTATTTACTACCTTTGCCACCACAATATTTGAATCAATGAAAATTCTTGTTTGCATCAGTAAAGTTCCTGATACTACGGCGAAAATTGCCTTTTCGACCCCCAATACATACGACGAAAATGGAGTCACCTTTATCATCAATCCTTATGATGAGTGGTATGCGCTAGTGCGTGCTTTAGAGTTAAAGGAAACTTTGGGAGGGACGGTGACTGTGGTATCGGTAGGCGGTGCAGATTATGAGCCGATCATTCGCAAAGCGTTGGCCATTGGAGCCGATGACGGTGTTAGAATCGATGCGCCGGAGTCAGATGCGTTTGCTGTGGCAAGAGAAATAGCGGAATACGCCAAAAGTCAATCTTACGATATCATTCTGTGTGGCAAGGAGACGATTCAATACAATGGAGGCGTTGTGCCAGGCATGATTGCTGAAATGCTACAATTGCCTTATGTATTTGGAGCGTCGAAACTGGATGTAAGTGGAACAAGTGTTGTTTTGGAAAGGGAAATTGCAACGGGAATAGAGGTTTTTCATGCTACTTTGCCAATCGTGATCTCTGCAGCCAAAGGCATGGCGGAGCAGCGGATTCCCAATATGCGTGGAATCATGGCAGCAAGAACCAAACCATTGAATGTAATAGCATCATGCAACGCCCAAGCCAAAACCCATGTTGCGAAATTTGACATGCCACCGGCCAAGTCGGGTTGCAAGATGATTGCACCAGAAGATGCAGCGCAGTTGATTCAATTGTTACATGAAGAAGCTAAAGTAATTTAAGAAAGCTATGAAAACGTTAGTATTGATCGATAATCATGGTGGTAAGGCCACCAAAGCTTCCTTAGAGGCCATAAGTTATGCCATTTCCATGAACGCAGGAAATGTAACCGAGGTGACGGGTATCATTTTTGGGAAAATTGAAGGAGACGCTAACACGAGCGTTTGTGGACTAACACAACTGGTGAATGTGCCTTCTGTAGGCGATACTGCTTCTATGGCGCAGTTTATTGTCAAATATTTGAATGAGAGTGGCAGTGCATTGTTTATTTCAAGCCATGATAATACGGGTAAGGAAATAGCTCCTCGTGTAGCGGTAGCATGGGAAGCCGCCATGATCTCCGGTGTTACGCAAATGGCCAGTGCAAATGGAACCTTTTCAGTAAAGAAGAATGTTTTTTCAGGAAAGGCCATCAGTGAAGTGGTCACCAATGACAACAAGGTGGTGATGACAGTATTACCAAATTCTTTTGGTGTGAAAAAGCAGGAAAGTGCTGTTGCCATTGAAACTAAGGAAGGAGTTTTGACCGATGGAAAGGTGAAATTAGCAGAGGTGAAGGGCAATCATGCAGAAGGAGGAATTCCGCTGCCTGAAGCGGATATTGTGGTGAGTGGAGGAAGAGGAATGAAAGGCCCAGAACATTGGAGCCCAATAGAAGAGTTAGCCAAGGAGTTGGGAGCGGCTACTGCGTGTTCTCGCCCTGTTTCGGATATAGGTTGGAGACCCCATCATGAGCATGTGGGGCAAACAGGAATTGCCGTCCGACCCAATTTATACATAGCAGTGGGTATCAGCGGAGCGATTCAGCATCTAGCGGGTGTGAACGGAAGCAAGGTAATCGTCGTGATCAACAAAGATCCAGAGGCACCTTTCTTCAAGGCGGCGGATTATGGAATCGTAGGAGATGCATTTGAAGTGCTACCAAAAATCATTGATGCGGCAAAAGCTTATAATGCCTCGAAATAGTGTCGAAGAGAATAGAATTACATATCTCGGACATCAGCCCTAGCGGGACCACCAGCGGAGCCTATCAAATGGTTTTGGTGGATATCGAAGGCATCTGGCGATTGCCCATTATCATCGGGGGAACGGAAGCTCAGGCGATTGCCATCGCTATGGAGCGCATAGAACCCTTGCGTCCATTGACACATGATTTATTTAAGACGCTGGCCACTTCTTTTGGTATTGAAGTAATGGAAGTGGAAATTTACAACTTTAAGGAAGGGGTATTTCATGCTAAAATCATTGCCCTTCAAGACAGTCGTCAGGTAGAGATTGATTCCAGAACTTCTGATGCTGTGGCCATTGCCTTGAGATTTGATTGTCCCATATTTTGTAAGGAGTTCATTCTTCGTGAGAATGCCATTACTCATCAGGATGAGAAGGCCTTGTCTATGCAAGATGTAGAAAGAGATTTATTCACTGAAGATGGGGCTGATGAGCTCTCTATGACAGAGCTCGAAGAGGCGCTCAACAATGCACTCGAAGAAGAAGATTATGAGAAGGCCTCGCAATTGAGAGATCAAATCAATAAATTAAAAGATCAAGGTAAATAAAATCTTTGTAATATTGCTTTATGTCCGACAGAGAAGATAAAAAATCACCCGAAGAACTTGAAGCATTGAAGAAAGATGTGGAAGCTTTGGCAGAGCAAAATGCCAAATTGCAAAGGGAACTAGAGGCGAGAGAAGAGGTGATGCAAAGTTTATTTTCGTACTTCACTACGAAAGCTTCTGAAAACGTCAAAAAGGATTCTTGAGTTCACATTGAGTTTCAAAAAATATTGATTATGTTAGGGCCATGAAAAAAACATGGCCTTTTTTATTTTTAGCGGTTTTGAGCATAACGGGATGGTGTCAATCCAATCTGGAAACCACGCGTGATGAGTATGAGGTGAGATGGTCTGTGACGCCTCCTATCCAATTACATCGCCAACAGGCATTGCGTGAAATGGCTCCTTGGCAACATTTTTTACATGATCATCCCGGTTGGATGGTGCACTTCAACGAAGCTTCGGCCATGCCGCACAGAGCCTATGGCCCTGGTTTTCTTTTGCCATCGGATATAAATGAATTCAGAGAAGGATTGTTGTCTTATTTTACAACATCTGATGATATTGCTTGGACGGCTGAAAAAAGTTATTTTCAAGGAGGATATCAATTTTACAGATCAAGGCAAACGTATCAAGGCCTAGAGGTACTGACCTCCAAGTTAGAGGTTAGATTGAAGGACGGTAAGGTGGTGATGTGGGGAATGGATGTTTTTGATGTACAGGATTTGTCTGTTACACCTGTTGTGAATCTTGAGGGGGCGAAGTATGCTGCCCAAATGGGCTTGCCGAGTGAGGTAGTTTCCAATCAAGTAGTGGGTGAGTTAAAGGTTTTGCCTATATTACATGAGGATCATTATACCCATCATTTGGTCTATGAGGTGATGGTGAAAACCCAAAATGGTATAGGCATTCCGCAACATTACCAATGCTATGTAGATGCGCAAAATGGAACTTTATTGTATCGTGTCAACCAAGTCAATCATATACATGATGGCCGATGTATTCATCCTGCTCCGGCTCCTGCTCAACCTGTAATGGTGGTAGATGTCAATGTAGGGGCGAGTTATTATTTGACCTCCCCTTGGGATGCGGCTGTGTCGGGCGTGCTTCCCAATATGCAAGTGTCGGTAGGGGGCACCAACTATTTCACAGATTTGAATGGTAATGTGTCAATTCCTGCGGTGGGTCCCGTGAGCGCTCAATTTAGTTTACAAGGTCCTTGGGCCAGGGTGTATACTGGAAATACAACTCCTTCTTTTAGCGCTACACTCAATGATGGAGCAAATTCCATTTCATTTAATGATAATGCGAATATCAAGGAAAGAACAGCCTACAGGAGTGTTCAAGACATACACGATCACATGAAGTTTTGGATGCCAACTTTCACCGGTATGGATTTTCAGTTGCCCACCAACATTGATGTTACCGGAGGGGATTGCAATGCCTTTTATGATGGCTCATCTATTAATTTCTATGATTTGGCCAATGGTTGTAATGCCACTTCTAACATTCCAGACATCGCTTATCACGAAT
>Ga0068876_10000566_pt1 | contig 29980 bp, 28 predicted proteins | sample NOAtaG_6_FD_66442 | JGI IMG/M metagenome (GOLD analysis project Ga0068876, IMG submission 66442) | Freshwater lake microbial communities from Lake Erie, under a cyanobacterial bloom - NOAA_Erie_Diel5S_2200h metaG | ecosystem: Environmental > Aquatic > Freshwater > Lake | place: USA: Ohio, Lake...
AGCGCGCCCTGCGGGCCCACCGCGTTCGGCCGCTGGAAGATCCAGTTCTGCCACGCGCTGAGGCGCGAGAAGATCTTGCTGTCGCCGGTCTCGCCGCCGGGGAAGCGCAGCGAGGCCTCCATGCCGGTGAGGGCGTCGGGCGAGAGGCTCGCGCGCTCCTCGATGGCGATGCGCACGTCGTCGTCCCAGTCGAGCTCGTCGGGGGCGATGGTGACGAGGCCGAGCTTCATCGCCTGCGCCGTGGGGATCGGGCCCTTCGTGCCCAGCGCCTCGCCGATGCGCTGCGGCTCCTTCTGGAAGCGCACTTCGAGGCGGCTCAGGCCGTGCGACATCGGCAAGAGGCCGGCGTTCGCCGCGCCGAGCTCGATCGCGACCGCCTCGTCGTCGTCCGCGAGCATGTAGATGCGGTCGGCGGCGAGGGCCAGCTCGAAGAGCGAGCCGGCGAAGGCGCTGCCCTTGCCGACGAGCGCGAAGAAGCTCTTGCTCGTGAGATCCAGGCGGCGGAGCACCCGGGCCTGTAGGAGCAGGATCTCGCGCGCGAGCCACGAGGTCTCGCGGGCCGCGGCCAGCGCCGCATCGGCGGCCACGATCTTCGCGGCCTCTCCGCTCGTCTCGATGACCACCGTCCCGACCTCGAGGTGCGAGAAGCGGAGGCGCAGCAGCGCGTCGTCGAGCTCGCGGAACGCCTTCAGCGACCACTGCCCGGCGCCCGCCGCCTCGATCGCCGCCGCGCCCTCCGGCGGCGCGTCCTTCGGCGCCCGCACGGTGAGGCGCGCGGTGCGCTTGTCCGGCTCGACCGCGAGCGTGACGTGCTCGTAGGTGTAGGTGCTGCCCTCGATGGCCGGCACGATCGACGGCAGCGCGATGCCCGTGCCGCGCGCCCCCGTCGCCTTGCCCGCGAGCTGCGCGGCCCGCTCCTTCACCACCGCGTCGAACTTCGATCGTGGCGCGATGGCGTCGACGATGCCCCACTCGACCGCCCGCTTGCCCCGGACGCCCTCGCTCGTCGTGCAGAAGACGTCGGCGAGGTCCCGGCGCACCTTGCGCTTGTCGACGAGACGCGTGAGGCCGCCGGTGCCGGGGAGCACCGCGAGGAGCGGCACCTCGGGGAGCGAGACCGCGCTCGAGCCGTCGTCGATCAGCACGATCTCGTCGCAGGCGAGCGCCAGCTCGTAGCCGCCGCCGGCGCACGCGCCGTTCACCGCGCAGAGGTACTTCTGGCCGCTGTGCAGCGAGGCGTCCTCGATGGAGAGCCGGGTCTCGTTCGTGTACTTGCAGAAGTTCACCTTCCACGCGTGGGTCGAGGAGCCCAGCATGTAGATGTTCGCGCCCGAGCAGAACGCGCGGTCGTTGCCGCTCGTCATCACCACGCACTTCACCTCGGGGTGCTCGAAGCGGAGGCGCTGCACCGCGTCGGCGAGCTCGATGTCGACGCCGAGGTCGTAGCTGTTCAGCTTCAGCTCGTAGCCGGGCCGCAGACCCCCATCGACGTCGACCGCCATCGTCAGCGTGGCGATCTCGCCGTTCACCACGAGCTTCCAGTGCTTGTAGCGGCTCGGGTGGGTGTCGAAGGAGACGTTCGTTTCGCTGGCGGGGGCGTGCTCGGCCATGGGAGCGCGAGCCTACGGGGTGAACGGCCCCGAGGTCGTGCGGGGGCTCACCGGAGGGGCACGCCCGCGTGGCGCGCCCCCACCGCGCCGCGGCGTAGGATCGGCGCCATGGACACTCCCCTGGACCTCGACGGTTGCCTCGCTGGTGTGCCTCCCATCCAGGCCGAGGCCCTCCGCAGCGCTGCCCTCGAAGCGGTGCGGGCGCGCGTGCAGAAGGACTGGCGCAACGACCGGAGCGGCGCCCTCGTGCTCCGCGGCTTTCGCGACGCCGGGTTCGACCCCGCGCCCGCGATCCCCGATGCCCACCTGAAGCCCGTCGTCCTGCTCGCCTCCGAGCTCACGCCGGCGCAGCGGCGCTTCGCCGAGGTGTTCGCCGACGTGCAGGACGCGGTGACAGCGACCGGCTCGCGCGGCATCTGGCTCTTCGGGTCGATGATGCCGATTCCCGAGGAGCCGGCGACGATCCGGCGCTGGCTCGGGCTCTCTCCGCGCTCACTTCTCGAAGAGGAGATCCAGCACGAAGGCGAGCGGCTCCCGGTCTGGCGCGTGGCCTCGTCGCTGCCCCTCGCGAAGGCCGAGATCCTCGACGCGCAGCCGCTCGAGCGCGCCATCGGGATGCTCGACGCCGTGCGCGAGCCGAACGCGTACGGGTTCCACGCGCGCGGCGGCAGGCGGCCGCGGCCCGGGCGCTCCGCGGACCGGGGCAGCCCGACGACGCCGTGCGCAAGGGTCTCGCGCTGCTCGCTCGGCTCGACTCGACCGAGGTGGCCTGGGCGGTGCTCGAGGCCTTGCCCCGCACGGTCCACGCCAAGGCCTTCCTCGCGCAGCTGACGGCGCTCGCCGAGCGCCGGCCCGGCGTCATGGCGGCGGTGAGCGAGCACGTGCGCGGCCTGCCCCGTCCGCTGCCGCTGAGCATCGTGTCCCAGCACCGCCCGGTCGACGCGCGAACCCTCTCCGCCGCCCATCAGGCCCAGCTCGCCCAGCTCGAGCGTGACGACCCCGACGCGTTCGCCGACCCGCGCTCGCCCGTGGATGACCTCGAGCTGCGCGAGCTCGCCGGACCGGCTGGCGTCCCGAGGATTGACGCCTGGCTCTACGCGGCAGACGCGGGCGCGTACTTCGAGGCCGGCACGACGAACCTGCTGGCGCACCGCATCGAGGGGGCGGCGCACGCCGCGGGCGGCGCGGTCGACCCGGGGCTGCTCGCCGGCCTCGAAGCGGCCTCCGAGCGCGCGCCTCGCTCCGAATCGCGGCGCTGACCGCGGCGAACGGGCATGAGCGCCGCGCTCCGCGCCCCGTGTGTCACGGGGGCGAAGCGCTCGCGAACCCGCGACGCCGCGGCGCGCTCAGCGGCAGAGACCGCTGGCCGTGTCGCAGGTGCGGCCGGTGCCGCAGCTCGTCGCGTCGCAGGCCGGGCGGCACGCGCCTTCGGTGCCGCCCGAGGCGAGCGCGACGCAGGCGTAACCGGGCCGGCAGCCGCTCGTGCCGACGGTGCAGGCGGTGAGGCACTCACCCACGTCCGGGTCGCCGATCGCGTCGTCGACGCACACCGCGCCGGCGCCGCAGTCGACGCTGGCGCCGGTCCCGGCGAGCCGGCAGCCGAGCGCGGCGCAGGTGCCCGCCGGCCAGCCGTCGGTCGCCTCGTCACGGCAGCGGCCGCCCGGGCACTCGCTCGCGTCGGCGCAGGGCTCGCCCTGGAGCGCCGCATCGAAGGGCGTGGTGCAGCGGCCAGTGCCCACGTTGCACTCGAAGCCCCGCATCGCGTTGGCGCACTGCGAGGTGGCGGTGCACGCGGGCGAGCAGACGAGGGGGCTGCCGGTCACGGTGTAGTCGCTCGGCCGGCACGCGTAGCCGGTGCGGCAGTCCGCGTCCGCCGTGCAGCCGTCGAAGCAGAAGTTCGTGTCGCCCGCGCCCGCGACGCAGACGCCGTCACCGGGGCAGTCGGTCCCGCCGAGCGTGCAGCCGGCGTAGGAGCAGTACGCGCCGGGGAAGCCGCTGCTGCTCTCGGAGAGGCAGCTGCCGCCCTCGCAGCCGCCGGTGCGGCGGTTGCAGGTCTCGCCGAGCAGCGCCGCGTCGAAGGGCACGTCGCAGGTGCCGAGGCCGGGGTTGCACACGTAGCCGCTCGTCGCGCAGTCGTCGTCGGTCGCGCAGCCCGGCGCGCAGTAGCTCCCGCCGCTCGGGGCGTCGTTCGCCTCGCAGCGGTAGCCGGGCCGGCAGTCCGACGAGCTCGTGCACGATGCGACGCAGAAGTCGCCGAAGTTGCCGGGGATGCAGGTCCCGCCGTCGCAGCCGTCGCCGGTCGCCGCGTCGCAGCCGACCGCGCAGGTGCCGCTCGGCCAGCCGCTGTCCGCCTCGGTGATGCAGGCGCCGCCCGAGGGGCAGTCGGTGTCCGAGGTGCACGCATCGCCGGGCATCGCGCCGGGCTCGAAGCAGGCGCCCGCGCCGATGAAGCCGCCGGTCGGGTCGCACTCGGCTCCCGCGGGGCAGTCGCTCGCGTCGAAGCAGCCTGGCAAGCACACCGGCTCGGGGATGAACATGAAGTTCGTCGCGCAGCCGTAGCCCTCGCGCTCGCAGGGGCGCGTGCTCGCCTCCGGGTCGCAGTCGAGGAAGCAGAACGACTGTCCCATCCCGAAGTCGAGGCAGGTGCTCCCCTCCGGGCACGCCGCGCCGCCCGCGCAGGACTGCGAGCAGTAGCCGCCGGGCGCGAGGTCCGGGTCGTTGAGGCAGAGGCCGCCCTCGCCGCAGTCGCCGGTGCTCGTGCAGGCATCGCCGATCACGAGGTCGGGCGCCGGAGCGTCCACGCCTCCGTCGAACATCGCACCGTCGAGATCGAACACGATCGGCGTGTCGGTCGACGGCGAGAAGGAGTCCGGACAGCCCGGCAGGACAAGAGCGAGGGCGAAGAGGACGACGAGACGGCGCATGGAGGACCTCGTGGCGGAAGAGCGCGACTCTGCTCCGACGTGGGTCCCTTCGCCAGGGGGCGCAGTTGCCTTCCGCGGCGGCGCCTCTACGCTCGCGCCCGATGTCGTCCGACGAACGCGCCAAGTGGGACCAACGCTGGTCCGAGGAACGCGACCTGCCCCGCTCGGTGCCGAGCTGGGTGGCCGAGCTCGCCGATGAGCTTCCGCGCGCGGGCCGAGGCCTCGACGTCGCCGCCGGCGCGGGCCGCCTGGCCGTGTTCATGGCCCGACGCGGTCTCGACGTGGAGGCGGTCGACATCTCGCCGGTCGGGCTCGCGCTCGCCCGCGAGGCGGCGCGCGACGAGGGACTCAAGCTCAAGACCGTGGTCCGCGATCTCGTCAGCGAAGGCCTGCCCGAAGGCTCGTTCGATCTCGTCGCCTGCTTTCACTACCGGCAGACCGACCTCTTCCCCAGCCTGCGCGAGGCGCTCCGGCCGGGCGGCGTGCTGCTCGCCGAGGTCGAGACCGTGCGCACGCTCGAGCGCACGCCGAAGATCGACACCGCCCGCCGGCCGCTCGCCGAGCCGAACGAGCTGCTCCGCGCGGCCGAAGGGCTCGAGGTGGTCTTCTATCGTGAGGCGTTCTTCGGCGACCGTGCGCTCGCCCGACTCTGCGCCCGCAAGCGCTGAGCCGCCGCTCAGTGGAAGGGCGGCGGGTAGCTCGGCACCGCCTGCGCGCTGAACGGGAAGGCGCCGCCCGCGTCCCGGGCGCTGCCCTCGAACCGTTCGAGCGCGCCGCGACCGATGGGCCGGGGGCTCAGGGTCGCGGTGTACTCCGTCGCGCCGTCGTCGAAGCGCAGCGTGAGCGCGCTGCCGGACTGGGCCCAGGTGTCGTTGCCGGCGGTCGTGTCGGAGGGGAGGTCGTGGGTCAGCACCCCGCCCGCGCCGAGCTCCACCGTGAAGCTGGTTCGGCCGGCCACGGCCCAGCGCGAGCCGGCGACCGAATAGCAGACCGGATCGCCGCCGCCGCCCAGCACGAGCTCGCCCGCGGCGCAGGTGCCGCCATGCTGCCGCTCGGCGCGGAACGCCCACGAATCGCCGCGCACGTTCGTCGCGTCGCCCACCAGCAGCGAGCCGTTGGTGAGCTCGGCGCGGTACTCGGCCCAGCGGCCACCGAGGAAGACCCGGAGCACGTTCTCCTGCACGACCCACTCGTCGGTCGCCGGGCCGCCGCTCGGGTCGTCGCTCGCCCGCGCGCGTCCGCCCGCCATGAGCTCGAGGTCGAACTCGATCGCGCCGCCCGGCGCCTCCGCGTTCACGTGCCAGCGGCTCCCGACCGGGTTCCAGCACACGTGCGGGGCCAGGCGCACCTCGTTCGGATCGTCGCAGGCGGAGTAGGGCGGACGCTCGGCTCCGGCGGTCTCCGTGCCGCCGCGGGAGGGGGTGCTCTCGCCGCAGGCGATCAGCGGCAGCACGAGCAGGGCGAGGGCGATGCGGAGCTTCATCGTGGGGGCCTTTCCGGAGCGCCGCGACTCTACGCCACCCGGCCCATCCAGGCCAAGGCGCGCCCCGCCCGTGCCGGCGGCCTCGCCCCTGCTATGCACCGCGGGTGCGTGACGTCAGCCTCGAGGAGGCCGCCTCGATCCTGCGGCGGGGCGGGCTCGTCGCGTTCCCGACCGAGACCGTGTACGGCCTCGGCGCCGACGCCACGCAGCCCGCCGCGGTGCGGGCGATCTTCGAGGCCAAGGGCCGTCCGCCGAGCCACCCGCTCATCCTTCACCTGAGAGGCGCCGAGGCGATGGACGCGCTCGCGGCCGCGGTGCCGCCGGCGGCGCGACGGCTCGCCGACACGCTCTGGCCCGGTCCGCTCACGCTGGTCGTGAAGAAGAGCGCGGCGGTCCTTCCCGAGGTCACCGGGGGACGCGACACGGTCGGTCTGCGCGTGCCCGCGCATCCCGTCGCCCTCGCCCTCTTGCGCGCGCTCGACCGGCCGATCGCGGCACCCTCGGCGAACCGTTTCGGCGCGGTGAGCCCGACCTCCGCGGAGCACGTGCGGGCCGACCTCGGGGGCGCGGACGTCGCGCTGCTCGATGGGGGGCCGTGCGCGGTCGGGCTGGAGTCGACGATCGTCGACGTCACGAGCGGCGTGCCGACCATCCTCCGCGCCGGCGGCCTGCCCCGGGAGACGCTCGAGGCGGTGCTCGGCGCCGAGGTGCTCGACGGCACGCGCGGCGAGGCCCGCGCGCCCGGCATGCTCGCCTCGCATTACGCGCCGCGGGCCCGGGTCGTGGCGCTCGCGCCGGCCGAGATCGAGGCGTGGCTCGGCCCGCCGCGGGGGAACTTCGTGCTGCTCTCGCGCCGCGCCCGCCCGCTGCCCCCCGGGGGCCGGCTCGTTCGCCTTCCCGAGGACGACGCCGCGCTCGCGCGGGACCTCTACGCGTTGCTTCGGCGGCTCGACGCCGAAGGCGCGCCCCTCGTCGCCGTCGAGCTGCCCGACCCGAGCGGCCTCGGCTGGGCGATCGCCGATCGGCTGCGCCGCGCCGCCGCGCCCCGCTGAGCCGGGAGGCGGGGCACGCCGCGTCCGCCCCCAAGTTCGTTGAGCACGGCGCTCAGTTCGGCGAGCTCGGACCGCTGCGGCGCTTGCCGAAGAGCCGGTTCCAGCCGGCCCGGTAGCCGTCGGTCGCGACCTGCGGTGGGCCGCTGCGCGCGTCCTGCACCGGCTTCGGCCGGCCGTCGTGCAGGACCTCGACGTCGTAGAGGCCCTCGTCCTCTCGGGGCGAGAGCTTCACCAGCTCGCCCGTGATCGGCTTGCCCTCCTCGCTCGGCCGGATGGCGCCCGCCTCGACCCGCTCGCCCCGCTTGCGCAGCACGAAGCGTCCCTGCGCGTCCGGCAACTCCGGCCCGAGCACCACGACGTCCTCTGGCTTGGCGGGCTTGCGCGCCATGGCGGGAGTGTCGGCTCCCGCCCGTGGCCGTCAAGCCGCGGCGCCGGTTCAGAGCGTCGCGGGGATCATCACGGCGTCGATCACGTGGACCACGCCGTTCGTCACGTTCACGTCGGTGACGAGGAGCCCAGCGCCGTCCACCGTCGGGGGCGGACCGGGCAGGAACGGGATGTCGTTCGCTGCGTTGAGCGTCCCGAGGGTCACGGCGGCCGACGGCAGGCTGCTCGAGCGCACCGGCGCGGGGAACGTCGTGGTGTTCAGCACGTGGTACAGCAGCACATCGCGCACCTGCTCGGCGGTGAGGGTCGCGAGCGTCGCCGAGATCGCGGCGAAGGCCGCGTTGTTCGGGGCGAACACGGTGTACGGCGCGTCCGCCGCGAGCGCGTCGGCCACCGGAAGGGGCGGCGGGCCCGGGATGTCCGCGGCCGCGTTGACCGCGCCGATCACGCCGCTCAGGCCCAGCGCCTCGGCGGCCTGCAGGACGTTCATCGGCAGGAGCACCTCGTCGATCACGTGCACGGTGCCGTTCGTGGCGGCGAGGTCGGCCGTCATCACCTGCGCCCCGCCGTTGATGAGGACGCCCGAGCTGGTGTCGAAGATCAGCGTCAGCCCGTTGCCCCAGGCGTTCGACGCGAGGGAGTCGGCGCGGGCCGGGATGCTGCTCGACCCGAGGGAGCCGGCGACGACGTGGTAGAGCAGCGCCTGCTCGAGCGCCGCCCCGGTCGGGAGCGAGGCGAGAGCCGCGAAGGCCGCGTTCGTGGGCCCGAACACCGTGAAGGGCCCGGTCGCCGCGAGCTCGTCCGCGAGGCCGGCGTCGGTGACCGCGGTGTCGAGGGTGGTGAGACCGCAGTACGCGGCGAGGCGCTGCACGGTCGGGCGCAGGAGCACGCGGTCGATCACGTGGAGGACCCCGTTGCTCGCGGCCACGTCCGCCGTGACGACGTGGGCGCCGCCCGAGACCGGGTTGCCGCCGTTGAGGCGGACGCCCGAGGTGGTGTCGAGGCAGAGCGTCAGGTTCGTGAAGGCGTTGACCGGCCCACTCGAGAGGCCCGCCGCCGGGAACGTGCCGTCGAGCACGTGGTAGAGAAGGATGTCCGCGGCCGCGAGGCGGTCGAGCGCTTCGACGGCCGAGAGGGTCAGGCCGGACGCGGCGAAGGCGGCGTCGGTCGGCGCGAAGACCGTGAGGTCGGCCAGGGGCGCCGAGAGCGTGCCGAGGAGCTCGGCCCGCTCGACCAGCGCGCGCAGGATCGAGAACTGCGGGTCGCCGGACACGAGGTCGCCGAGGCTCGGCGGCGAGGTCGGCGCGTCGGGACTCGCCGGTGCGTCCGGGCCCGCGTCGGCCATCGGCGCATCGGTGCCCATCGGCGCGTCGGTGCCCATCGGCGCATCGTCGGCCATCGGCGCATCGTCGGCCATCGGCGCGTCCATGGCGGTCGGCGCGTCCACGGCGATCGGCGCGTCGGTGCCCGCGTCGAGGGTCGGAGCATCGCTCGTCTCGGCGTCGGTGCCGGCGTCGTCGACGATCCGCGAGCGATCGAACTCGACGATCAGCTGGCAGCCGCTGAGGGTGAGGAGCAGGGAGATCAGGGATGAAGTCGCGCGAAGTCGCATCGGGCCCTCAGAAGTTCACGGACATGGCGGCGCCGAAGGTGGTCGGTCCGACGACCGGCATCACCCGCAGGTCGAGCGAGGCGCTCGCCTCGCCCTCGGTGGTCTCGCCTTCGGTGGTCTCGCTCTCGGTGGCCTCGCTCTCGGTGGCCGCCTCCGCGGCGGGCGCGGCAGGTCGGTCGATCGCGTAGAGCACGATCGCCGTGATCCCCGCGGCGGTCGCGACGCCGAACGCGAGATCGGCCGCGAGCGCGAACGCCTCGCCCTCGTCGGCGAGCGAGCGGGTCGGCAGGACGTCGAAGTCGCTCTGCCGCGACAGCGCGAGGAACCCGAAGACCGTGCCTGTGACGAGCGACGCTCCGGCCACCGCGGTGAGAATCCAGGTGGCGGCCGAGGGCTCGGTCTCGGCCGGCGGGACGTCGGAGGGCGTCTCCTCGGTCTCGGCGGCGTCCTCCTCTGCGGCGTCCTCCGCCGCGTCCTCGTCCGCCGCCGCGTCCTCGGCAGCGGGCAGCGCGGTGAGCGCGGCGTTCACCGCGTGCGCGCCCCCGGTGCTCACGCTCACCGTCACGGTCGCGGGCTCGAAGCCCGGGGCCCCGAAGCCGATGGTGTGCTCCCCTGGCGCGAGGCGGAGCTCGGCCGGGGTCGTCCGATCGGCGGGCATGCCGTCCACCATGAGGAGCGCCCCGGCGGGCTCGGAGGTGACGCTCACGGTGCCGGGGGGCGGTTCCGCTGCCGCGACCGGCGGGGCCGCCTCCTCGGCGGCGGGTGCGGGCGCGGGGGCGGGGAGCGCGGCGATGCGGCGCTCGACGTCGGCCCGGTCGGGCGCGTCGGCCCGCTCGCGCAGGTAGCGCTCGAGGGTGGCGCGGGCCTCCGGCAGGCGCCCGAGCCGCTCCTGGGCGGAGGCCACCCCGAGCAGCACGACCGGGTTGCTCACGATGGCGTAGGCCTCCTCGAACTTCGCGAGGGCGCCGGGGAAATCGCCCGCCTCGAAGAGGCGCTGCCCTTCGGTGTACGCGGCGCGGGCGCGGGTGCGGGCGTCCGCGGCGTCCTGGGCCGAGGCCGACGAGGGACCGAAGAGCCCGAAGAGCGGTCCGCGGAGCGACGCCGCGACGGGGACGCCGGCGGGCGAGGACCCCGCCGCGAGCAGGAGCATGGTGAGACCGAGCAGGAACCGTCGCATCGCGAGCCTCCGCGGCCAGAGCACCGGCCGCACGCCCGGACCTTACGGGGCGGGTACGCCTCCGGTCAACGGTCGCGCTTCGACCTTTCCGTGACGAGGCGTACGTGTCAGCATCCCCGCCTTGTGAAGGCCCGCCTCGCTGCTCCCGAGCCTCCGCGACGCCCGAGCGCCGGCGGCGTCTGGATCGCCGTGACCGTCGTCGCGAGCCTCTCGCTCGGCATGCTGGCGCTCGCGTTCTCGCGGGCGAGCAGCGAGGCCAATGCGATCGGTCTCCGCGCCGGGAGCGGCGGCCCCTACGTCGACCGGCCCGTCCACGACGAGCGCCCGCCTGCGCTCGAGGGGCCTGCGCCGACGCGGCGGGACGGCGAGCCGGTGCCGAGCGCCGCGCCCCCCGGCGCCCCCCCGACGCTGTCCGACGCGAGCCGCCGCGTCCCGATCGAGCTCTACACCGCGACGTGGTGCTCGGCGTGTGCGAGCGCCCACCGGTGGCTCGACGCGCACGACGTGCGCTACGAGGAGATCGACGTCGACCGTCGCCCCGGTGCGGTCGACCAGCTCGCTGCGCTGAACCCGCGCCGCACGCTCCCGACCTTCGACATCGACGGGGACGTGCTCGTCGGCTTCGACCCGGCTCGGCTCGAGACCGCGATCACCGCTGCGGCGGCGCGTCACCCGAACTGAGATGCCGCCCGTCGACGACGCGTCCGCGCCGAAGACCGCCGCCTTCGGGGTCCCGTGGCTCGACCCTGGCGCCGAGGCCTCGGCGCTGGCTGGGGCTCTCCGCTCTGCGTTCGACCGGCTCCTCTCGGCGCCCCTCGACGACGGAGAGATCCCGGCTTTCGAGCGGGAGATCGCCGAGCGACTCGGTGCCGGCGATGCCGTCGCGGTCTCGAGCGGCAGCGACGCCCTGCTCGCCGCGCTCACCGCGCTGGGCGTCGGGCCGGAGGACGAGGTCATCACCTGCGCGCTCAAAAACTTCGCGACGGCCAGCGCCGCCCTCCGCCTCGGGGCCCGTCCGGTCTTCGTCGACATCGACCCGGCGACCCTGACCCTCGATCCCGCGCTCGTGGCGGCGGCGGTCGGGGACCGGACCCGCGCCGTCGTCCCCGTGCACGCCTTCGGACAGCCTGCGGACATGGGCCTGCTGGGCGCGGTGGCGAGTGCCTTCTCGATCCCGCTCGTCGAGGATGCACGATGCGCTGCGTTCGCCGTCGACGGGGAAGGGCGGAAGGTCGGCGCGGCGGGGGCCTTCGGCTGCTTCTCGTTCGGCCCGACCGCGAGCCCCTCGGCGCTGGGTGAGGCGGGCCTCGTCACCTGCGACGATCCCGAGCGCGCCGGCTTCGTGCGCCTGCTCCGAGGCGAAGCCGAGGAGGGCGCGCGGACCGTGATCGGCGCCAACCTCCGGATGGACGCGCTCCACGCGGCGGTGCTCCGCGCGAAGCTTCCTTCGGTCCCCGTGTGGCTCGAGGCGCGGCGGGCCCACGCGGCGCTCTACGATCTCCTCTTCTTCGAGAGCGACCTCGCTCCCCGCGCGCTCGAGTTGCCGCGCCGCGCCCCGGGGCACGCGCACCTGCGTTACGTCGTGCGGGTGCCGGGGACGGGCGCGCGAGCCCTCGTCGCCCACCTCCACGAGCGCGGCATCGGCTGCGCCCTGCCGCACCTGCTCGCGGCCGCCGAGCAGCCGTGCTTCGAGGGGCTCGTCGTCGAGCCCTGCCCCGAGGCCAGCCGCGCCGCCCGCGAGCTCCTCGCCCTTCCGATGCACGCCGGGCTCGAGGCGGCCCAGATCGAGCGCGTCGTCGGCGCGGTCGAGGACCACTTCGCAGCATGAGGTGGCTCGCGGCTGCGTTGGCGCTGCTCGTCGCCGCGCACGCGGCCCGCGCGCAGGTCGATGCGACCCCGCTGCAGCGGGAGGTCATCGCCGCGCACGTGCGCCGCGAGATCGCGGCGGCGCGCGGGGACGCCGCCGGGCGCGCGGCGGCCGAGGCGGAGCTCGCCGAGGTCCGCGTGCGGCTCGAAGCGGCCCTCGCGGCCGGTGGCGCGCTCGATCTCGAGACCGTACGTGCCGAGGTCGCGCGCCAGCTCGCCGACGTCGAGGCGCGCCTCGGCGAGATCGGGGAACGCTGCGGGCCCATCGCCGATCCGCGCGCGGGCCGCGCTCGGCGCGACGCCCTCGAGGCCGTTCGCGACGCCCTCGAGCGCGGGCCCTTCGTGCCCGGTTGAGCGGCCCCATGCGCGGTGCAGGACCCGCGCAGCAGGGCGCTCGGCCGCGCCGAGACCGCACCGCCGTCTCGGCCGGACCCGGGACCGTCGATGCCCCCCGCCCGCGGTGGACAACCGATCCCGGCTCGATCAGAACCGCGCCATGACGCTTCGCGTCCTTTGTGGCCTCGTCGCCGCCTCGTCGCTCGCGGGCTTCCTCTTCGCGGAGGTGTCGAGCAGCGACTTCGCCTCCCACCTGGACCGTCAGACCCACGGCATCCACTGCTCGCTCCTGCCGGGCGCGGGAGAACTCGACACCCGCGGCACGAGCGGCTGCCACGTGACCCTCATGTCGCCGTACTCGAGCGTCTTGCGCGACGCCGTGTGGGGAGGCGTGCCGATCGCGCTCCCCGCGATGGGGGTCTTCGCGTTCCTCGTGGTCGCCGCGCTCGCCATCCTGGTCCTCGGTCGCGAGCGGGACCGGCGCGCCCTCCTCGGGCTCACCCTCGCCGCCGCGATCCCGTTCGTCACCTCGATCGCGATGGGGTGGATCTCGCTCCACGAGCTCGACGCGGCCTGCAAGCTCTGCATCGGCATCTACCTCGCGAGCGCGGCCGCGTTCGTGCTCGCCGGCTCGGCCCTCTTCGTCGCGCGCCGCGGTGAGCCCGAGGCGCTCTCCGCCGCGAGCGCTTCCGAGGCCGAAGCGACGCTGCCCGACGCGCCGATCGATGCGGCCGGGCAGACGGCCGACGCGCCGCGCCTGGCGACCGCCTCGGAGATGGACCGCCGGATCGCTGCGCGCCGGCTCGAGCGCCGCGGGGCGCTCGCCGCTCCGGAGCCCCTCGGGTGGGGCGTCGTCGGGCTCGGGGCCCTGATCGGGATCGCCTTCGTCGCCTTGCCGGTCCTCGCGTACGCCGCGGGCGCGCCCGACTTCAGCGGGTACGTCGGAGCGTGCGGGACGCTCGCCCACCCGGAGGGCGGCGACGAGGTGCTCGTCGCGATCGGTCCGCAGACCCGCGAGGTGGAGATGATCGAGGTGCTCGATCCGCTCTGCCCCTCGTGCCGCGGCTTCGAGGCCCGCTTCTCCGCCCACCGCGCGGCCGAGGAGGTGAGCCGCAGCGCGCTGCTCTTCCCGCTCGACGCCGAGTGCAACTGGATGGTCTCGGAGTCCGTTCATCCCGGCGCCTGCCTGCTCTCCCGCGCGGTCCTGTGTGCCGAGGAGGATGCCGAGGAGGTGCTCGCGTGGGCGTTCGCGCAGCAGTCCGAGCTCGAGCGGCGCGAGGACGAGGAGGCCGAGGACGCCGCGCGGCGGGTCGAGCGCGCGGTGCGGGAGCGCTTCCCCGCGCTCGGCGAGTGCATCGCGTCGCCGGAGGCGCGCAACCGGCTCAACCGGGCGCTGCGCTTCGCGGTCGACAACGAGCTGCCGGTGCTGACCCCGCAGGTCTACGTGGACGGGACGCGGCTCTGCGACGAGGACACCGACCTCGGCCTCGACTACGTGCTCTCGCGGCTCCTCGACCGCAGCGAGGGGGAGCGATGATCGGTGCTTCGCCAGGCCGCCTCGCGGCCGTCGCCATCCTCGCCCTCGCCGGGCTGATCGTCCCGACCGCCCTCGTCGGCACGTGGCAGTCCCGCGCGGCCTCGCGGCTCGTCGAGGCCGAGGCCGCAGCGGAAGCCAGCCCCGAGGAGCGCCCCGCGGTCGCGGCGGCGGCCGACGAGGAATACTGCACGCCGGCCCTTCGCCAGATCCTCCGCCGGGTGCTCACCAGCTGCGGGCTCATCGGCGGCTCGGGCCGCGGATGCCAGCCGGTCGAAGCACGCAGCGTCGCGACGATGGATGGCGACGACTTCAACGCGCTGTTTCTCCCGATGCGCGAGCGTGGCGGGATCCTGCAGTTCGATCGCGCCGAGTCCGACCTCGACGCGAGCGACGTCGCCCTCGTCGACCGCGTCTTCGCCGACCGCGGCGGGGCCAGCTACTTCTTCGTCGTCGCCCGCGCTTCGCCGGACGGGTCCGAGGCCCGCAACCGCGAGCTGTCGCGCGACCGGGCCGAAGGCGTGATGCGCCACCTCGAGAGCACCTTTCACGACCCCGCGCTGCACGACCAGGTCGGTCTGCTCTGGCTCGGCGAGGAGTACGCCCAGCTCGACCCCAGCTTCTGCGACTGGCAGCGCAGCGGCGAGGCCGGAGCGTGCGCCCCCGAGGATCTCAACCGCAGCGCCTTCGTGGCCTGGATCGACTGCCGCCTGTGATGCCGACGAAGAACGTCCGGAACTTCTGCGCCCTGTCCGTGGTCGCTCTGTCGATGTTGCCCGGATGCGACGAATCCGCCCCCGTCGAAGGGCCCGCCCGCGCACGGGTCGAGTCGGTGGGCGCGCGCCGCAGCGATCCCGCCGAGCGCTTCTGCGACCGCTCGAGCCCCGAGGGCGAGGGCGCCCCGTTCGTCGCGCCGCGTGCCATCGAGGGCGAGCCGATCTTCACCAGGTCCGCGGGCTGGCGCTGGCTCAACGTATGGGCGAGCTGGTGCGCGCCCTGCGTCGAAGAACTGCCGCTGCTCGGCGCCTGGGAGGGGAGGCTCGGTGCGGAGGGCCTGCCGGTCGAGATCGGCTACCTGTCGGTGGACGCGTCGGCGGAGGCGGTGACGTCGTTCCGTGCTGGACACCCGGAGGTGCCGAGCACGCGCCTCACCGATCCCGCCGGGCTTGCCGGGCTCGTCGCCTCGCTCGGCCTCGACCCGGGGGCCACCCTGCCCATCCACGCGCTCGTCGATCCGAGCGGGCGCCTGCGCTGCGTGCGGACCGGCGCGGTGGCCGAGCGCGACTACGGCACGGTCCGGGAGATCCTGGGGGGGCGATGAGACGAAGCGCGCTGGTCGTCATGCTCGGGTGGCTCGGCTGCACCGCTACGCCGGCGCGGCGGGCCGACGACCCACAGCCGGTCGAGGCGAACCGCAACGCAGGCGCAGGCGGCGAGGCTGCGCCCGAGCCTGCGGCTCCGTCGTTCGGACCGCCCCTGCCCGACACCTACGTCTGGTGCGACGCGGGCGGCGGCGCCGCGTGCGCGCGCGTCCTCGCCGCGCTCGGCGCGATCCAGATCAAGGACCCCGCCCGCGCCCCCGCGGAGCTCTACGTGGTCGAGGACGGCCACGACGACTGCAGCGCGACCGGGGCCTCCGAGCTGCGCCGGCGCGTCGGCGGCGCGCTCGCGATCGATCCGGCCGTGTGGCGCGATCAGATCGGCCCGGACCTTCCCGCGGCGGAGTTCCCGAACATCTACGCCGCGGCCGGCTGCATCGCCGAGGCGGAAGGCGGCGTGGTGGTGAAGTTCGCGGCGAGCAGCACGAGCACGCCCCGCTCCTACCTCGTCCGGGTCTGGGACAGCGCGTACACCGGCGCCGGCTACTGACGAGGCACCGAGCGCTGCGGTCCCCGGGATCCGGCTCTGGCGCAGCGCTCGTCCCGACCGGTCTTCAGCTCGGCGGCGGCAGCGGCTCGGGAGGGATCACCGGAGGCGTCGACAGGCGCGCGGCGCAGCGGCCCTCGTGGCAGAGGCAGGCGCCGCCGCAGTCGAGCGTGCCGTAGCGGCACTCGGCCGTGCACATCACGTCGCCGCACGCCTCGGCGTGTCCGGCCGCGACGCAGCTCGCCGGGTGGCAGCATCCGCTCGGCACGCAGTCCGCGTCGCTCGTGCAGGCATCGTCGCTCATCACGAGGCCTGCGCCGTCCCGAGCCGCTTCGCTCGCTTCCCCGTGCTCGGCGCCGGTCGTCGCGCCGCCGGCCGTGCTCTGCCCGCGGGTCTCGCTCGCTTCCGGGTCACCCGAGCCGCAGGCAGCGAGGAGCAGCACGAAGGTGCAGAGGAACATGCGCGTCATGGCGGGTTTGTACTTCGGGTACGCACCGCCATCCACCGGCGCGGTGGTCCACGCACCCCGAGCGGAAGGCCCGGCAGGCCCGCCGCGCCGCCTCCTCACCGCCGACCGTGCGGGAAGGGCGACGGATAGAGCCCGACGCGCAGCGTCGATTTCCCCGCGCTCGTCGCCTGCTGATCGGCGAGCGTGTACACGTCGTCGAGGCGGAGCGAGAGCGCCTGCGCGAGCTTCCAGAGGAACTTCGTCGCGAGCAGCGAGTCCTGCTGCAAGAGCCCGTAGAACGCCGGCCGGTCGAGGGCGAGGAGCCGGCTCTCGACCGTGGTCCGCACCGTCGCCGAGCGCGGCCGGGCGCTCAAGAGCGCCATCTCGCCGAAATGCGCGCCGGCCCCGAGCGAGGCGAGCACGCTGCCCTGCCGCGCGATGCTCACGCCGCCCTCGAGCAGGATGTAGAGCGTCTCGGAGACCTCGGACTCCGAGATGATCTCGGCGCCCGGCGGCAGGTCCAGCTGCCGGCAGGCGCTCGTCACCCGGAGCAGCTCGCTCGTGCTGAGCTCGCTGAGCAGCTCGATGTGCTGCAGGGTCTCGAAGGTCGCCGTCACCTCGGTCCGCCGCGCCGCCTCGGGCCCGCGCTCCTCCGAGCTGCCCGAGGCCGCGCGGAGCAGCACCGTCGTGATGTTGTCCGCGCCGCCGCGCTCGTTCGCCAAGCCCACGAGGTGTGCGGCGAGCTTGTCGAGGGGCGCATCGGCCCCGGCGATCCGGGCGAGCTCGCCCGCGTCGTGGAAGTACTGGTGCAGCCCGTCCGAGCAGACGAGGAGCGTGTCGCCTTCGACGAGGTCGAAGACGAGCGTGTCGACGATCACCGACTCGAGCGGGCCGACCGCCCGCGTGACGATGTTGCTGTGGCTGCTCTGCTTGGCCTGCTCGGGCGTGAGCATGCCGTGGCGGATGGCCTCCTGCAGGAACGTGTGGTCCTCCGAGAGCTGGTGGAGCTGGCCCTGGCGCACGAGGTAGCAGCGGGAGTCGCCGACGTGCCCGAGCACGCCCTTGCCCCCGGCGACGAGCACCGCCGTGCAGGTCGTGCCCATGCCCTTGCGGTCGGCGTCGCTCTGGCCCGCCGCGTAGAGCTCACGGGACGACTGCTCGATGGCGCGGCGCAGCATCGCGGCGAGGGCCTCGTGGGGCTGCTCGCCGCGGGCCACTGCCCGGACGAGCCCCTCGTTCTGCCGGGCCACGGCCTGCACCGTGGTCGCGGTGTGCCGGCTCGCGACCTCCCCCGCGGCGTGTCCGCCCATCCCGTCGCACACGACGAAGAGCCCGAGCGGCTCGTCGGCGAGGAAGAAGTCCTCGTTCAGCTTGCGGTGGCGACCCACATCCGAGAGCGATGCCGCGGCGACTTTCATCACCCGGCGAGTCTGCCCGAAGCGCCGAAGGCTCGAAAGAGCATCCTTCGCCGGCGCCTCGCTTCAGGGCAGGCCGCTCTCGGCGAGCAGGCGCGCGGCGATGGCGTCGATGGCCCGCGCCCCGCTCTCGTCCCCGAAGCGGCTGCGGAGGTACGCGTCGCTGTTGGTCAGCAGCGCGAGACCGCTCTGGTCGCTCTCTCGCACGAGGACGAGCGCGCTCGAGCCGTGGGAGGAGCCGGTGTGGCCGTTCCAGCCGGCTCCGAAGCGGGTCATGCCGTACCAGGCGAAGTGCTGGCTGCTCGAGGCCGCGGGAAACTGATCGCGCTGCGTCTCGGCCGCCCACTCGGGCGCGAGCAAGCGCGCCCCATCGAGCTCGCCGCCCCGCGCGTTCGCGAGCGCCCAGCGCCCGAGCCCGGTCGCGCTGATCCGCAGCGAGGTCGCCGGATAGAACGCGTAGCCGCGATGCGGCAGCGAGGCGAAGCCGCCCGAGCGTGCCCACGCCTGCTCCGAGGCGAGCCGCGACAGGTCGGTGTCGCGCAGCAAGAACGAGGCGCCGTCGAGCGCGAGCGGCCCGAAGATCCGCGCCTCGGCCTGCGCCGGGAGCGGGGCGCCGCCCGCCGCCTCGATCACCGCGCCCAGCACCCCGAAGCCCGCGTTGCAGTAGACGCGCTCGGTGCCGGGGGCCCGCTCTGCCCAGTGCGTCTCGTCGGCGGCGTAGTCCTCGGCGAAGGTCGCGAGCGGCACCGTCGCGTCGCCCTCCACCGTCGCGGCCCCGAGCGCGAACCAGTCGTCGACGAGGCCCGAGGTGTGGGACGCGAGCATGCGGGCGGTGATGGGCACGTCGGGGAAGGCCGGGTGACGGAACGGAGCGCCGAGGTAACTCGAGACGTCCGCGTCGAGGTCGAGCTGCCCCGCCTCGGCGAGCTGCAGCGCGAGGGCGCCGGTGACGGTCTTGCTCACCGACGCCACGAGAAAGAGGGTGTGCTCGTCGACCGGACGCATCTCGTCGGCCCGCCCGAAGGCGTGCACCTGGTCGATCGCGCCCGCGCGAAAAGTGGCTGCGGAGAGGCCCAGGATGCCGCCCTCGGCCATGTGCCAAGCCACGAACGCCTCGAGATCTTCGGGGGGCGTGCCGGCGTCGCGCCCAGCCCGCGGCGCGTCGGCCGGCGCCGCGTCGGGGGGAGCAGCCGGCTCGGGCAGCGCGCAGGCGAGGCACGAGAGCGCGACGAGGCACAACCTCAGCATCGGGGTCAGCGTAGCAGCCTGCCTCGACGGCCGCGGAGGTCAGCGCCATGTTCGGCCGCCATGAGCGAAGAGCGCGCACGCATCGAGGGCCTGATCCAGTCGGCGGAGGTCGTCCTCTTCCTCAAGGGCACCCGCGCCAGTCCCCAGTGCGGCTTCTCGGCGCGCGTGGTCGACGCGCTCGACGAGCACCTCGAGGACTACGCCGCGTTCGACGTCACGCGCGACGAGGCGCTCCGCGAGGGACTGAAGCGGCTCTCCGATTGGCCGACGTTTCCCCAGCTCTTCGTCCGGGGCCGCCTCGTCGGCGGCACCGACATCGTCGAGGACCTGAAGGCCACCGGCGAGCTCGCCGGCCTCCTCGGCGTCTCGGGCCCCCGCGCGCTGCGGGTGCCCGAGATCGCGGTCTCGGACGCGGCGGCGCGGGCCTTCGTGCGCTACGCGGGCGAGGACAAGCCCACGGTGCGGCTCACGGTGGGGCGGGACTTCACGCCGGAGCTGGAGATCGAGCCGGCGCGCCCGAAGGACCTCGTGCTCGACCTCGGCGCGCTGGTGATCGCGCTCGACCCGGCGAGCGCACGGCGCGCCGACGGACTCTCCATCGACTTCGTCGAGGGCAAGGAGGCGACGGGCTTCCGCATCGAGAACCCGAACGCTCCGCCCAAGGTCCGCCCCCTCTCGGTGGAGGAGTTCGCCCGCTGGCGCACGGAGGGCAAGCCTCACCTCCTCCTCGACGTCCGCACCCCGGGCGAGTGGGACGCCGCCCGGATCGACGGGGCCCGCCTCGTCGACGACGAGGTCCGCGCCGAGCTCGAGGAGCTCGACCGGAGCCGCACCCTCGTCGTCGCCTGCCACCACGGCGTGCGCAGCCGCGCCGCCGCCGAGCACCTCGTGACGATGGGCTTCCGCGACGTGCACAACCTCGAGGGCGGCATCGACGCGTGGTCCCTCCGGATCGACCCGGCGGTGCCCCGCTACTGAACGCGGGGCGCCCGCCCGCTCTGACGAAAAGTTGCCGAACGGCCCCGGCCTTGCCTATGAGGCAGGTTCGATGGCCCTCAAGCGCATCCACCTCGTCGTCCGCGGGCGCGTGACCGGCGTGTACTTTCGCGCGTCGGCGGTCCGCGAAGCGAAGCGGCTCGGGCTCACCGGCTGGGTGAAGAACAAGCCCGACGGCTCGGTCGAGCTGGTCGCCGAGGGCGAGGAAGATCAGGTCAAAGACCTGCTCGCTTGGGCCCAGCACGGGCCGGCGACGGCGCGCGTCGATCGCGTCGACACCCGCTGGCGCTCGTACACCGGCGAGTTCGCCTCCTTCGTCATCGAGCCCTGAGCATGCGCTGGCTCGCGCTCGCCTTCTGCCTCGTCCTGTCGCCGTGGCCGGCGGCCGCGCAGACCGCGTCCATCGAGGCCGAGGAGGCCCGTCTCGCTGCGACCGACGCGGCCGAGCGCGAGGCTGCCGTCGCGGCGCTCCGCTCGCTGCCCGCCACCGCGTCGGACGCCATCTCGCAGCGCCTCCGCGCCCTCGTGCGGAGGCCGATCCCCGCGGACCGGGCCGAGACCATTCTCCACGCCTTCCGCCGCGCGACCGGATCGCGCCGCGCGGACGACGTGGTCGACGTCGCGGACGGAGTCGCCGCGGTGCTCGCCACCACGCGCGACGAGGAGACCCGACAGGTCGCGGCCCTCGTCCTGCTCACCCGCGCCCTCGAAAGTCACGGAACGCCCGCATCGCTCGCGATCGCCCTCGAGTCCCTGCGGATGCCCGGCGACGCGTTCGTGGTCGAGGGGCGGCGCTTCACCGCGCGGGTCGGGCCCCGCGCCGCAGGCACGGTGCTGCGCTCGCTCGGGCACCCCGATCTCCGGGTGCGCGAGTGGGCCCGCTGGTCGATGCAGCATCTGGGCCTCGACGCCCCGGGGAGCTTCGTCCGCGCGGCCTCGCCTTCGGTGCTGGCCGACGTGCTTCGGGCCTTCGGGCAGGCCCGGCTCATGGACGCGATGCCGATCCTCGCCTCGCTCGTCGACGCCCCCCAGCGCATCGTTCGGGAGGCCGCGTTCGAAGGCCTCGCGGCGTACGGAACCAACGCGATCTGGACCCTGCGCGAGGCCTACCGGCTGCACGCCGACGAGGACGCGGACCTCTCGTGGGGTGCCGAGCGCACGCTCGAGGCGCTGCGCGAAGCGGTCGAGCGCAACCGGCTCGCCGCGGCGGAGGAGGCCCTCGCGGAGGCCGAGGCGAGACTCGCCGAGGGCGATGCGGCCCGCGCCGCCGAGCTCGCCGACGTCGTGCTGCTCAGCCGCCCGGAGCTCGGCTCGGCCGAGGTCGCGCGCATCTACCTCGCGGCGGGCGAGGCCGCGCTCGCCGCCCGCGACGCCCGCACGGCCGCACGGCACCTCGCGCGCGCCGAGCGCCTCGCGCGGCTCGGGGGAGACGAGGCGCTGCTCCGCCGGGCCGAGGGGCTCGTCACCTACGTCGAGGCCGAGACCCGCCTCGCCGCCGGAACGCTCGACGTCGACGCCTATGCGCGCGCGGCGGCCGCCGTCCCCGACGATCCACGCCTCGCCGCGATCGCCGCGGGCTACGCCGAGATCGAGGCGCCGCCGGATCGGTCGCTGCCCCTCGCCCTCGCCTCGCTGCTCTTTCTCGCGGGCGCCATCCTGCTCGTGCGCCCGCGGACCGAGCGTTCGCGTGCCTCCGCGCCGCCTGCGGCCCTGCCCGAGGGCGAGCGCGAGTCGGCGATCACCGCTGCGGGCTGACCGCTCCGCTGTGCGCGGGCGACTGCCCACCACGATGCAGGCGCGCGAGGGGGCCGGGCTGCGCGGGGTACCGCCAGCGCGCCGCAGGCAGGCCTTGACCGGGCGCCGTGCGCATCGGTAGGCTCTCGCCGCCTCTCTCGGAGCACCACCATGCGTCGATCCCTTCCGGCCCTCCTCCTCCTCGCTGCCCCCGTCGTCGTCTCTTGCGGCGATCCCGCCAGCGAGCCCCTGGCCGTGTACGACCTGACCCCGCGGGGCGGATCGATCGCCGGCGAGCAGCCCGTGCAGATCATCGGAACCGGCTTCCGCAACGACGTCGGCTACACCGTCTACTTCGGCTCCGAGCGCGCCACCGCGGCCCAGGTCGTCGACCCGAACACGCTCCTCGTCGTCACCCCCGCGCACGACGCCGGGCGGGTGAACGTGGTCGTGGCTGCCGACGACGGCCCCGCCTTCCGCATCGCCGACGGCTTCGAGTTCGCCGACACGAGCGGCAACGTCTACGAGCACATGGGCGAGGGCGGCGGCGGCGGCGAAGAGCGCTTCTGATCGCCGCCCGCTCCGACCTGCGGGTCGGGGAGCGGACCCTGCAGACATGGACCTCTTCGACGCGGCCGAGGAGCGCACGAAGGAGGGCGCGCCCCTCTCGGAGCGCCTCCGGCCCCGTACGATCGCGGAGATGGTCGGCCAGGCCCACCTCGTCGGCCCAGGCTCGCTGCTCGCGCGCGCCATCGCCGAGGACCGCGTGCCGTCGATGGTGCTCTGGGGTCCGCCGGGGTGCGGCAAGACCACCCTCGCGCGGGCGGTCGCGGCCAGCACGAAGGCGAGCTTCGTCCCGTTCAGCGCGGTGATGGGTGGCGTGCCGGAGCTGCGCAAGGTCCTCGAGGCCGCGGCCGACCGCAAGCGCCTCCGGGGCGTGCGCACGATTCTCTTCGTCGACGAGATCCACCGCTGGAACAAGGCCCAGCAGGATGCGCTCCTGCCCCACGTCGAGCGCGGCGCCGTCGTGCTCATCGGCGCGACCACCGAGAACCCTTCCTTCGCGGTGAACGCCGCGCTGCTCTCTCGCGCCCGCGTGTTCCGCGTCGAGCCGCTCGCGCCGGCCGAGCTGGTCGCGCTGCTCGAGCGCGCGCTCGCCGACCGCGTGCGCGGCCTCGGTGCCCTCGAGCTTCGCGCCGAGCCGGAGGCGCTCGCGGCGATCGCCGAGCAGGCGAGCGGTGACGCGCGCCGGGCGCTCGACGTGCTCGACCTCGCCGCGTCGGATGCGCGCTCGCGGGGCAAGGCGCTCGACCTCGAGAGCGTGAAGGAAGCGCTCGCCTCGCGGACGCTGCTCCACGACAAGGCCGGCGATGCGCACTACGACGTCGTCTCCGCGCTGATCAAGTCGATGCGCGGCAACGACCCCGACGCCGCGATCTACTGGATGATGCGGATGCTCGAGGCGGGCGAGGACCCGCTCTTCGTGAGCCGCCGACTCCTGATCTTCGCCAGCGAGGACGTCGGCAACGCCGACCCGCAGGCGATCCAGATCGCGGTCGCCGCGGACGAGGCGTTCCGACGGCTCGGTATGCCCGAGGGCCTGCACCCGCTCGCGCAGTGCTGCACGTACCTCGCGAGCACGGTGAAGAGCAACGCGAGCTACGTCGCGTGGCAGCGCGCCCAGGAGGCGGTGCGCGGGCGCGGACCGCTCGCCGTGCCCATCCACCTCCGGAACGCGCCGACCGCGCTCCTGAAGTCGATGGGTCACGGCGCCGACTACCGCTACCCGCACGACGAGGGAGGCCACGCCGCGGGGCAGACGTACCTGCCCGACGAGCTCGCGGGCGCGCGCTTCTACGAGCCGCGGAACGCGGGCTTCGAGATCAAGCTGCGCGATCGGCTTGCGCGCCTCCGCGGTCCCGAGGACCCCACCAACGGTGGGGGATCGACCGGCCGCTGAGCCACCTTCTCCGTGTCGCCCCGCCGGCTCCCGCGCGGCGGTACACTGCGCTGGCGTGCTCGACCCGATGCCGGAGCTCTTGTCCCTCGCGCGCTTCCTCGTGCAGCGGCGGACGCTCGATGTCCTGCTCGTCGAGATCGTGGAACGCTCGGCGCGCCTGCTCGGCACCGGCCACGCCTCGATTCGTATTCTCGACGCCGAGCGCAAGACCCTCGTGGCGACCTGCCGCGCCGGCGAGCCGCTTCACGACACGCCCCAGCCCTTCGCGATGGGCGAAGGGCTGATCGGCTGGGTCGCGCAGCACGAGGCCGTGCTGCGGCTCGACGAGCCCGAGCGGGACCCTCGGTTCGCCCGGCGCGAAGGGGCCCGCGTGCCCTTCGGCGCCTTTCTCGGTGTGCCCCTCGTCGCGGGCGGCGGCTGCCTCGGCGTGCTCTCGTTCGTGGCGCCCTCGCCCGGTGTGTTCGGCCCCCAGCACGAGTCGCTGGCGCTGCTCATCGCCGCGATCACCGCGCCCCACCTCGAGGTCGCGCGCTTGGCCGGGCTCACGAAGCTCGATCCGCTCACCGGCCTCTTGAACCGTCGCGGCTACGAGTCCGTGCTCGCGGCGCTCGGCCCGGGGCCTGTGTCGGCGATCGTCGCCGACATCGATCACTTCAAGGCGGTCAACGACCGGCACGGACACGACGCCGGCGACGTGGTCCTCCGGCGCGTCGCCGAGGTCCTCGCGGCCTCGGTGCGGCGCGGCGATTCGGTGGCGCGGGCGGGGGGCGAGGAATTCGTCCTGCTCCTCGCCGATGCGCCCGGCGAGCTCGCCCACCGGATCGCGGAGCGAGCCCGCGAGCGACTCGCGGAGACGCAGGTCGACGTCGGCGGCGCACGCGTGCAGGTCACGGCCTCGTTCGGTGTCGCCGAGGGCCACGCCGGAGAGCCGATCGAGCAGGTCGTCCACCGCGCCGATGCAGCGATGTACGAGGCCAAGCGCGCCGGTCGCGACCGCGTCGTCCGCGCCTCCTGAGCGCCGCTCAGATCGGGCAGTTCAGCTGGATCGCCAGCTCGCGGACGCTCGGCGAGGCGCCGCCCGCGGCGAAGAGTTGCAGCTCGACCTCGAGAAAGCGGCCGCCCCCGATGGGTCCGGGGGGCGCGGTGAGGTCGGTCGGACGCGCGGTGAAGGGCCCGACGAAGGGCGTCGTGACGAGGTCCTCGGCCCGCGCCGCGGTCCGCGCGCGTAGCTCGATCCGCGTGCCGGCGGGCACGTCGGCGTCCCAGTCGACGCGCTCCCACTCGGTCGGCCCGACCTCGCACCCGCGCAAGACGGTCCGCAAGTACCCGTTGGGCGCGGTGAACGTGCGGAGCGCGTAGCCGGTGAAGTCCGAGTAGGTGTAGGGCGCCGTACCGGTCGGGAACTCGCGCGCCGCGAACGTCACCGGATCGATCCGCGTCGCGGTCGAGGACAGCTGGTTCACGAGCCAGATCGCGCCGCTCGAGTCGAGCCCGACGCCGGTCGTCCCGCTCCCGGGCAGGGGCGCTCGCTCGGTGCCGAGCGTGCGGATCACCTCGCCGGTCTCGGCGTTCAGGATGGAGAGCCGAGAGATGGGATCGCCGAGGACGATCTCGCCGCCCGGCGCGACCCGGAGGAACGTGTGCGAGCCGCTCACGTAGATGCGCCCTCGGCCATCCGCGGCGATGCCGCGGGTCGCACCCCCTTCAGGCAGCGGAAACGCGCGCCAGCTCCGGCCGCTCGGCGTGTAGCGGTAGGTGTAGAGGCACTGAAAGCCCGCGATCCAGACGCGATCCTCCTCGTCGATCGCGATGCCGTAGCTGCCGGAGCAGCCGTCGCGTGCGACCGCCGCCTCGTCCTCCACGATCGCGCCGGTTGCTGCATCGACGGCCACGATGCGCCCGGTCGCCGCCGCAACGAACCAGACCCGCCCGCGCCCATCGGCGGCGGCGCCGTAGGGCGCGAAGGGCACGAGCCCGCCCGGCATCCGCACCGTCCGCAGGCGCGCCCCGGTGCCCGGGTCGAGCTCCCACGCCTCGCGTCCGTTGTGCAGCCCCACCCAGACGTGACCGCTCGCGTCGATGGCGATGGCGCGCGGGATGCCGTCGGTTCCGCCCACGTCGACCGTCCAGAGGATGCACTCGTCCTCCTGACCGAGGAACTCGCCCGGCACGCTGCGCTCGATGATTCCGTCGGCGTCGAGGTCCCGCGAGGTGTCGATGCGGCCGTTGCCGTTGCGATCGATGCAGTCCTCCTCGAAGCCCGCGATCTTCGTCACCGTGCCCTGGGCGAAGAAGGCGCGATTGGCGACGTAGACCGCGCCGGACAGATCGACCGCGGTGCGCGAGGGACAGTTGCCGCCCCGCCGATCCTGCTCGCACTCCTCACCCGGCGGACCGGCCCCGTTCGTACCGTCGAGCAGGGCCGAGTCGTACTCGGCGAGCTGCGCGCCGGTGCGCGTGTCGATCCGGGTGACCGTCGCGTAGAGGTAGTTCGCGATCCACGCCGAGGTCGTCTCGGTGCGCGTCGTCGAGAGGCGCAGCGCGCCGTCCGGGCCGATCTCGAGGCCCTCCGACCGGTCGAGATCGAAGCTCCCGCCCTCGGGCGGCAGCGGCTCGATCCGGCAGCCCGGCCGGCAGTCCCCGCAGGCCGAGAGCACGCCCTCGTCCGCCCGGCCGTCGCAGTTCTGATCGACGAAGTCGCACAGCTCCGCAGCTCCGGGAAAGACGCTCGCGTCGTCGTCGCGGCAGTCCCCGGAGCAGGTCGAGATGCCGTCTCCGTCCGCGTCACGCTCGTCGCGCAGCGACACGCACGCGTCGGCCGCGGCATCGCACCGATCGTCGGTGCACGGGTCCCCGTCGTCGCAACTCGGTGGGATCCCAGGCAGGCACGTTCCATCCTCCGCGCACGCCTCCGCGCCGTTGCAGAAGAGTCCGTCGTCGCACGCCGGGCAGGGCATGCCGCCGTCGAACCGCCCCGCGTCGATGCGTCCCGCGTCGGGCCGACCCGCGTCGCTCCGCCCTGCGTCAGGTCGGGGAGGCTCGTCGAGGCCGGTCCGTGCACCGCACGCGAGGAGCAAGAGGGCCACAGGCAGGGCGCGCATCCTCGGAACCCTCGCGGATGCGTCGGCCGGAATCAATCGCTCTTCAATCATCGCGCCGCCGCCACGTTGCCAGCACCCTGCGCTCCTCGACCTCCCAGGCTTCCGCGCCTTCGGTCGCGAAGCGGTAGCGCCCCCGCACGAGGCGCAGCGCCCGCGGTCGTGCGCCGCCGAGGGGCAGGCGCCGGAACATCGCCCGCAGCTCGGCGCGATCCTCGAGGAGGCCGCGGACGAGCCGCAGGACCCACGGCTCCACGTGCGCGGCCCCCGGCGTCTCGGCGCTGAGCGCGGCGAACCACAGCATCCAGTCCAGGCGTGGCAGGTGCGGCACGCACCAGCGCGGCCCGCGCGCCGGATCCCCCGGCTTGTATGCGAAGTCGTAGGCCTCCCAGCCCCCCTCCGAACCGTCGCGGCTCGCTTCGAGGAGCAGCTCCGGCCGGTCCGTCGTCATCACCGCGAAGAGCCCGTACTGGCCCGCCACGTGGAAGCGGCCGATCCGGTCCGAGGTGGCCTCGAGCGGAGCGGGCAGCGCGAGCCCCATCGACTGCGCGAACGCGAGCGTGGCGACCCACGCGTAGGCGATCGCCGGGATGCGCCGGGTCGCGCCCTCGGGCGCGACGGGCACCGCACCGAGCCGCGGGACCAGCCACACGAGGGCCTCGTCGTCCAGCAGCGGCAGGCAGAGCGCGGCGGTCAAGAAGCCGAAAAAGCCGTAGTTGCCGCTCAGCCCGATGGCGAGCATCAGCGCGACGCAGAGGGCCGCCGAGAGCCGCCGCGCGCGTGCGCCGAACAGCACCAAGAGCGGCGCGCCCAGCTCCAATGCCAGCGTCGCGTAGGTCGCCATCGCATGGAGCGGGGCCGGCAGCCCATGCAGCCACGGCGCAAGCGGCGAGGGCAGGGGCTGCGTCCAGTGGTGGAAGGCCAGCGCGCTCCCATCGCGCCAGGTCGGATCGCCCGAGAGCAGCTTCACCAGCCCGCTCGCCAGCAAGAGCCGCGTCACGAGCGACATCCCCACCCAGCGGAGGAGCGGACCAGGCGCCTGCAGCGCCGCGGGCCGGCTGCCTCCGCGCCAGCGACCGAGCAGCGCGCCGAGCACCAGGGCCTCGCAGAGCAGCGTGTCCCACTGCAGAGGCAGAAAGGGCCAGCCCAGCGAGACGAACGACAGATAGAGGACGAACGAGAGCAGCGCGAGCGGCCCGGGCAGCAGGCCCAGCGCGAGCAGGCCTGCGGACAACCCGCCGAGCACCACCACCGCCTCTTGCGCCGCGAGCGAACCGCCGAGCACGAAGAACACGCTCGGCGTCGAGAGCGCCGCCTCGAGCCAGCCCTCGCGGGCCACCAGCGCCTCGATCCGCTCGCCGAGCGGCACGATGCCCCGAGGCCCGAAGAGGCCGGGCAACTGCGGGTGGAGCGAGAGCCACGCCAGCAGCGTCACCCCGCCGAGCGCGCGCACGAAGAGCTCGTGCGAGAGCGCGTGGCGCGGCGCGTTCTTCAGCCCGTCAGGCACCGCACGAGCGCGGGCAGGTACTCGGTCGCGCTGCCGAAGAGGACGAGACCCTCCGGCGCCTGCGCAGCGGTCTCGGTGAAGGGGCTCGGGTCGCGGTTGATGCACACGAGCGGGATCCCCCGCTGCGACGCGATCTCCACGATGAGCGAGGGCAGCGTCGTCGCCCCCGACGTCCCCACGACCACCACCATCGCCGCGCGCCGCGCTGCGGAGACCGAGCTCTCGAAGCGGAAGAGCGGCTCGTCGTAGGACTCGTCGAACCAGAGCACGTGCGGGCGGGCCCAGGTCCCGCCCGGCCGCTGCAAGAGGGCCCGCTCCGCCTCGCCGAGGCGCCGCGCCTTGGGCCAGTCCACCGGGATCGCCTCGGGCAGCGGTCGCGTCCGCGGGTGCTCGTCGGTCCAGCGCAAGAGGTCGATGTTCCCGTGGATGCAGAACGTCCGCTCGGGCGAGTTGCCCGCCCGCACGTGCAGCCCATCCACGTTCTGCGTGACCAGCACGAAGCGCTCGCCGAGCGTCCGCTCCGCCTCCACGAGCGCGAGGTGCGCCGCGTTCGGACGCGCCGCGCGGCACACGCCCCGCCGGTAGAGGTACCAGGCCCAGACCTCCTCGGGCATGCGCCGGAACGCCGCGTTCGTGGCGAGGTCCTCGGGGTGGTAGTTCTCGCTCCCGACCTGCCAGTAGCCCTCGGCGCCGCGGAAGGTCGGGATGCCGCTCTCCGCCGAGACGCCCGCGCCGGTCAAGAAGAGGATCGGCCCGTGCGCCGCGAGCGCCCGCTCGCACAGCTCCATGAGGCGAGGTTCCATCGCCCGGAGGATACGCCCGTGCGCTCGCTCCGGCGTGCCCCTTGCGCGTTCGCGCCTGCCGTGACGTTCTCCGGCCATGCGATCCTGCGCGCCTGCCCTCGCTCTCTTCCTTCTCGGCTGCCCTTCCGATCCTGCTCCGACCGACGCGGGCTCCGACGCGCCGCTCGCCCCCGACGCGCCGGCGATCGACTGGCCTGCGAGCGAGGTGCCCGCTTCGCACACCCTCGAAGGCGGCGTCGTGCGCGACGTGATCCGCCTGCCCGCCTCGGTGCCGCCCGCCACGCCCGAGGGCGTGGCGACGCCTGCCGAGCTGAACTTCACCCAGGTCGCGCGCTACCACCTCGAGGGCGCCACCACCGCGCGGGCCATCGTGCTCGCGATGCCCGGGTTCCTCGGCGGCGCAGGGTCGTTCGACCGCCTCGCCCGCGAGCTCGTGCGCCTCGGCGGCAGCGAGCCCGCTCCGCTCGAGGTGTGGGCCATCGATCGCCGCTCGAATCTCCTCGAGGATCTGCGCGGGCTCGACGCTGCCGAGGCCGAGGAGAACCCCGACATCGCCAAGGGCTACTACTTCGGGCGCGACACCGTGGGCGGTGAGGCCTTCGCCGGCTTCCTCGAGCAGGACGAGGTCCCGTACCTGAGCGAGTGGGGCCTTCGGACGCACGTCGAGGACATCCGCCGGCTCATCGAGCTCGTGCCCGAGGCCGACCGCCTCGGGCACGTCTTCCTCATGGGCCACAGCCTCGGCGGCTCCTTCGCCGAGACCTTCGCCGCCTGGCGCTTCGAGGACGGCGTGCGCGGCGCCGATCTGCTCGCCGGCGTCATCCTGATCGACGGCGCCCAGGGCGAGACGCCCTCGACCGAGACCGAGTACCGCGAGGGCACGAGCGGCGGCTTCATGGCCTCGCCGGGCCTGAACGGCGTGCG
>Ga0068876_10000567_pt1 | contig 29976 bp, 25 predicted proteins | sample NOAtaG_6_FD_66442 | JGI IMG/M metagenome (GOLD analysis project Ga0068876, IMG submission 66442) | Freshwater lake microbial communities from Lake Erie, under a cyanobacterial bloom - NOAA_Erie_Diel5S_2200h metaG | ecosystem: Environmental > Aquatic > Freshwater > Lake | place: USA: Ohio, Lake...
GTATCTTCCCCGCCTATTTCAAAATCATCTTCGGATCCACCTTCAGTTTCTTCGTTTTCTTCTTCAGTTTCCTCATCTCCCATTACATCATCAGATCCACCGTCAAAATCCATTGAATCATCTTCTGGTGATTCTTCTTGTGGAAGATCTTGGTCGAGAGTTCCTTCTGCATATCGCTTAGAAAACTCTTCAAAACTTAATATCTTTTTTTCCATTGTATTCGTATTTTATTTATATATCTTTTTTTCTGGAAATTATTCAGTTGCATCACCCATATTGGATGCCATTCCAGACTCCTGAGATCCTTTTCCTGGATAGTCTATTTTAGAAGTTTGATTAAAAACACCATCCTTATATCCCACATAATCATAAGGCTGTTCTGGCTTTATTTTATGAAATGGAGACCTGTTTTTAACTTCTTTGTTAAAATTTTTGGAATTCCATGGATCGTTTACAACTTTAAGAAATTGCTTAAAGTCTAATACTTCTCTCTTTTTTATGTCTTTTGTATGCATTTTTAAAGTATTATATACCTAATATATCCAGAATACCGCCGCTTTTCTCTTTTCCCATAGCAGCATTTTCTATATCTTTTTCTGAGAATTTACCTCCGAATATGTTGGTAAAAGAAGTTCCCTGACCACAAACTACACCCTCAAGTTTATCACTCAAAGATTCCACAAATTGTGTTGAGTTTATATAATTAGTTAAAGCCTCTCTCATTGATCCGGCAAGTGTTCCCATAAAACCTCCGCTCATGTTAATGTCTATTCCAATTCCTCTGGATAAGATAACGGCAAGCGCTTTTTCTTCTAGTGTCTCCAATAGTCCTTTTCCGATGGCATCTATCCAATATTTACAGGATCCTTCTCCGAAATATCTTCCTATATTTCTAAAACTTACTTGTTCGATAATGTTCTTTGCAAATTCACTTAAAAAGTTGTTATCTGAGGGAAGACCCAATTGCTTCAAAAGCCATCCAGCAGCATAGTTTTTCATTCGGTCAGTAAATCCTGCACCTAGTGATCCTACTAAATCCCATATACCCTCATCGATCTGATTCTGACTATATCCATTTTCAACCATGTTTTGATAATGAGCATCTAGTCCTTCTAAGAGCTTAAAGTACTCCTCATGAGATTCGTTTAAACTAAATTCCGAATACCTTAGTACCTTCATCTTTACTTTTTTATTTATATATCTCTTCTTGCAGGGGAAACGTTGATATATAGATAAACAAATAAGGTAGTGATTACAGAACAAGAAGAATTCGTATTTCAGGGGGGTAAACCAAATCAAGGGAAACCAATATCTTTAATAATTTTAACAACCAAGCTAGAGTCCAAAGAAAACTCATATGCCCCAACTGTTAAAAAAATGATGGCTAAATCCTCTGCTATGAACTTTAAATGTGTTGTTGTTGATACATCACAAGGGGAAATAGAAAAAACAGAATCTGGAAGCTTTTATATAAGAAATAAAGGAAGTAAAAACAAGTATGAAATAGAACCTAAAAGCTCCATCATTCTTGCTAGAAGATCTAGCATAAACTCCACCGCTGCTGTTAAATTCTTTGAGAAATTAGAATCTCTGGGCTTTGTTTCAGTAAACTCATTAAAATCTGTGCTTCTTTGTGAAGATAAATTAGATACAGTTCAAAAACTTCAAGAGAAAAAAATATCAACGCCAAAAACTTCTCTTATATCATCGGAGGAAGATATCGAAAGCTCCGTTTCTAGAATAGGAGGAAAATATCCGGTAATTGTAAAGCTCCTCAGCGGAACAAAGGGAATAGGTGTATTTCAGGCAGATTCACAGGAATCTTTACTTTCTACATTACAAACAATTTGGAAATTATCACCGGATACTGAGCTTATTGTACAAGAAAAAATTGAAGCGGACCACGACCTGAGAATCCATGTACTTGGGACCAAGAACGAGAGAACGGGAACTGATTATACGGTTATAGCTGCAATGAAAAGGATCAAGATTGAAAAAGATTTTAGAACCAATGTCTCATTAGGCGGCAGAGCAGAAGCTATCGAAATATCTCCAGAAATAGAACATCTTGCTATAGAAGCAGCAAAAGCTACTGGATGTTCCTGGTGTGGAGTTGATATTATCATAGAAAAGGATACAGGTTTACCTTATGTTCTAGAGGTAAATGCATCTCCCGGAACTGATGGCATAGAAAAAGCAACAGGTTTAGATGTCACATCAATAGTTTTAGATTTCATCTTAAATAAAAAGAACTGGAACTATCCAAGAAAAGTAGCAGGATTTAGAGAGATCTTTGATGTAAAAGGTGTTGGTAAATTTATAGGTAAACTTGACACCGGGAACGGAGCAATGGCATGTTCTTTACATGCAGACTATTCAATCCAAGAGGATGAATTTATAAATTGGACAATTGGGGGTAAATCCTTTAGTAACAGAATAGTAGATTACTCTCATGCTGAGGTTGGTGATCAAACAGAGAAGAGACCAGTAATTCTCATGGATGTAGAATTCAATGGAATGGTCTATAAGAAGATAAAATTTTCTCTAGTGGATAGAACCTATAAAAGCACCCCGATGTTAATTAACAGAACATTTATGGAGGAAGCTGGTCTAATAGTAGATTCAAGTAAAACTTTCTTGCTGACACAAGAACCTATGAAATATTCTCCTCTTAAAGCTAAGGGAGATTCTACAGCAGGTATAGATCTATTTTAAAAGATAGTTTTCGTATCCCTTTACAAAGTAATTAATAGCTTCAACCCTATAATCATTGGGATCTTTTACTATTTTGTCGTTCTTTAAAGGATGTTTCTTTCTTTCTATAACAGAATCTGGAACTAGCCCTTTGAAAGTTTTTTTCAAAATTGTCTTATTCTTCCGGTATTCAAATGGAAGCCACATTGCAAGCTGAATTAGTTCTAAATTTAAAAACGGGTTTCTTAACTCCAAAGTATGTGCCATACTCATTTTATCTAATCTAGGAAGGTGATAATATGTGAGTTCATGGAAAATATCGGATTGCTGGGAATCATATTCGTTTATTCTCCGATACCCCCCAAACATTTCATCCGCCCCATCACCGGATAAAACTATTCTGGTATTTGTTCCTTTTTTAATAGCATCAAAGAGATGATATTGGGGTACCACACTTCCCATATCAACGGGGGATTCGTTCCACCTAAAATAAATCTCGTTTAGATCCAAATCTACCTCATTCATGTTGTATTCTAGGCGATTTACTTTTATTCCCCAGTAATCCTCGCATTCTCTAACATATTCGTCATCTGGACCATTATTGATAGTGTACCAGCTAACGTCTGCCCCAAGTTTAAGAAGTAACCCTCCTATGATAGAAGAGTCCAATCCACCGGATAGTAAGATGGAGATAGGATAATCCAAGCTTAATAGCCTGTTTTTTGTTGCCAGCTCGAGTTTATTCCAAACCCAATCTAGTAACATGTCTTCAGAATCAAATTGAAATTTGGGGGGTTTAAATGCGAAATAAGGACCATATTCTTGCTTAAAGTCCGGAGCATTAAAATTCCATTTGTAGATGAAATTAGGTTTTAATTTTTGGACGTTTTCGAAGGGGGTAGATTCGTTAGCAACATACCCCCATTTCCTCACACCGCCCATAAATCCTGAGCTAATTATAGAATTTTCATTCAGTAAACCTTTCATCTCTGAACAGATCTCACCTAATTCGTTGGTATAAAGGCACTTCTTACCTAGAGGATCTGTAAAGCAAATCACATCTTTCTTGGACATATCAACCAAGCAAATAGCCCAAAACCCATCCCAGCTTTTAATATGTGGTTCATATAGAGAGATAAACATCTCCAAGGAGGAAAATTCAAAGGTGCTAAAAAGATCTTTGAGGTATTCTGTATCTGATCCATAATGTAAGGGGTAATTAAAAATTTCCCCGTTAAATAGGAGATAACGGTTATTAGATAACTCTACTGGCTGAATCCAGCCGTCACCAACTGCAGTCTGAATAGGCAATCTATGGTGGCATAGAGTCAGTCCAGAAGCATCTGAATGAGTGTAATATTCAATACCTCTATGAGAAATGGATTTTATCCTTTCCTCTGAGGGATTATGAGCAATTAGTATTCCGCACATTATTTTAAGTTCTTAATTATAGTCTGAAATCCGGATAGCGATTCAAGATCAAACTTGTTTTCAACCTTGTGAATCTTAACACCGGCTAACGAAAGATAAGCTATGATCTCATCAAAGATTTCTATTTCCTTCGGGATCATTTTATCCATGTGGTCCCAAACGTCTTTTTTTCTTTCTCCTTGGTATGTTCCATAAACATAAAAGAAAAAGACATCTTTAAAAAGATTATTTTTTACCATGTAAGCCAATTCCTGATAAACTGTATCGCGGGATACCCGGTTGTTAAGTATTCCCCAGACGGAATTGGTAATTACCCCCCGATCCATGATTAAATCGGGTAAAAAAGAATCTCTATTCAATTGATGAACCATTAATTCCTTGCCTAATCCGATACCATGAGTTATCTCTCCACCCTCTGGGAGTTCTAAATTTGTATAAGCTCCGTTAAAATCGAACTTAAAAACTGGAAAGGTATTTTGGGAGCTGACAAAAAAAGTTTTACCTGACTTTCTGGCTCCCTCTACAACAAAAAGGGACATAAATTTTAAATTTATATCCCTAAAAGTACTAAAAATTCCGTATTTATTAAAATGTCATTACAGCTAGAACTTCTTTACCCCTGATGGAAGGTATCCATTCAGTAAGGCTTTTTGAGAGTTGTCAAAATAAAATTGAACTAGGTTTCTTAATCCGAATCCACTTTTATCCTTTTTATATTCCATAAATTTCGTTATTTCGTCCACTGACATTTTATTATAATAAGAAGGAGCATTCATCATTTGTCTTTGTGAAGGCCACCATTTATTATTCCAAAAGGTCTCGACCGCTTTAAACATTTCTGGAGTTGTGACCTCGTCTCTAAATACTGCAGCAGCCTCTTCTTCTCTCTCGTTTGCTCCGGACATCTTAACTAAAATCTTTTTACATATCTCACCCGCCTTAACTTGAAGATCTGCAGCTGCTTTTGCCACTGCGTCTGCTTTTGCTTTCTCAGCTTGGTCCATGTTACTTTTCCAGTCCATTACTCCTGGTGTTCCGTAGAACGTGTCCTTATCGGAATCTGTATAAGCTTCAAATCCCTCTGGGGTGCATTTCCATGTTCCTTTAAGTGTTTCGTTTTTTGATGCATAGAAAAAAGAATAAGTCCCATCTGCATTAAAAGTGTGCTTGTTTTTATTTTCTCTTTCTATGGTTGCCTTACCTCCCGAGATTTTTGTTGTGTTGTCTGCAGACCTAATGCAATTAAAAGTGCTGGATTTTTTTTCTCCTCCTGATCCAGATCCCGATGATCCCGATTTAGAACCCGACGAAGAGAAAGAATTTGATTTTGCGGTATATGCATCCCAATCGAAGTTCTCTCTAACAGAGTAAAGTGATTCAAATACCTCGGAGGAAAGTTTATCCACTAATTCTTGGGTAATATCAGAAGAAGTATCCTTTAATCCCAATCCTGCCTTAATAGAGGATATAAGATTTCCTGTGTTTTGTCCAAATTTTCCGTCTGCCCCATACTTGGAAAATTTCTTATAAAGTTCACTGTCTTTTCCCTTGCTTGACTTTCCGATTTTATCGATAATTAATTGTTGAACTTTTTTAACGTCATCATTTACACTCCCCCTCTTTTTAGCATCATATTTAACAGTATTTTCTAATTTAAAAGGTGCTGAAGCTCCAGCGCTACCTGCTGTTCCTGCTGTTCCTGCAGTACCTGAATCTCCTGTTGGTTTAGGTTTCTTTCTTTCTATTGCAGCTTGATTGGCAGCATTTTGAGAAAGCATAGGAAGTGTGCTAAAAGCGTTATCACCATCTTGTTTGTATTTTTCGACTTCAGGGGTTGCAATTGATAGTGTTTTAAAACTTCTAAGAGTCTTTGATTCCTCATCGTATGCTTTATCAAAAGCATCTTTTTTAGATTTGAATAGAGATTCTAAATTCGAAATTGTTTTACCGACCTGTTTAAAATCTATATCTTTCTTCTGCTCGTCATCAACTGATAATTCTGCTCTAACCTCGGCAACGCTCTTTATAAGGGAGACAAATTCTCCGTTCATTGCTAGGGATTTAAAATTCTTCTTGGAGGGATCACCAGATCTCATTGCTATAAGTTCAAGAACCCCCTTAACAGATCCTTCTAAGGTTTCAACTCTAGCAGATTCTGCCCTGGCATTTCTTCTAGCAACCCTATCTTCTTTAGCCTCGTTTACTATCCTATTAAAAGAATTAAAATCGATAGCTATTTTATTATGGATGAGTTGTTCCATAACTTGGCCTCTAGTTGAAAATTCTTCCGGAATAAAGGACTTACTTTCCCCTGCTAATGTTGCCTTTGTTTGCATTTCGTCTTTAAGCTTTGCTAAGCCTCCAGAAACAAGTTTTTTTAACAACTCCCAGTCAGAATCTTCCATTCTGGCTTGTCCTGATTCGTCCTGTTGTTTAACATAAACCATAGCTTTATCAATTGCTACTTTGTAATTTTTAAAACCGGAGGAAAGATTTTTTCTCCATTCATCTAGTAGATTAACATATTCTGTGTCACCCTTAGATGCACTTAAAAAATTGTTTACCTCTTGTCTTAAAGCATTATAAAAATCTTCTAATTGTGGTCCTATTGTTTTTTTAGTATCAATAGCATCAACTGCTGCTTGAATTTTTGCTGGTAAATTTGCAATATACTCATCTTTAAACTTAGATGGCTCTGGATAGCTATTAACAGCAATAATAAAGTTTGCAGCTAGATCGTTACCTAATTTTGCAAGGGATTTAACATAATCAGAAAAAACCGTTCCGGGTTGAGGTTTGTCCTGTTCGTTAAGAAACGGGTTTTTATATGAATTAGCCCTATTAACTAAGCTTTCAAAAAGAGGATTTCTCATGATTTTATTTATTTTATCTATATATTCTTTAGCCTATTCCTTAAGATGGTAATTTTTTGATTTATGGAATTACTATTTCTGCGGTATTCGTCTTTCAGATCTTCATTTCTGCTTTTTGCCATTTGAAAAGTTTGAATATCTCCGGATCTGTAAGAAATAGCTCTTAGTTCTTTAAGCTCTTCTGTTTTCTTTTTGTAATCCCTATCCATCTCATATTTCAAAGCTGCGATATCTTCTAGCATCTCAGCAATATCTGCTTTAGGGAGTCCGCTAATTTGATTAGTAAATTCCCTTAGAGGCAAATCATACATGCCCCAATTTCCTTCATCCCTTAGATAAGTTTCTTCCCTGTATGGGGTTTCGGTTTTGTACTTTTTAGATTCTGCTTCTAACCCTTTCCATTGATTATAAAATTGATTCTCGTATTCATAATCTTTGAATCTTCTTGCCTTTTCATATGCATATTGAGCTATTTGAGAATCCGCTGCAATTTTATTTTTCTGATAAAAGTTTATTAAAGATGTGTCATCACCACATATTTCTTTAATTTCTTTTATTATAAAATTCATTTCGGAATTTTTTGCTATTTTCATAGCATCTAAAGCTCTTTTACTCATTAATGCCTTTTGTCTGGCATTATTCATCATCACAGGATCTTGCATCTTTTTAGATTCACTATAAAAGATATCATAGTTAAGCTCGTCCGATTTATCAATAAAGTCTTTTTCTATCTGCACCATCTTATTGATCTTGTCCTGAATTTTAGGTTTACTCCCGGAAAGAAAAGATCCCACTCTGTTTACTAGATTTTTAAAAAAACCTTCGTTCATGTGGCTTTCAGATATAAATTCGGAATACTTTTTCATTAAGCTGCTTTTTGGAATTCTTCTGATATTTTTTGAATTACTTTATCCATCCTTTCCTTTTCCTTGTCAAGATCTGTTGAAGGCCATTTTATGTAGCTAATTCTAGACATCTTATTCTTAATATTTATAAGATAGTCTATTGCTTTATTTTTGTCTTGGACGTTATCATTTTCCTCAGTTTTAACCTGAGCAATTTTAGAAATAGCAACTTCTACCAATCCCACTGCTTTTTCCTTTTTAGTGTTAAACATATCCTTCATACTAGAATATGCTGAGTTATCTGCTGAATCTTTATCTCTAAGATCTTTTAAAACGCTAATACTTTCATCTGAATGACTTTTAATATCTTTGATAGACTTCATTATTTCTTTGTGGTACGTATCAAGGATTGATTCTATTTTCTTAGAAGGCATTTTGGTAACTTCATCTGAAGCACCAATTTTGTCTTTCTCCTTGGATAAATTGTCCTGAGCTTTTTCTAGATCCTTCTCAGCATCTTTAGGATTTCCTAGGATCTTTTGAATGTCAGAAAGATATTCAGAGCTATCTTCGTCAGTGATTAATTTTTTCTTAAAATCTACTCTTAATTTTTTGGTCTCTACAGAATCTTCAGCTCTTTTTAAATTATAATATTCAGTTTTTCTTTTATTGTCTTTAATTATAATTCCTACTGATTTTTCCAAATCGTCCATTATGGAATTATGTGAAGAAACAAGATCCTTAATTAATTTTTGTACTTTGTTAAGTTTAACTAAAATAGCATCCTGCTCTGTCTTGTCTGCTCTATCTTTCTTAAGTTGTGCTAAAGCAGAGCTAAGTTTGTAAAATTTGGATTCAGCTTCATGTTCATCTCTGATGAACTTAGTCTCTTCTGATTTCATATCTTCTAGAATTGTGCTGAGTTTTTTAATATCACCTCCAACAATCTTAGAAAAGAAATTAAGAATTTTATCACCGAGTCCTTCTTTGATTGCAATCAAATTTTCCTCAATAATATATTCATCAAGATCAGAGTTCCGAGAAAGCATTTTCTTTTTAGCAATCTCTATATCTCCGTAGGATTCGATTAGTGCATCTTTACACTCAGAATACACTTTGAAATTTTCTAGAATCATCATAGCACAACTTTTTCTTTATATATCACTAAACAAATTAAAAGGCAACAAAAAACCCCCGATTTTCATCGAGGGTTTTATAATTGAGTACTTAATTAAGATTAAGCAATACCAGTTGCAGGTACTTCTACGTGGAAGCAGATGTACATTGTTTGAGGATGGTGACCAGCCTCAACTAGAGCGTATCTAGATTTAACTGCAATCTTAGGTGACATAGTACCTTCAGAGATAGTCTGAATTGACTCAGCCATCATGTAAGGCATGAACTTAAGACCTGGTTCGTCGTCTCCACCTTTTCTACCTACTAGCACTCTTGTGTCTCCGAAAGACATGTTCTGGTCAACATAAACTGTCATACCAGCGATAGAACCAACTGGGTAAAGTGTACCGTTGTTCTGAGTAAGAGTGTTTGTGAAAGGAGCGAAAGTGAACTGAGAGATATCCTGTAAAGCAGAGGCAACTTGAGAGTTAGTAACGATGAAGTTAGCAGGGCCTCTTCTTCCTCTGTTTGCAACCACGTTAGCAGCAGCAAGGATTCTTGAGAATAGTCTTCTTTGTACAGTTGACTGGTTCTCATAACCACCTGTACCGATAGCAGTACCACCAGCAATTACAAGCTGAGCGTTATCTTTACCGATGAAGGTTAAGTTAGATCCACCTCCAGTGAATTTCAAGTTCAAGTTAAGGTTAGTACCTTCTGTGTTCTTGAATTCAGCGTGGTTAGACCATCCAAGAGCAAATGCTCTAGAAAGGATGTGCTTGTTGATCGCCTGAGAAACCTCATTAACAAGTGCGTTTTCGATCATAGAAACTACGTCGATACCGAATTGCTTGTTAAGATCTTGGATTTGCTCAGTTGTCACAGAAGCAGCAACTTGGAAAGTTCCAGCTTCTACGAACTTAGTGAAAGTAGTTAAACCAAGAGACTTGAAATAAGTACTTTCAGCTGTACCTCTTGACATAGGATCGTAGGCTTTTGTACCGTCTACGTATGGACCTTGCCAAGCGTTTGTGTTGTCAAGACCAGCACCAGAAGCACCTTGTACGTGATCTTCTAGAGTCTTAACTAATACTGCAGCACCGTTAGCATAGCCTACTGTTGCAGAGATTGTGTAAACGTTTGTTCCTGTATTGAATGAACCAGAGTAGATAACTGCATCTGCATCGATTGCTTGAGCAATTGAGAAACCAGTTGTTTGAGCTATTACTTGGAAAATTGGAAAACCATCGATACGAGAGTTACCAACATATTTACCAGCTACAAGAGCACCAACACCAGCACTATCAAGATCTTTTGTTGAAGAAAGACCTGCAGCACCTAGAAGGTAAGTTGATCCTACAGTTAAACCAGATACTGGAGAAGCTGTTGAGGAAGGAACTTTAATAAGGTCAGGGGAAGAAGCTGTGTAAGGAGATACTGTGTCAGTACCAGAAAGCTTACCACCAGCATATACATAGTCAAGATAGCTAAGTACTCCTGTAGGACCGCTCATTGGGATAACTGGAACAATGTCAAAACCTACTGTCTTAGCAGCTACCTGAATAGCAAGCGGAAGAAGTGAAGGGAATTTGTCACCAGAACCAAGACCTGTACCAGCATAAGAACCACCAGCATAAAAGCCAGCAGGACCGCCAGAAAGACCTACGTTTGAAGGAGCAGCAATTTGACCCATACCGCCAAGTACGCCAAGAGTGTTGTACGCACCAGCAGATTCGTTTAGAGAGTGATAATGGCAATATTTGGTTAACCAATCTAATTTGCCTTTCTCTTGAATACCTGTTTTGCTCTCAAGTACTGGAGCCCAGGTTTCATAGATTTCATGTTGATTAATTAGTTGCATTTTTGAAAAAAATGTTATTTTTTAAATCTAGCTTCTAAAGCCTCTGAAAGGTTCTGTAGATATTCTCTAGAGACTGCCTTTGGCTGAGAAGCTGAGATTGTTTGATTTTGGGATTCGTCTATTCTTTCCACATTTGCCTTTGGAACTGAAATACCCCTAGTAGCCCAGAAGTTCTGGATTTGGTAAGGTGTGTCCAGTCTATAGAATTTGCTTTGAGCAATGATAGAGGCTTTTTGACCCTCGTTCATGCTTTCCCAAGCTCCTCTATATTTTTCTGGCATCATGTCTAAGAACTTTTCTCCAGATTGATTTTGTTCAACCAGAGCTTTACCCATGATTTCAACTACCTCTTTTTCGGATGAGTAGTTGCTTTCGTTCAACGCTTTAGCGACCTTTTGTTTTTGGCCCTCATGCAGGGATAAGAATTGTGTCTGATTTGCTTGGCTCATAAGACCCAAGAAAGGAAAATTCTTAGCTTCTGCTATTTGTTCCGTTTTTTGTTTACTAACGGTATTTAATAAGTTGTCGATTTTGTTTGAAATTTTGCTGTAATCTCCAGCATATCCAGAAGTATTTGTGTTCTCTGAAATTGCTTTAGTTACCGCTTCTTTCATTTCCTTAGTGCCGTTTGAAGAATTAACTGTCTCGGCAATATATTCAGCATAGCTAATATTCTTAGAAAGCTTTTCAGCTAAATAATCGCTGTACTGAACTGTTTTATCAAGATTTTCTCCTAGATAATCAGCATAGGCTAATCCTTTGTCTAGGTTTTCTGCAAGATACTCAGAGTATGAAATGTTCTTGTCTAGGTTTTCCGCAAGATACTCAGAGTATGAAATGTTCTTGTCTAGGTTTTCCGCAAGATACTCGGAGTAAGAGATGTTCTTATCTACGTTCTCTGCAAGGTATTCCGAATAAGAAATATTTTTATCTAAGTTCTCAGCAAGATACTCGCTGTACTTAATATTCTTATCTACGCTTTCTGCTACATATTCTGTGTAAGCAATACCTTGATCTAATCTCTCAGATATAGATTTAACTGCTGACATGTTATTGTCAACATTTTCTGCAATGTACTCAGAGTAAGAAATATTGTTATCTAGATGCTCTGCAAGATACTTAGCATAAGAAATAGATTTATCAAGATTCTCTGCTAAATATTTGGAATAAGAAACAGAATCTTCTAGATTCTCAGCTAGGTATTCACCATATTTAATAGAGGCTTCAAGATTTTCTGCCAAATAATCAGCATACTTTTCCAATTTTGCTACTCTTTCTTCAAGAGAGGAATTCGATTCCTTAACAGGCTCTCCCTTAACAGTTCTTAAAGATTCAATAGATCCTTTAATAGTATCCATCTCCTTTTTAATTAGTTTAGAGTATCCGTTCATTTCCTCCGCTGTAACGAAATTATTTTCCATGATTAAACTCTTATTTGGCTCCTTATCTAGAAGCTTTTTTATTTTTTCCTGATCGTTTATTCTATATATCTTAAAATTTGAATCATTTTCTAATCCAAGACTTTCGTTAACTAAAGGGAGTCCTTTTATGATAGATTCTGCCATGCTTTTTTGCTCAGCGTTATATCCAAGACTTTCATAAACTCTCTCAAGCTGTGCATTTTCAAAACCAGGATCTGCCACTAAATCATATGTAAAGATCTTTTTAATTTGCACTTTTTTGTTTTCTAGAACGTTACCAGCTGCTCTCGAAGAAATGGAAACCGGTACACCAGCATCAACTAAAGACTTAGCTATTTTACCGGCTGGAGTATCTAAAAGTTTAACCTTAATACGAAGTGTTCTGTCGTCCTGATTATAGTTAAGTCCCTCAATGATATGAGAAATGTTTTTAAGAGACACATCAAATTCCTTAGGGTGATCTAATTCACCTACTAATCTTTTTTGGTCTATTTTTTCTTTCAAATATTGAAGATGGGGGAGATATTCTCTTTCCTCATAGATTCTTTGATTTGAGTTCTCCTTACCAAAAACAGCAGCGATTCCTTCTAGGAAATAATCGCTTCCGTTTTTCTCCATCTTCATATTATGTGAAGATTTTTCAAGGACTAAAACGAATTCGTTATTAAGACTCATTCTTTGTTATTTTATTTTTGTATATATCTATTTTTATAGACCCTTTTTCTTTGTTGCATCTTCTGCAGGAGCTCCTGTATTTTCTTCACCTTCGATATTTCCTTCCTCATCATATTCTACGAAATTTTGCTCTACGAAGGCCTGAACATAATTATCTGGGAGTTTTCTTAGATTTTCTGCTAATGCAGATTCGTTTCTGTCCATTAGTTCTGCAAACCTTTTGGTTTCTGAAGCGGCTATGTCCCAATCAAGGTCTTGAACTGAAGAAAGTGGGGAAAGAGATTTAATCTTAGGATAACCTTCAACGTCTCCAAATTTAGCCGAAACACTATCGATGTCTGCTGTTAGATCCTCACCTTCTGCTTCTTGATATAGTTTTTTTAATTCTCCCCAGGCTGAAACTGGTTTATCTGATTCGTCTGTAGTCCATGCTCCTTTAATAATTGCAAGAACTGTAGTGATTGTTGCCCAATCATCGTCACTAACGTAACCATCAATAGTATCAACCATACCGTTTATCGCACCTAGAAGGTTAGTTCTTTCTATATAGCCTTCAGTCACTGTGATTACATAAGAGTTTCTTCCTGCAAGAAAATCTAATGCCGCCGAACCAACAGTTCCACCGATGAAACCCCCTGCTACTCTTTTAGCAATAGGAATCGCTCCATATTTAGCAAAATATCCTGCAGATAGGGAACTTAATCTAGCAGCTGTTCTGGCAGTCTGTTGAGCTGCGACTTTACCAACTGCTGTTGCTCCTATTCTTTGAGCTAGTTTTGTCGCACCCACTTTAGAAGCTGCTTTAATACCTAGGGCTTTAAGACCGGTACCTCCTGCTCTAATGAGATATGAAGATCCTCCCGAAAAGTATCCTATCACTGCCATAGCAACTTCTTTGGTCCATGCACTCAATAAACTTTCGTCAAATGAAACTGGATAAGATCCGCTATTTACATATTTAAGACCCTTCCAATCTTCTCTGGTTGGTATTTGGTCTCCTGTAGCACCGGTAGCACCGGTAGCACCGGTGCCCCCTGTTCCGCCTGTTATTGGAACAGGAACTGGAGAAAATTTGCATGCGGGGTCGATTACTCCGTCGGCGTATGTTTTACATATACAACTACCTAATGAAGGTGAAGCAACGTTGGTTGCGACACCATCCTCACTTATCTCATAAGCTGCTTCAGAAACTATTTCAGAAAAATCGTCAAAAGAAATAACTGGTCCAACCTGATATTCTCTCTCGAATATTTTGTTTTCCATTACTTTTGATATGTCAACTGATTCTTTTTTAGGTGTAGCAATATCGTAATAAGGTAGGGGTACTGAACCTCCTGCCATAATGGTGTCAAACATTTCCTTTGTTAAACTTCCTGAAGCGTCAAAAGTATTTGATCCCCTTAGGTAAGCATAGGTAATATTTGCAAGTTTAGCAGTTACCCTTCCGTATCTCCCATCAGCACCTCCTGCTTTATTAAGAATATCAGCGATACAGGAATCCATTGAAATTAACTTGCTTTGTAGATTTGCTACCTCTGAACACTTTTTAGCTCCTATTGCAACAGGGAAAGTACATCCTGTTGGGGGAACTGGGGGAGTTGGTACCGGAGGTTTAGGTAAGGGTGTAGGTCCTTCCCCTTCTATTCTAGGAGGTTTGGTTACAAAAACGCAAGCATTTTTAGTCTTATCAAACGCCATTCCTGCTGGACACATTACCACTGGAGTGGGAGGAGCAGGAACATTAGAAAGTCTATATTTTAGTTTCTGAAATTCCTCTCTTTGTCTGATAATCTCATTTATTAAATTCTGAGCTTTAACTCTATAATCTTTGCCTCTCATAGTGCCTGAGGCAGTTTGAAGTTTTCCTAATTTTAGGATTCCTCTTCTACCGCTAGTAATAGATAAATCTTTAGCTTGGTCTAAGTATTTTTGTGCTGCCTCAGAAAAAGCAACGATTCCAGCATCACCTGCTAAATTTTTGTTGCTCATTGCTGCGGATGTTTCACCAGCAAAAGATGTTGCACTGTCTAAAACGTTCTTAGATAATTGTGTATACCATTTATCTGCCAGTCCTTCCTCGGAGCTAGATTCTTCACCGGTAAGTTCTTCATCTGCTTCAGCAATATATTTAGTTACTAAACTTTCATTTTGTGCTAATTGAGCTTGTACTCCTTGTAAACCAGAAACCGTGGATCCAACAAAGCCACCCATCATGCCTAATACATCTTTCATCCCCTTTGCGTCTTTACCGACTAATTCGGTCAATTGAGCAAAAAGCTGATCCAGATAAGTTTTGGATGCATTGATTGATTGTGCCTGAACTTTGTCACTAGCTGCAACCATATCTAGCTTCTTTTGAAATTCACTTCTAATTCCTTCTAAAGAACTAGATTGTAAAACTCTGTCCATGAAAGCTTTGAAACCATCCGGAGTCTTAATTGCTTCATCTGAGCTATTCATGATAACATTAACGAACGTGTCATAAATAGTTCTTCCTAAGACACTTAGGTCTACTTTAGATTCTGCTTCAAAAATCTCTCTTTTTAGGGATTCGTATACTGGATTGTATCCTTTGTAAATTCCTGACATCTTATTGTTTTTTATTCACTATAAATTTTTTCGTACGATCTTGATATAAGATCGATTAACTTCTGTATATATCCTTCGTTTCTCAACTTTTTAAAGACTAGGTTCTCTACTGAGAATTCTCCTCTGGTTTCTAGGCCTTCCTTTCTCATTTTCATGATCTTGGATTTAACCCTTTCTGCGTGCTGATGTACCTCTCTGGCATCCATTTCGGAGTCTGTTTTAGAAAGTTCTATATCCACACTGTCTATATCGTTTATAATACCATCATATTTCAAATCCACATCTCTTTCGTCTATCTGAGGAGGATTATAAGAAGGAATTCTAATCCATTCGTTGTTTTTAAGGGAAAAAAGTCCGGATGCTACATGGGGTTCGTTTATGTCTTGTAGGTAAAGTTCAACATCATACCCTCTGATAACAATGTTATGCCTTAGATTCCATATGAATCTTTGTCCATCAAAAGCTTTTTTTACAAGCTCTTTATTGGAATCTATCTGTGAAAAATCGATTAAAACGTGAACATCAAGATCTGATTTTGGGGTCCAGTTATAATTTGCCAGAGATCCGGTTAATTGAATATCATCTATCGGCAGTTCTATTTTAAAGATCGAGTAGAAATCCTGGGCTATATCTAGAAGTTTTTCTCTTACCCCAGAGTCGAACGAGCCATTCTTCCAAAAAACAGTATTTAGCTCCTTTTGATAGAAACGATCCTCGTTTAGCGACCAGTCTTTAAAATTTTGTATACGAAACACCCTAGGAATATTTTAAAAGTATATATCCTAGGGTGTAGTACTATAGTTGTAATTAGATTAAAAAGAAAGAGCATCAAAGCACTTCATCAGAACAGTCACATCCATTTCGCAGTACTTTTTAATGTTCTCAATCTTTCCCTCATAGAAGTATTCATGGACCATTGATCCGTCCATATCGTCTTTAGGGGATTCTATACCCAGAACGCAAGCCATTAAATCAAGTGAAGTGTGAGTTTGTCCCCATCCTCCAAAAGCAAAAATCTCAGATATGTCTAGGTGTGGAGATTCCCAGGGTTTTCTATTCAGATATGCTACCAAATGGGAAGGCTTAATTTTATTGATTATCATTCTCTTTCCAACAAAGGGAATGTCAAAATTTTTAATCGTATGTCCTGCAAGTTTCCATCCTTTTGTAAATGCGTTATTAAAGATCTTGTTGGAATCCATCAGAATTTGATCCTCTTCACCGGAAAAAGAAACTAGCCTGATTGATTTATCTTCATCATAGCATCCAAAAGTTATGCAAACGATTTTGGAGAACTCCGGGTGCAACGAAGATTTAACCTTCCAAAAATCTGCTGGAGAATAATCTTTCATCTCTTCACCTGAATTTTTCAAGAGCCAGGATGATCTTTTTTCCCACAATTTAGCAAGTCTAGGATTTTCAATTTCAAGCTCTTCGAAAGTATTCGTTATCCCAGCAGTTTCGATGTCGAAATATAGAATTTTTTTAAGGTCTTCTTTACTTATCATTTTATCCATTTTTTATCCATCCAAAAAGTTCTTTTAGACGAATCTTTAATTGCAATACACCTTTCTTTATGTAAATAGAATTTCATCCATGCTTGAAATTCTTTACTTTTTTTCTTTTCCAAATCTGCCTGATTGTACCAATCTTTAAATTGTCCTCCTCCTAGGATATAGGATTCCTTAATAACCTTAGAAAGAATAGCAAAAAATTCAGGTCCATTAAGAAGAATATATTCTCTGGCAGAAGCTGTGGGATCTGAATCGATTCTTCCTAGAATCTCCGCTCTTAAGTAATTTCCTACGCCGTTAAAATATTTTTGGTTCATTAATACTTCATACACGGGTTTATTAAAAACCCTGTCCGTTTGAATATTCTTGTAAATGTTGTCAACGAAAGAATCAAATTCAGTATCTGGGTCCGGACCTCTTTCCGGATTCCATCCTCTCCAGTCCCATCTGGCAAATCTTCTAACGTCATGTAATCCAAGAATGCCATACTTGGAATCAACAATTCTTAGATGTGTGTGGTTTGGAATGGAGAAAACATCGTTGGAATAATTCCAATTTCCGCTCATTCCCATAGTAAAAACCATATCCCTACTTGATGTTTCCTCATATTTAAAATCAAGATCAATAAATCTCAATCTTAATTCCTTACCCCGGGAATCAGCTCTTAGCTGAAATCTAGAAAAGGGAAGGATCAAGTTCGTTTTGCTCTTATGCTCTGGATTTTTGGAAATGCTGTGGAAATAATCAACTTCTCCCGCTCTCCTGTTGATAAATTCGGACATTATTCTAACCTCACTGATTTCGGGCATAACATTAAAGTTTATTGGTAAAAATAATAAAACACCCCGAAAATAAAAAATGTTTAAGGCTCGGGTAATCTGTTATCAAAAACAAAATCTAGCTCTAAGCCAAATGGTCTTGTTTGATCGTCCGAAAGCTTAGTGTTTCCCGGAAGGTAAATAAAAATAGGATTGATGTTTCTTTTCCAGGTAGAAGCTGCTAGGAATAGGGATTCATTGAGTGTTAGATTTCCCTGATTTGTTGGATAAGAGGTAGATCTAAAAACTATAGGAATTTTAATCTTGTAAAAAACACCCGGCAATAGATCCTTGACAGAAAAAAGACTCGGCTTCTCGTCATTAATTACTGCAATTCTTTGAATGTTTTCTGTGGACAAAAAGGATTCTAGTTTTTTACAGAAATCTTCCATAGTTCCTTTTCTGTCTCCCTTTGCTCCACCAACATGAAGTATAAGGGGAAATTCCTGTCCCTCGAGATCAAATTCCTTAATAAAATCTAAACAGTGGGATATTTGTGATTTAGCTTGCTCTGTTTCATCTTCAGAGTCGGAAGTTAAATGTTTTTTACCTTTTATATAAAAAGATAATCTGGTTCCGGATTTTAAATAATCCAAAATGGATTCTTTATCTCCACTCCCCACCGAAAAATCCAAACAATCAAAATCATCATCCGATATCTCAAATATCAAGCACTTATATCCCAGATTTAATCCTTCTTGGATCTTCCTAAGTATAAAGTCGCTAAATGTGACTTTATATGCGTGTTTTTTCCCTTTTTTGTGAATAAGAGGGAATCTAATTAATATCCCTGTTTTGTGAGCGTTCATCTAAATTATAACGAAAAGAATTTAGATTGTTTCAAATTCTTCCAGGGTCATTTTAGGCCAGGACTCAATTAAACTCTCTGATGAAAGATTTGCTATTTTAATTCCGCTAGAACTTAAATGCTTTCCTAGATTTGAATATTGCTCCTTTACCTTTTCAATTTCCCTCATGATTTGATGCTTTCCCGTTTCTCCGAAAAAGTGATTCATAGTAAAGTCTACACCAATTAAAGCTATTTTTCTTGCACCCATCTGGCAAGCAATTACGATTGCCATATAAGGAGAATTTGTGGTGTAGTCTATGAATCCATGGTTATAGAGATTCAATCCCTCATATTTTCCAAGTTTAACTAGAACTGTTCTCTCTCTTTTTTCAATAGGGAGATTCTTTATGTGTGTAAAGGTGTATTCCGAATCATTGTTTTTAACTGATTCCCACCTGCCCCATTTAAACGTGTGTGGCTCATTTACAACGACCAAATATTTACAGTTTATTTTTTGACCTGCATCATTAACACCAATAGTTACATGCTTATTGAAACTGTCAAACCCGTAATCATTCAGCGAAACACCACATCCACAAATAACAAATGATTCTTCTTTGTGAAGATTTATAAATTTTTGAAATTCACCAGGGTCTCCTGTCGGATAATCTGAATTTAGATTTTCTGGTTTTTTTAAATTGGACTGCTCCGGAAACGGAATCTTTCTTCTGATTCTTTCTATCGACATATTTTATAAAAGGTAACCTTCAATTTCTGAGAATAGCTCATCTAAGGATTCTCCATAAGAAACGCCGTGCTTTTTTTCAAAATTTGATGCTATAATTTTATACGCTTCTTTAAGTCCCTTGTTTCTTAGGATTTGTGCTGCTAAAATATCTTGTACCCTCCCATCTCTATGATTTTTGGAAAGATTTTTTGCAACTTCTACCGCTTCTATTACAATTAAATGATTGTCAGTTAATTTTAAGAAATTAGGATCCGACTTGTGAATAAAAAGAGTTTTATTTTCAGGGACCAAATAAACTATTCCAAGTTTTTTAAAATTTTCTATATGCTGTTCATAATCTGGAATATTTGTGTCTATTAAAACGATCTTCATAGACGGATCAATGATTCCGGGTCTTTCCATTTTTGAGGTTCCCTCCTGAAGAAGAATATCAGTTTTAGAATTTAATTTGGATTCTAAAGAACCCCAAATAAAATTCCCGTTATTATATTTTAACCCTGTTAAAAATTTTTGTCTGTTTGAAATGGTAGAAGCTCCCATATTTTTCTTAGCTATATTTCCTTGATCGTTAGATAGTTCTAGAGCATAAACCGGAACAGTATAAATCTTATTGTCTGCTAGACTTTTTATTTTGAAAACAGTTCTTTTACCGTCAGATGTTCTAGCACTTGAAATTATCTCGGCTTTTATTTTATTTCCTAAATTTTTAATTTTAGCCATTACAACATCACCCGCTTGAAATTCACTTCCCTTTACGTAATCATATGGATGATCTTCCCTTCCCCTAGCTTGAGAAAGGTCGTCAAAGGATTTATACTTAACTTTAAATACGCCATTTGAGCTATTAAATCCATCGCCAGCAAATGTCTGAGCAAATTGCTCATTTAGTCTTTTAATCATTTCTTTCTCTTATTTAATTCCTCTATTACGTCTCTAATTTTTCCAGCTAAAATATAATCTTCCTGCTCTATGCACTGTTTTAGTCTACCCTCTAGTAGAACTGAATCGTCTATCTCAAAAAAGTTTTCAGGAATATCTATTTCCTCCTTCACAGTAACACTTTGAGGGACAAAATGCACGTGTAAGGTAGATTCCATTATAGGAATGTCAATTTCTTCTTTTTCTCCTTCCATATCCGATGAATCTATAGTCTGTGAGATCTCCCATTCACCGTTAGTCCATACTATTACCCAATTTCCATAAGTCATTTCGGGTAAATCGTTTTCTATAATATATTCCAAAACTTTATTGAGCTCTTCCTTTACAGATTCTGGAGTTACTTTTTCGTCTCTGGAAATACCTTTTATTTTAACCTGTTCATATCCTATTTTTTTGTTTAGAATCCTATAGAATTTTGCTATTTGATCCCAATCAATTGAGTTAATAACACTCTGTACTAGTCTCTTGTCAACTTCGCTCAATTTAGGCATATTTTTAATCATCTTATTTTAATTTTGCCTTAAGGATTTCAATCTCTTCTTGCTGCTCTTTTATTGCCTCAATAAGCAACGAAACAAGGTTACCATATGCTACCATTAGTGTTCCGTCTTCTTTAGTTGAAACAACCTCTGGCATAACCTTTTCTACCTCTTGAGCGATAACACCCGCTCTTCTACTTTTATCTTCAGAATCTTTTCTTATGAAAGTTACTCCTCTGATTTGCTTTATTTTTTCTATTGCATTTCCGATAACCTGAACATCCTCTTTAACCGAAATATCTGAGAAAGCTGCAACATCATGGCTAGCATAGATTGAAATATTAGAAACGTTTCCGTCTACCTCTAAAGGATGTGTTGGATTGGTTCCTGCACCTATACTTAATCTTTTATTTGTGTTATCCCAGTATAGACCAGAATCGGACCCTAATGTGGTTCCAGCTGTAAAGAATGCAACCTCTGTTGCTGTCCCAGAAGCTCCACCTACTCCAGATGTCCCAGAAGAACCTGGTGCTCCGTTTGCCCCAGAGGATCCAGATGTCCCAGAAGAACCTGGTGCTCCGTTTGCCCCAGAGGATCCAGATGTCCCAGAAGAACCTGGTGCTCCGTTTGCCCCAGAGGATCCGGAGGTTCCTGATGATCCAGAGGTTCCTGATGATCCATTTTCCCCCGATGATCCAGATGTTCCCGAAGAACCTGATGTACCAGTAGATCCGGAGGTTCCTGATGATCCAGATGTTCCTGAAGAACCTGATGTACCAGTAGATCCAGAGGTTCCTGATGATCCAGAGGTTCCTGATGATCCAGATGTTCCTGAAGAACCTGATGTACCAGTAGATCCAGAAGATCCAGATCTTCCTGAAGAACCCGAAGTTCCTGATGATCCTGAACTACCTGCAGATCCCGCGGGTCCTACTGACCCATCCAAGTTCATGAACCATTCCTGTGAAGTACCGTATGTTGAGGTTCCCTCAACATCATTTACTAAAATGTCAGCATATCCATTTGGTCCATCGAAAGATTGGATAATACCTGCTATCCAATTATCCTCATCTACCGCAACGACAACATTTTGTGCTACTGTATATGAAAGATCAAATTCTTCCGTATTAAAATATACTGAAGTTCCTACTAAAGATTGGCTAAGAGTTATGGCAGAAGCGGTATTGTGCGTTACATCATAACTAGATGCTCCTGTTGCATATCTGTCCCCATTAAGTCCCGCAGTTCCTGAAGTTCCCATAGATCCAGAAGATCCAGAAGTTCCCGTCGACCCTGATGTTCCAGAAGCTCCTGATGATCCGGAGGTTCCTGATGATCCAGAGGTTCCCGTCGATCCTGAGGATCCGTTTACCCCTGAAGTTCCGGTAGATCCAGATGTACCAGTAGACCCGGAAGTTCCATGTGAACCATCCATTCCAGATCTTCCCGAAGATCCGGAGGTTCCTGATGATCCGTTAACCCCAGATGTTCCATTAGCACCAGGAGGTCCAGAAGGGCCATCGCCGCCTGAAGTGCCAGAGGATCCAGATTGTCCGGATGTTCCAGATGACCCATTTTGTCCAGATGTCCCTGAAGATCCTGATGTTCCCATAGATCCAGAACTCCCCGAACTTCCGGAAGATCCCGCTGTTCCTGAAGATCCTCCTGCTGGTCCAGTAGCACCAACAGATCCTGTTGCTCCTGTAGGACCAGTTGGACCTGTTGATCCAACATATCCTGAAAAATTTACCCACTCAGTAGATCCATCTATACCACCTAACATTTCACCAGATGTTACGTCTGTTACAATATTAGAAACTGTTATTGTGATATCTGATCCATTAAAAGAACTAGCATAACCCGGAACAGATTCTATAGTCACGTTCCCTATATGTGAAGATGCTTTTACGTTTGGATCACTAAGTGTTCCCTGGAGGGAAAGTATTTCAGAAACTATCTTTTGTGCAGTTTGATATGGTGTACCTTGCCATGTAGCAGTTGCTATATTTACTGCATCTAAAGCTACTGTTATGGTTCCACCCGTTGATCCTGAAAGTATTTCAAATGTAAACGAAGAAGCAACCTCCCCCTGGAAAATATATCCTTGGAAATTATTTCCGACGAATCTAACCTCTCCTGGGACAGGAGGTTTTGTGATTGCACTATTTCTGTCAACCCTAAATCTAACTGCTCCACCTGTACCATTCTTGTTGTAAAGTTCTATATCTCCGCCAACAAAAACGTTATTTGTAACTGCTATAGAAGCTCCTGTAATTCCGCCGTTATTTCCATCCAATCCTATTTTAACTGGACCGGTAGCTGGAAGTTGGATGAGGTCAGATTTTACAAGTTTAAGAAAAAATTGTCCCTGCGTAGAGTTATTGAACTCTGGATAGGGGTCAGCTATTTTTATCCCGAATGCTTCTTGCAGATCGTTTATTGCACCAGACAGTTGCTGGAAATTTTGATCTGTGGTTAAATCCTTTTGCTGAGAGGATGAAACTGACTGAATAGCACTGGTATATTGCCTTAATTCTTTCATTCTTGGTGGATACTTTTCTTATATATCCACAGAAAGAATAAGCATATTTAAGAAAGCAGTTCTTCTATTGACTTGCAGAAGGATTTAAATTCCTGCGGATAGTATTGACTAAGCTCTTTGATTTCTCTATCCGATATTTCGTATTTGTGCTTTATAAAGGAAGAGACCTCATCTGAGGGGTTAAATATCTCCTTTTTATCTTTTTTCTTGGTTGATGTGAAGAACCATCCTGGCGTAGCTTTATATTTTTGATTCAAAGTTGCTTTCCAAAAATCTATAACAGGAACTGGATCTACTTTGGTATTGTTAAAAGCATTTGCCTGTAGGGGAAAGGATATTGACATGATCCGATTTATCATGAAAAAATTTCTAGACTTATCATGTTTAGAGACTTCCTCCCAGTCCTTTTCCGAGAAAAATGATTTTAAAATGTCAAAAAGTTCCATTATCTAAAGCTCTTAAATGGGTTAAAAGCAGAAGGTGCTTCATAAGAATCCCATCTGGATCTCCCGATCATATTTTTCTTATCAGTCAACACTGACTTAATTTCTGGCTTATTGGAAACAAAAGAAAATTCCATATCAGCCAAAACCTTTTCTGGTATAACCTGATCTGATAACCAAACCAATTGTGCATTCTCAGAGTAGTTTTTTGCTACCTCTTTTCTGTTAGATGCAGTATCAGTATATGCCATGCTCCTTAAAACATATCCGGATATCCAATCCAAAAATTCTTCATCCTTCCACACATCTTCCAGATTTGAATTTCCCCATCCGGATTTCTTATAATGCTCATAGATTGATTCCGCCTTAGTCTTAGTTAGCTTAAAAATCTTACCTGGGGTTTTTTCATAAGAAAATACACTTGGTACATCATCCTTAGCATCTCCTGTAAGGATTTTTTCAAATGTTAATTTTTTTGTGTCAATTTCTTCTAAAGTTGCGGAAGAGCAAATTTTAATCATTTTCTCTTTTTCTGTGTCTTTTACAAAATCCAGATTGAAAATAGAAGCTTCCTCTTCCTTATCAATGAAATTATTTTTCCATCCATTGCCACAAAATATCTTATTGTTCTTAGAATTTGCATTCCAGCATATCGTCCATCTATTATCTGTTGATTCTACTAACTGGTGACTGTCTTTATCACCAGAAAAAACCACAACATTGTGACCTATTTCTTTGAGTTTTTCGTTCCAAAACCAGAGAAGATCGTCACCCTCTGCTCCTGGGGATTTGGAGTAAACGTATCCATTCATTTCTAGAAATTTCCCAAATTCGTCCATAAGATCGAAGAAAGAACCCCAATCTACCTTCTCGTCCTTAATTCTAGAACCTTTGTAATCAACCCTTTCTATTTTGAGGTCTTTTCTCCAGGATCTAGAGTCCTTACAAAAAATAACATGTCCCGTAATCGGAAGCTGGTTTAAAGAATAGCAAAGATCTGTAATGATCTTTCTCATAAACATTCCCTGTTCAGCAGGGCTAGAAAGTACCTCTCCAGGTTGCTTGGATCCAAAATCGGAAAATATAGCAAACGTCTTGTGGAATAGGTAATTACCGTCTATTATAACACTTATCATAATTAAAAGTCTTCGTTTTTAATTCTAATATCATAGTCTTTAAAATCCATAAAATCCCTGTCATCAGCCTCTAATCTACGTTCTGCACTATCTGCATCATTTCTTTCTGCTAATCTTTTTCTTAGGATTTCTCTGTCAGGATCTATGAAAATAATAAAACACTTTTTTCTGTGCTCTGGTTTTATGCTTGCAACACCTCTTGGTGTCATAATCAAAAGACTGGATTTTTCAAAGTCCTCTATAGTTCTTCCATACTTCCATCCATTGAAATCATCTATTTCATAAAACTTGTGAACGTTATTATTGAAGAAGGTATCGTCTCTAAAGTAGTAATCCCTCCCCTCCTTTTCAGTTTCCCTTTTTGGGCGACTAGTATAGGAAACACAGTATTTAAATCCTCTTTGTTCGAGCTTTTTTCTCATGAAATCCTTCCCGGATCCTCCTCTACCAACTAAAATTATTTTACTATCCTTAAAAGCCATTATTGAGTTAATTTTTGAATCGAATAAAAAAGTGATAATAGACTCACTACGGGATCGATGACCTGATGTCTTTGGGATTGGTGTTGTGCAACTAAAATAATAACAGCAGGAATTATAGAGATTTTTTCGGGTTTTCTTTCCCTGATCCATTCTATAAAATCTCGTCCAAGTGATTCCATTACCTCACCAACAGAATTAGAATATTGTCCGACTATTGTTTGATAACTTTTAAGAGGGTCTAATTTTTGAAAAAGCATTTCATAAAGTTCTTCATAGTCCCAAGCTGTTTCAGATACCTTCTGATCTGTTATTTTTTCTGTGCCTTGAATTTGCCACCTTTGAATGCAATTCAGAGCTGATCTCATATCAGGATAATACTTCTTGACGAAAGATTGTAATGCTTTATCCTCGATAGAAATTCCTAACTTTCCTAGAATGAGTACTATTCTTTTTTCCCACTGATCCTTGAGATCCTGCTCTTCTTCCTTGTTAACAGGATCAAAGACAAAAACCTCAAATCTACTCTTCATCGGATCTGGTACCTTATTGATCCAATTGCAGGTTGCTACGAATCTAGTATTCTTGGCAAATTTTTCGATAACACCTCTAAGTGCTTTGTAGAATTGATCAGAAGCCCCGTCAAACTCGTCAAGAACCACGATCTTTGTTGGATTTTCGTCGTTCATGATTGACACAGTCGAACAAAATCCTGTAATTTTTTCTCGTACGGTATCAACAGAACTTTCATCGGAAACATTGATAAAAAGCCTTGGTGAATTTTCAGACAAAATCTTTGCAAGAGAAGTTTTACCAGATCCTGGAGATCCAGTCAGTAATACGTTTTGTTGTAAACCGTTCTTGAAAGCATCCTTGATCCTCTCTGGTAAAATCATGTGCTTAAGCTCTTTAGGCCTAAGCTTTTCTGTTAAAAGCATGTTTATCATTTCTTCTTGCTAAATTTTTCTACTAATGATTCAGGTTCACTCTTATCGTTTCTTACCTCGATGAATCTGGGTAGAAAAAGAGATTTATTGCCGTTCTTATCCTCGATAGGAACGTTATACTGAATGGCAACGACCTTACCAATTATATCATCAGGGTTGCGAGAAAGTTCAATCAAATCTTGTTCCGTGAATCCAGATCCAACCTTAACTTCATATTCTCCTGATAAATCCTTACACATAAAACCCCCGATAAATCCTTCTCTTTTTCCTTCTCCTGGATACCAACCAGTAACTACCAAATCGCAGTCTTGAACCTCCTTGAATTTGATCCAGCTTTTAGATCTTTTGCATTCGTAAAAGTGTGTAGGATCTTTCATAATCACACCCTCTCCCCCATTAGCAACGATTTGCTCGTAGATAGGCATTAATTCGTCTTTGGTTTTTGCCTCCCACTTCTGAGCGATCTTAATATTTTCGAAAGATTTGTTCTTAAAAAATTGTTCTAGAAGTTCCCTTCTTTGAGTGTAAACAGTGATACCCTTACCATCTTTAATAGTTTTTGTGGGCTCAACATCAAAGATATTAAATAGTAGATCGTCACCAATGCTCTCCTTTGGTGAACCCTTCATCATCTGGGTAACCTTACCACTAACACTTTTTCTATCTAAATCAGTTAATTCCCCGTCGAAGAAAATTCCGTCTATACCATGGGAAAGTTCTAGTATTTGATTTGCTATACGGGCAAGAAATCTAGAATCTAATTCGTTAAACGCTCTGGTATAAAATTTTGGATTTTTATTTTCTACCACACAGATAACTCTAACTCCGTCATACTTTTCCTCACAAACTATAGACCCCCATTTATCGAGGACTTTATGATCATCCTCCGCAAGCATAAGACTAGGGTCTGGAATTAATTCCTTTCCGACCGCTTTATTGATCATCTTGGCTCCTATACCTATGTTCATACGCTTCGTAAGCACCTTAGCAAAGACCTTTTTCAGTTCTATATGATAACCAGTAGATTCTACCAAGCGTTCAGCTACGCCCCTTAAATGATCGTTTATAGCAGGTGCTTTTTTAAGTGTCTCACAAAGATCCACGAATTCCTGAAATAATTGAGGGTTTTCCTTGCAATCCTTATCCTCGTAATTTAACTTGTGAAGTTTTGTAGTGACAAAAGGATCAAAACAAATAGAGAGGATATACTCTAATTCGGGTGTAAGATTTTTTGAAATTAATTCCTGCTTTTTCTTCTGAGATCCCTCCCCAGTGCAGTTTTCAATTTCTAAAAGGAGTTCCAGTTCTTTCTTCATTTGATGTTTTTTTATAACACCAAATTTACATGAAATCCCCGATTAATAAAAATGTTTCAAGAGGTATTATGGAGCTTCAGCTGCTGCTGGCTCTGCTGGGGGTTCAGGGGTAGCTGCCGGCTCCTCTGCTGCGGGTGCTTCTGGTTCATCCGCCGGAGTTGATTCTGTGGTATCTGCTGCAGGAGGTTCTATAGAGGCTCCCCCTCCTGCTCCGCCGTCCCCTTCAACCTTAATTTCAGCATTTTCTTCTTCGTCTTTCTTCTTATAGATTTCATTTACCCTACGATCCTCGTTGGTTAATCCGAGGAATTTATCTATTAAGAAGTCTTGACTAAAATAAGGATTTTCTTCCTCGCCTTTCTTTTCCTTAATTTCTGAAAGTCCCGCTATAAAATCTATTTTTTTAATCAGCTGTTCAATCTCTTTGGATTCTCCAAATTGATTATCAGAGTTCCATTTGATACCTAGCTGAGATCTGAAAACTGCGTCATTTTTCAATTCTGGATGATCTAACGTCATTTGGATCCAAAGAGGTTTAAGCATGATCTCTTGATAGATCGATCTGATTCTATTAATGAACTTATTGTATCTGATTTCATCTCTTTCAGCAGATTCAGCACCTATCTTGTAAGTTCCAACTGTTCCGCCTGATCTAGCAGCAAATCTGTTAAAAGGTATTTTAGAGTCTGCCTTAAGCTTATTGAAAAAGTATACAACAGCATCTATGATATTAAGATTTGGTCCAGCAGAATTGATGGTCTCAATCTTAGGAGATTCCCCACCTTGAACTGGGAAAAGATAGTTTTTATAAAACTGTAAATTGGGTCTTCCGTTAACACTCAGTTCGCCTGATTCTGTGTTTAATTTGATATCCTCTTTATACATGGTCATCAATTCACCTAAAGTCTCTTTTGCTTTTTGTGGAGATCTAGATCCAACTGGAATTGTCATCTTAATTCTGAAAGAGGCATTCATCACATTCCAGATAATTCTGGTATGCTCCATAATCTTTAAAAGATTATGTGAACGTATCAATCTTTCACAGTAACTAGTTCTACTAGCGCTATTTCCTTTGGCAAATGAAATATAAATGACTTGAGAATCGTAAAGCCTTCTTTCTCTAGTACTATCTCCATAATATTGAATCCAGATAGGAATCGTCTCCCCCGACTGGTTTCTTTCTGTTGTCGGGGTCAATGATGTTGGATCCAATTCTTTAAATCCTACAATTTGCCTTCCATCATCAGAATAAACAATTTCGAAAGATAAAAATCCGTCAATTAAAAACTGTCTAAAATATTGCCAAGCGGATATCCCATTATTAAATCCATGGGAGATATACATTTTTCTAAAGTTATCTCTTAATGAATCAACAACATCTTCTTTGAGATCCATATTAACAAGAGATAGACTACAACAAAAATTTCTATCATCGTAAACTATAGCTTCATCAGCAAGAATATCAAGGATCCATTCTATTTCTGCATTTAAAGCAAACCTGCGTAAAAACTCTCTCTTAAAAGGATAGTCTTTATCAAAGTAAGCAATATACTTTCTGTTACTAGTGTCTTGAGAAGCCAAACTAAAAATGAAATCTTCATCTGAATCGGTAAGACCCATTCTTTCCCTCATCATTGCTTCGGAAACACCAATGGCCTGTGAATTTTTCACAACAAGATCCTTATACTCCATTCCGAAGCTTCCTATCTTGCTCACACTCTTAAGGATCTTTCCTATATTAGGATTCCTTTGTGAAAAATCATCTATAAATCCTGCCATTTATTAAAGTTTAAATTCGTCTCCTCCTTCTGTTCCTGCTCCTTCTGTTCCTGCTCCTTCTTCTGCCGCTGGAGCCGCCTCTGCTGCTTTTTTAGCTTCCTCTTCAGCGGCTTTCTTCTTTTTCTCAGCATCTCTTTCCTTGGCTTTCTCGTTAGCTACCCTGTCATCGTCAGTCATACCTAAGTACTTGTCGAGCACATATCTTAATGAAAAATAAGGTTTACCTTCAGAATCAGTCAATCCTGAAATTTTTGTTACCTGATCTTTTCTAGCATTTAGAATCTCCATGTATCTTATTTCAGCAAAAGAATTATCTTTCACATAATCCAAACCAAATTGGCTCTTAACCATAAAATCCTTCTTATGCTCCGGATAATCCAAACAAAATTGGATCCAAAGGGGTTTTACAAGAATGTCCTGGAAGATAGATCTTAATCTGGTTATAAATTTAAAGAATCTTATTTCTTCTTGATCCAATCCTTCTGCGTTACCACTAAAAGTTCCTTGTGTTCCTCTATCTTCACGATCAAATCTCGAATAT
>Ga0068876_10000573_pt1 | contig 29781 bp, 26 predicted proteins | sample NOAtaG_6_FD_66442 | JGI IMG/M metagenome (GOLD analysis project Ga0068876, IMG submission 66442) | Freshwater lake microbial communities from Lake Erie, under a cyanobacterial bloom - NOAA_Erie_Diel5S_2200h metaG | ecosystem: Environmental > Aquatic > Freshwater > Lake | place: USA: Ohio, Lake...
TAGCACAACAAAGCATTTCTTGCAGCCGCAATGTGATGAGGCATACTATCGTGACTAATGGGGATGTATTTAGCGCCTGCAGTAGTGCCAGAAGTTTTAGCGAAATACTTCGGGAGTCCTTTCCAGAGCACATCTTGTTCACCCTCCTTTATTCGCTCAATGTACGGAATGAAATCTTCATATTGTTGAATAGGATGCCCTTTGGCATAGCCAGAGTAATCGTGGTAATGAAAGAACCCCTTATCTTTTCCGTACGCCGTTGTTTTACCAGTTTTCAATAACTGACTAAACCATTTTTTTTGATCAATGATAGCATTCGCACTTTGTTTATTAATGGATGATAACGCTCTTCTTGAAATCCAGCGCGCAATGATTGATTTGATGGTCATGTTATGGCTTAATCAGGGAAAGATATTTTCTTTGTCGCGTGGTATTAATTTGTAGTATATAACAACCAGAATCTAAAGTTTGAATATTTACTTTTTCAGAGGCGTCATGAATGATGCCATTTATGATGATTCTCCCCTGATAATCCAATAATTGATAGGATATGGGATTTTCTTTGGCTGCTACTTTGATTTGAAAATACTCATCGGCGGGATTAGGAAATAGAAGTAAGGAATAGTCTGTGAATTTTTCCGTCAAAGTCGAAGTCGTGTCCTCGATATAATAAATGGTGGTATCGAAACAAGATTGTATTCGAATCATGGGTGTTTTGGAAGTAAAAAATAGGCCTTCTGAGTTTTTATACCATGCGGTAGTTTGTTCTGCTGCTTTGTTGACACCTACATGGAGGTGATTGGGGCCAAATGGATTTTCAATGGCTACCATGTAAGAAACACCTGGAACCAGCATCGTTGTATCAGGCAGACTCAATGCCATAAATTTATTTTCGCCAATTGCATTTAACTGAGATGCGTCAAGGGGATACCAGTTAGTTTCGGTAATGAGGTTGTACGTGATGGAGTCATTTAAGTTAAAGGAATAGATTTTTCCTCTGATGACATTAAGACTATCGTTAACGAGTAATTCGCTCGTATTGCTTAACCCAACGGTAATGGCTGAAACAAAAAAGGTGTCACTGGGAGCGTAGATATTGGAAATCTCAAATGGGATATCCCAAAAAGTAGAGTTAGGATTATAAATATTGGACATAGCTCCCTCATCTCTGGCGAGGACGCACGGAGAAATTCTGAAATGAGCGGTATCAATATTGTTGGAGGTATTGAGGTCTATTTCGGTTTGGTGGGTTTCAAAGATGATCAAGTAGTTTCCGGTATCAGAGGGCATTTGAAAGGAGGGAATGGAAAAATTGCTAGCGTTCCCTGGTTCTAAAAGAGGAAGTGTATCGCTGTTTCCGGAATAAAGAGTTTGATGGGTAAGCGCATTCTTCACCTTTGCGGTGACATAACAATCATTGAGATTCATTCCTCCATTGTTTTCAATAATCCCATCGAAAAAAAGCATGGGAGCCAGTCCAGATGGGTATTGGCTGTATTCCATAAATTCAAAACCCGTTGGACCCGACCCTCCTTGCCCGAAGTGGCCGAAGGTAGTGGAGGTAAGGGCGAGATCGTGATTTAAAATTTCAATAATTTGGGTATCATCGATCTGCCAGAAATAATAAAGGCCGTTATAGGAAAATCGAATTCTAAGATCATTGGTTTGCGCCGCTGAAGGAGGTAATAAGACTTGAATGGTTTCGGCATTTGCACTTTCACCACCAAATGGAATGTTGTTGGTAAATAAATTTGTCCAAGGACCTTGCTCAATGCTGATTTCTACGGACGTGGCTCCATCGAAAAATCGCACATATTGCTCAAATTGGAGCATAGCGAAATCAACGCCAGAGAGGTCAATAGAGGAAGTAGTCAGCACACATGAATGAGGTCCGGGAGCTGGGCCTGTTCCGAAATATTCTCCTGCACATGGCAGCGAATCATTGTCCCAATAATTAGAGTCAAAAATGATGAAGCCATTATTCTGAGAAGAACTTGCTATTGGGGTTCCTTCAAAATTGTTCGTGCACGACCCTCTCGATCCTACAAGTTGATTGGGAGTAGTATTCGCCCCCCTATATTCCCATAGGGCATTGGTATTTTCATCGAGATTCAACCAGCTCGAAGGAATCCCGTTTGCAAAATCCTCTGACCAAATGATAGGACTGGAGTTTTGGCCAGATGATATTAAGCCGCAAGGTAGCATGGCTACTTGAATGATTATCAGAGGTTTTATCATATCACAATGTTTGGGCAATGGCCACAAAGTAATTTGTTTTTTTTAAAAAATGCACCCCAACATCTTGTAATTTATTACCCTCTATTTGTTGATGAAAAGTAAGGAAATTAGATGTTTCGTTGAGATCAGAACAGAAAATATCCCTAGCAAAATTTCCTCCTTGGCCATTGATTTTGAAAATAGCCTCTTTGGCACACCATATCTTGAGGTAGAGTTCATCTTCCGGACTCGGGGAGAGTTGAGAGAGTTCCATCGGATGACAGAATTTACTTCTAACTTTAAATAGCAATGGGCTTTGAACTTGAATGTCAATGCCCACGGGAATTGTGGAGATGGCCACAGCGGCATAATCTCCCGAGTGACTGATGCTTACATGGGTACCATCTCGCAAGTAGGGCTTTCCTTTTGAATCTTTGAACACATCGTGATATGACCATTTTGGCAAGAGACATTGTTCAATTTTATCAAACTCTGTTCTTCTGGATTCTAAACGAAGTAGTGACCGGTTGGGATGATCAGATACAGGTGCTGATGAGGCCCCATTCCAGATCCTAACTTCGAAATGGGGAAAAGTGGTTATTTCAACCATGAGCCAAAAAAAATAGGTTGTTCATGTAATTTGACGTATATCTTTGCATAAAATTTTGAAAATGAGCATAGCAACCGAAACAAAAATGATGTACAAAGTTAAAGACATGAGCCTCGCCGAGTGGGGTAGAAAAGAAATTCTTTTGGCGGAAGCCGAAATGCCAGGATTGATGTCCTTGCGAACTGAATTTGGTGCTAGTAAACCTCTTGCGGGTGCGCGAATTGCGGGTTGCTTGCACATGACGATTCAAACTGCTGTGCTGATTGAGACTTTAAAAGAGCTCGGAGCCCAAGTTTCTTGGAGCTCTTGTAATATTTTTTCTACACAAGATCATGCTGCTGCTGCCATAGCCGCTGCAGGTATTCCTGTGTATGCTTGGAAGGGAATGACCAATGAGGAGTTTGATTGGTGTATCGAACAAACGTTACACGCGTTTGAAGGTGGTGAACCTCTGAACATGATTTTGGACGATGGAGGGGATTTGACCAATATGGTTTTCGATAAGTATCCAGAGTTAGTGTCGGGTATCCGCGGTATTTCGGAAGAAACCACAACTGGAGTGTTGCGTCTTTATGAGCGTGAGAAGAATGGTACATTATTGCTACCAGCCATTAACATCAATGACAGTGTAACCAAAAGTAAATTCGATAACAAGTACGGATGTCGTGAGTCCTTGGTGGATGCGTTGAGAAGAGCCACTGATTTGATGATGGCTGGAAAAGTAGCGGTAGTAGCGGGATATGGCGATGTAGGAAAAGGATCTGCTGATTCTCTAAAAAATGCGGGTGTTCGTGTAATCGTGACGGAAATTGACCCTATTTGTGCTTTACAAGCGGCAATGGAGGGTTATGAAGTGAAGAAGATGGACACGGCGATTTCTGAGGCAGACATCGTAGTAACAGCAACCGGTAATCACCAAATCATCGTGGGACGCCATTTTAAAAACATGAAGCACAATGCGGTAGTGTGCAATATTGGGCACTTTGATAACGAAATCGATATGGCTTGGTTAAATGATAATTACGGCCACACAATGGATACCATCAAACCGCAAGTAGATAAGTATACGGTGGATGGAAAGGATATCATCGTTTTAGCAGAGGGTCGTCTCGTCAATTTGGGTTGTGCTACAGGTCACCCTTCTTTTGTGATGAGCAATTCGTTTACTAACCAAACTTTAGCTCAGTTGGAATTGTGGGCGAATCATAAGAACTATGAGAACAAGGTGTATGTTTTACCAAAGCATTTAGATGAAAAGGTTGCTTTATTGCACCTAGCCAAGATTGGAGTAGAGTTAGAGGTTTTAACCCAAGATCAAGCGGATTACATAGGAGTCAATGTGAATGGTCCCTTCAAATCTGATGCGTATCGATATTAAAGATTGATTTCATTTACAAAACATTTGGGCTGTTTCTTGTCAGATTCAGCCCATTTTTTTTATTGTAAATTTGTGATGGTGTAATTTACGCTTATACACGGATATGAAGAGACTTTATAATTTTACGGATCGGCGCATTCTAAAGGCTAAGATGGCGCAAGATGCTACCCCGCGAACCACCATCTCGTTTTACAAGTATTTTTCAATAGAAAGCCCGGAGGTGTTCAGGGATTTTTTATTTGAGAAATTTTCTGAACTGAAGGTTTTGGGAAGGATTTATGTCGCACAGGAGGGAATCAATGCTCAAATTTCTGTTCCTGACCATTATTTTGAAAATTTTAAACTTTTTTTATACAATATAGAAGGGTTGAATCAGGTAAGATTGAATACGGCAGTTGCCAATCAAAACAATTCTTTCTATATGCTAAAAATAAAGGTGAGAAAGAAAATTGTTGCGGATGGCCTGGACGATTCTTCTTTTAATCCAGCGGATACGGGGAAATTATTGAACGCGGAGGAATTTAATCAACTCACGGATGATCCCAACACCATTTTAGTGGATATGCGAAACCATTATGAGAGTGAAGTGGGGCATTTTGAAGGGGCCATTTTGCCTGATGTAGATACATTTAGGGAAGAATTACAAATAGCCGAAGATCTTCTGAAAGATAACAAGGATAAAAACCTTGTCATGTACTGCACGGGTGGTATCAGGTGTGAAAAGGCTTCGGCGTACATGAAGCACAAAGGTTTTAAGAATGTCTATCACCTAGAGGGTGGGATAATCAAGTATGCGCGCGATGTGAAGGCTGCAGGGATAAAAAATAAATTCAAAGGGGTGAATTTTGTTTTTGATGAACGCCTTGCAGAGCGGGTGTCGGATGAGGTTATAGCCCGCTGTCACCAGTGCGAATCTCCTTTTGATATACATACTAATTGTGCAAATTTGGGATGTCACATATTGTTTATTCAATGTGACGCATGTAAGACAAAATTTGAGAATTGTTGCTCATCGGCTTGTCAGGAGACCATTCATTTATCAGAAGAAGAGCAAAAGGAATACAGAAAATTAAAGGGAGGTGCCAGAAATGTGTTCAAAAAAGGAAGATTTAATCCATAATTTTTGATTTCTCTCTTTTTTTCTCTAACTTGCACCACTTAACTTGATAATTTGGTTATGAAAAAAATCTATTTATTTTCAATATTGATTTTCGTTGCACAGTGCATCATTGCGCAATCGATTTCAAGAAACGCCATCGTCTCTGCAGGCTATGATGTAACATTGCAAGATGGAATTTCTGTATCCTGGAGCATAGGCGAAACATTTGTGACTACCTTATCAGGAGGGGATGTCATCCTCACACAGGGTTTCCAACAACCGTCTGACGAAATTGATGCGGATGGAGATGGAGTGATTTCTACAGAAGATTGTGATGATAATAATATGGATGTTTTTCCCGGAGCGATTGAGCTTTGTGATCAACTAGACAATGATTGTAATGGACTTGTGGACGATGGCTTGAGTTTGGATTTGGTTTTTGAAGATGCAGACGCAGATGGATTTGGTAATCCCGATATGTTCATTGAGACTTGTGATGTTCCCCAAGGTTATGTATATGAAAGTTCAGATTGTAACGATGCTGACGCGACGATTAATGCCGCAGCAGATGAAATTTGTGACGAGTTGGATAACAATTGTGATGGTCAAATCAATGAAGAAATTGGAGATTTGTACTTCTACGACGCGGATGGGGATGGTTTTGGTAACGCAGACGCAGTCATTAACTCTTGTTTTGGTGAGGTAGGTTATGTATTGAATGCCGATGATTGTGACGATGCAAGTGGTAATGTTTTCCCAGGTGGAGAAGAGATTTGTGGTAATACCATAGATGAAGACTGTGATGGAGCTGATTTGATTTGTCCTATCTTGGGCTGTACTGATGCAGCAGCGCTCAATTATAATCCTGATGCCAATACCGATGATGGTTCATGTATTGCGGTGGTTTTAGGATGTACCGATGTAGCGGCATACAATTATAATGCTGAAGCTAATACGGATGATGGTTCATGTATTGCGGTGGTTTTAGGATGTACCGATCTAACGGCTTACAACTATAATCCTGATGCCAATACGGATGACGGCTCATGTGTTCCTGTAGTGAATGGATGTACCGATCCCTCTGCTTGCTACTATAACGAATTGGCCAACACCGATGACGGTAGTTGTGAATATCCTAGTGTCGAACTATGCGGAAATGGCATAGACGAAGATTGCGATGGTGAAGATTTGTGGTGTGATGTGGAGGGATGTATTTATCCAGACGCTTGTAATTGGGATCCCGCTGCAAATGTTGACAATGGAACTTGTATTTTTCCTCAAATTGAAATTTGTGATGGGTTGGATAACGATTGTGATGGACAAGTAGATGATGAAATAGGAGATTTGTACTTCGCTGATGCAGATGGGGATGGTTTTGGTAACGCAGACGCATTCATCAGCTCATGTTTTGGTGAGGTAGGTTATGTAACGAATGCCAATGATTGTGACGATGCAAGTGGTAGTGTTTTCCCAGGTGGAGAAGAGATTTGTGGTAATACCATAGATGAAGATTGTGAAGGAGGAGATTTGATTTGTCCTATTTTTGGCTGTACTGATGCAGCATCGCTCAATTATGATCCTGATGCCAATACTGATGATGGTACATGCATACCATTTGTGTTTGGTTGTACAGACGTGACGGCAATAAATTTTAACCTACTTGCTAATACCGATGATGGGTCTTGTATTTACATTATCAACGGATGCATGGATGCGGTAGCATGTAATTATGACCCTAGCGTAAATACCGATGATGGGAGTTGTGTTTTCCCAGTGGCTTACTACAATGACAATGATGGAGATGGTTTAGGTACTGGTGCTCCCATCGTGGATTGTGTTCAACCGGCCAATACTGTTACAAATAACACTGATTGTGATGATAGTAATCCGTTGGTGGGAGCTGCGGGTGTTGAGATCAGCAATGGAGCAGATGATGATTGTGATGGCAATGTGGATGAGAACAATACCAGTGCTAATGGTAGTGTTTTAATTCCTGGGTTGACCTATTGCAATGATGTTTTGATATCTGCCATGGGATGTGATGGTTTAACAAGTATAGATTATCATGGGGTCAATTATAATGTTGTGGAAATAGGAGGGCAATGTTGGTTTGCTGAGAATTTAGCAACGGAATTATACAATGATGGGACAGCCATTAGTGATGACTTGACTTCGGGAATAGCGGCATATTCTTATTATAATGGCGATATTTCAAATGCGGAGATTCATGGGGCTTTGTACAATTGGCATGCAGTCGATGCAGATAATATTTGTCCTGTGGGTTGGCATGTGGCCAATGATTGTGAGTGGATGCATTTAGAGTCAACAATTGGAATTCCTGTTGCTGAGTTGACAATCGCTGGAGCGGGTCATGGCGGAGGGATAGGTGGTAGTTTGAAATCAACGTCTACATTTGATGCCCCAAATTCTTTTGCGGCCAATGCTTATGGTTTTAATATTACAGCGAGTGGAGTTAGAAATTTTAGTGGTTTCTATGAAATGGGTCAATACGGATCTTATTGGAGTAATCACTGTGCAGATGCCAATGGAGATTATGCATGGTATAGGAATTTCTGGTATAATGATGGTTTAATATACCGAGACCCTGCTCCTGTGGGATATGCATTGTCTGTTCGATGCGTTAAGAATGGCAGTCCGACTCCTGTTTTGGGATGTACTGACTGCTCGGCTTTCAATTATAATATGTCAGCACAATCAGATGACGGCTCATGTGTTCCTGTAGTGAATGGATGTACCGATCCCTCTGCTTGCAACTATAACGAATTGGCCAACACCGAGGACGGTAGTTGTGAATATCCTGGTGTCGAATTTTGCGGAAATGGCATAGACGAAGATTGCGATGGTCAAGATTTGTTGTGTGAAGTGGAAGGATGTATTAATCCAGAAGCTTGTAATTTCGACCCCTTAGCAACTGTCGACAACGGTAGTTGTGTATTACCTGGAACGGAGATATGTGATGGTGTCGATAATAATTGTGATGGACAGATAGATGAAGGTCTTGCGAGTAATGATGTTCCCTTTGTAAGCGCGGTTACTCAGATATATCCATCTTGCACCACTGGAAATCTTTTCCCAGCCAACTTGAATAATGGTGCGGATTCCCCAGTAATTGAAGGAGAGGGAAATGATTTGTGGTATAAGTTTACCGCTCAAAGAAATTCTTTCAGAGCGAGTATATCTGCTGCAACGGGTGATAATTCATTGATGCTCTTTGTTGATTTGGGTGGTTGTTTGGCCCTGATACAAGAGGAGAATGAGGCAACAACAGGAAATCAAATTTTATTGTCAGATGAATTAGAGGTGGGCATGGATTATTATCTGGCCATCCATAAAAATGGCGGTGAATCTAATAATAGCGCTAAATTATGTATGAATCACTTTGACGGCAGTACTTGTGATCACTCTTATAGTATTAACAATACAGGTGTTTATGCAAATGTGTGTAGAAGTTTTAAGGCGCAATTCAGAGCGAATGTTTCAAATTATGTATTCAATGTTTTGAGTGCCTCTGAGAACGGATCGGATTTGGGAATTACTCCGTGGAGCTATACCACCCCCACTTCCTCTGCTATCATCACCAGGTTGGGCACCTTACTTCCAGCTAATTTGGGAAGTAATCCCAAAGTGTATACTCTTAGCGTGGGTGTTATTTATGCAATGTTCGATGCAGCGAACAACCTAACGCCAATCAATGCGAACCCTGTACAGACTTGTACCGCTCAGTTAAACCAAGAAGCTCCGGTGGTCTTGAGATCTTCTGATCGATGTCCCACATTCAAGGCTATTAATTCTTCCATAGCTACAGACCGTCAGATTTGTGGCGCAAGCGCATTTGAGTGGGAATTTACTGAAACTTCTCCAACACCGGGTGCGCCACAAATCGTGTTGGGTGGACCCAATACCAATGTGTTGTTCCTGAGCAATGTGCCTGGAATGGCCAATGGGAAGACTTATAATGTTCGTGTTAGACCTCTATTCCAAAACGCAGCCCCTGGAGATTTTGGTGCTCTCCATTGTTTGAAAACCACCGGAGCGGGTATGGTAATGGAGGAGTCGAATGATGAAGTGTTGGCGAGCTTGTCAAATGGTTCGCAATGGGTAAATGTTTATCCAAACCCAAGCAGCACTGGTGAGATGTTGTTGCAATGGTCTCAAACATTGGAAAGTGAGGTGAAAGTAAAGATGTACAATTCTTTGGGTGAGTTAGTATTCAAACAAGAATTCTTCCAAGAGGGTTCCAACAGTATGCCCATCCATTTGAATAGTGCCTCTTCTGGTATGTATTTGATGGAGGTTGAACTAAACGGAAAATCTGAAACGCTTCGAGTGATGATCAATCGCTAGTTGTTTTGTATATCATTGAAAAGGCTGTTCATGTGAGCAGCCTTTTTTGTATTCCTCATATTCTCCTTTTTGACAGGAAGAACATGTGAGAAGTTTCGGATGTGATAAAAGTTTCTAAAGCAGCTGATTTAGATGGGTCATTTAAATCTTAAATCAGCAGGATGATAATAACAGCTAAAATCTGAAGGTGGATTACTCTAAACTGAGCAACCAGCGAACAGCCCCTAGAAAATGGGAAGACCAGCTCTTCTCACTATGGTCGGTGCCTGGAAAAATCAAGCTTTGATAATGAACTTTTTGTTGTGTCAGCGCAGCGTTCATTTTTGCTTGATACGGTGCATAGTATTGATCCAAGGTTAGATCACCATGATCAAAATAACATTTTTGCGAGGGAGAGAAGGGATGTTTCCATTGATAGGAGATGAACTGATGGAAAACCTTCTGTGAGGGATCGTCTTTGGGCCATACTCCAGGCCAGTGAGTAGAAAAACACAAAGCGGCGCCAAATTCATTGGGATATTCATGCAGTGCATACCACGATATTAAACCACCCATGCTTGCTCCGCCAATCCAAGTATTCATTAATGAGCTTGCTCCATAATTTTCCTCTACATAGGGCTTTAACTCTTGGGTAATGAAAGTTAAATATCGATCAGAATAAATTTTTGCGGAAAACAAAGCTTGCTGCGGTTGACGTTGCGTATGGGTATAAAGTGAGTCTTGAAATGAGCGAGACAATTGCTCGAATGGCTTTTGAGGAAAATACTCGGCGTGACGCTTGCTTCCGTTGTTATATATACCTACTACTAGAAAGGACAAAGAAGGATTTTCCTCACTCAATTGAGCAAGATGCTCGTCGATATTCCATTCTTGATGATTCCAGGTAATATTGCCATCAAACAACATTTGTCCATCATGCAAATACAGGGTGATATGTTCTTTGTTATCCTCGAAATTGGGTGATTTCCAAATGGCAATCGGTCTTGGATCAATCAACTGTGATGGAAACGAGGGGATGAACTTTATATTACCTTGAGAAACATGCGGTATTCCGTCTTGGCTGCTGCACCCCAATGAAAAGGCCAACCAAGCCAACGACATCGATTTTTTGATCATCCCAAAATGGTTTTTTCTACAATGGTAGGAAAATGTTGTATCTCCAAAGTGCGAACTTTTTGCTCAATGATATCTGGTCCATCTTCCGGATCAAGATTCACCCGGCCCTGAAATAAAACCTTTCCTTTATCATATTCCTCATTTACCAAATGAATAGTTATACCAGATTCTTTTTCTTGAGCTTTAAAGACAGCTTCATGAACAAAATGACCGTACATACCTTTTCCTCCGTATTTAGGTAACAAAGAGGGATGGATATTTATGATTTTATTCTCGAATTTTTGACAAAGCGCAGCAGGAATTTTCCAAAGAAAACCCGCGAGGATGATCCAATTCACCTTCAGATGAATAAGATGTTGGATAAACTCATCTGACAAAAGGAAATTTTCTTTGGTTAGCAGATAATTAGGAATATTGAAATCCTCTGCGTGCTGAATAATTCCAATGTTGGGTTTATTGTGAGCAATCAGAACAATTTCAATTTCGTCATGCTGCTGAAAATAGGTCAAGAGATTTTTAGCGTTGGAGCCAGACCCAGAACCTAAAATTACCAACCGCTCCATTGATAGAAATTAGTTCAATTCTTTGAAAGTGGTAATAGTCATCGTTTGATTATGCAGCGCACAGGTGGCACTATCCATCAATGGAGAAATTTCACCATTGGAATAAAAGCCACAATAGGTGGTCTGATCTCCGATGCGTTCAATCACGGCATCTAACTCCTCTTCAGTTCTTTGTCCTAATACGATTCTTCTTCCCACACATGAAATTAAGATCGCCAAGGTGGGATTTTCGATTTCGTTGCTTTGCTCCGCTGCTCCCTCTGCCCCCTCAATCAAATGCTCAAAATTAGCCATCATGAATTGAACCCGAGAGCCATTGGGGATATTTCCTGCGAAGGTCATGGAACCTTTTTCTTCATCAATGCTCAAGATGGTTCTGACCAGATGAGAGCCATCATCATTGATGATACAAAGAGGGAAGAGTAAGGCGGCACCTGGCAATTCAGAGGCGCGGTCTCCCAAATATCTTTTATAGAGTTCCAAAGCACTTCCGTTGTCTAATGTATACAGCACATTCTTTTCAGAAGAGGTAACAGTTCTAATTGGGCCAAATTCGCTCCAACCTCCCTGAGATCCATGGCTCATCTGGATATTATTTCCATAGAATCCGACAGCGACAATAACGCCTGGTCTTGCTACTTCATTCATACCAACAAAAGTTTGGGTAAACCGCCCTGCATCCCCTGCCAAACCTCCCGTAACTAAAACGGTATTAGGAATGTTGTCATTCACTCCTTTGATCAAGAAATCTCCATTGGTAAGGGTGCCTTCACTGATGATGAAAACTCCTTTCAAGTCATCACTCATCAATGTTTTCGCGATTTCTATTCCGCATTTTTCACTTTCATCGGTGTCTTTGATTTCAATTCGGTGAATCTTAAGAGGAGTTTGATTAAAGTAAAGAGCGGTGCAGACGGCTGAATTATCTAAAATTTCATTTTTGGCAATTTCTCCTGCAGTGCTGCAAAATACCATGTCTGAGTTAGGATAGGCACTCTTCAACTCATTTAAAAGTTGTGCCTGATTTTCTACATCGATGCCAATGAATACCAACACCAATTGCGCTTCAGGAAGATTGCAGCTAGATACATTCCAACCATTTTCCGATGTCCAAATTCGTTGTTCAGTTCTCATGCCTCTAAGATAGGTCAAATTTAATTATCCCTGTGATGTTTTGAATCATTGGTGCCATCGAGTACATTTGTTACCTTAATTTGTTTCATGTCGATTGTTGTAAAAGAAGTTACCAAGCAGTACGGAAGCCAGTGGGCATTGGATCATGTTTCCTTTGAAATTCCTAAGGGGCAGATTGTAGGTTTTTTAGGTCCCAATGGGGCGGGCAAAAGCACCATGATGAAAATCATTACTTCTTTTATTCCTCCCTCTTCTGGATCCATTGAAGTGAATGGTCTCGACATCAGTGACAATAGCATGGAAACTCGCAGGGTGATCGGTTATTTGCCGGAGCATAACCCGTTGTATTTGGAGATGTACGTGCGCGAGTATTTGAGTTTTATAGCCGGAATTTATCAGTTGAGTAATGTCAGATCCAAGGTAGAGGCAATGATTGAGCGTGTGGGACTGGGCATAGAGGCACACAAAAAGATAGGCACGCTCTCCAAAGGATATAGACAGAGAATAGGGCTGGCGCAAGCATTGATCCATGATCCACAAGTATTGATTTTGGATGAACCCACCAGTGGGTTGGATCCCAATCAATTGATTGAAATTAGAGGCTTGATCAAGGAGGTGGGTAAAGAAAAGACAGTAATGTTTTCCACGCATATTATGCAAGAAGTGGAAGCTTTATGTCAAAGGACTATTATCATCAATAGAGGTAAGCTAGTGCAAGATGGAGAAACACAGTCATTGAAGCAATTAGGAGGTCAAACGATACTTCAATTAGAGTTAGACCAAATTGTGAATGAAAAAGTACTGAGTCAATTGCCTTTTGTATTAAAAGTCAACAGAATTACTGATTTTCAATGGGAAGTAGTGGCCAAAGGTGACGAAGACATTAGAATCAAAATGGCAGATTGGGCGGCCACCTCTCCGTATCGAATATTGACCATGAATGTGAAAGAGCAGCGTTTGGAAGATGTGTTCAAAGATTTAACTTCTGCTCAGTCATGAATGAGTTGGTAACCACCGTAGAGGCTCTTCCGCTGTATGAAGCGACTATTTCTAGTCTAGTTCGAACGATATTTTGGATGATCGTCATTGGATACGCGCTCAGGGCCATTGCGCGGATTTCTGTTGCGTATGCAGTGAACAAGACCCATGAAGAATTAAAGAAACAATCATTTAACACACAGTCTTCTCACCATCAAGCGTCTCATCAGAAATCCAAAACTCCCGAAGCGGAAGATGTTGATTTTATTGAAATCAAAGATTAGAATATGAAAAAGATTTTCTCAAAAGCCCTGCCTCACGTCATAGCCATAGTGCTTTATCTGATTTTAGCGTATGCCTATTTCTCGCCATTGATGAGTGGATATGATCTCAGACAAGGCGATGTGGATAATTGGAGAGGAATGTCCAAAGAGGTGATGGATTATCGCATGATGCACAACGAGGAAGCTTTGTGGACGGATTCTATGTTTGGTGGAATGCCGGCGTACCAAATTTCTACCGAGCATGATAATAATGTCTTCAGATGGTTTATAACCTTATTTCGTTTGGGCTTACCGGGTGCCATGGGTACATTATTCATAGCCCTGTTGGGGGGATATTTTTTAGGGTTGTTCTTGCGTGTTAGACCTTGGGTATCAATTCTGCTAGGAGTGGCAATTGGTTTATCTACCATTAATATTCTATATCTCGGTGCCGGTCATACCGCTAAGGTGATGGCGATTGCTTTTGTGGCGCCTACAATGGGAGCATTGATTTACTCTCTGAGGAATAGAAATGTTTTGGGCCCTGTTTTATTTGCTTTGTTCTTTGGTTGTCAGATTGCCGCTAACCATTTGCAAATGACCTATTACACGGCTATTTTATTGTTGGTAATAGGAATAGGTGAATTGGTGAGAATGGCGGTGAAAAAAGAATTAAAATTGATTCCTATTCGGGTAGGGTTGTTATTAATGGCAACGAGTTTGGCTATTTTACCAAGCGCTAGCAATTTGATGACTACTTATGAGTACAGCCAATGGACAACACGAGGAAAGAGTGAATTGACAATAGTGCCAGAAAGCAACGCGGAGGTAGCAGATATAGAACAAGAGGGATTGGATGGAGACTATATTTTAGATTACAATTACGGAGCGGGGGAGCGATGGAGTTTATTGTTTCCCAATGCTTGCGGTGGGGCAGGTGGTTATTTTAAAATGGCAGCGCCAGATGAGGTAAGAAAGGTAAGAAAGGAGATCCGTCCCATTGTGGAACTTATGGATCCATATTGGGGTGGGCAACGAATGTCTGGAGGTGCTTTTTATTTTGGGTTGGTCACCTTGGTGTTGGCTTTGTTGGGATGGGTCTTCTTGAAGGATGTTTTGAAATGGCCTTTGTTGGTGGTCACTTTACTGGCTTTGGCTCTGTGCGTGAAAGAAATGACGGGATTGAATGATTTTTTCATTCATCATTTCCCTATGTACAACAAGTTCAGAGATTCAAAAATGATTTTGATGTTATTGCCCGTTGTATGGGGCGCCATGGCAGGGCTCACATTGGAGGCCATTTTGAGTACCACACTTTTTCCGATGGAAAAGCCAAAGGTCCAATGGATCGCATTGGCGATTGTGCCTCTTCTCTTTGTTTTCTTGGGCAATGCCTCAGGGGTTATCGGAAGTTTTACCAATGAAAATGATGAGGATAAGATGATCAATCGATTGACGCAGTATGAAGTAATTAAAAACCCTAATCAACTGTCGAGTCAAGAGAAAGATTTGGTAATGAAAGTTCAAGACGAAGTAATCGAATTGAGAAAGGCGCTGTATGCAAAGGATGGTCAAAGAGCGATGTTAGTGGTGGTAGGAGTGATCATCGTATTGATTGTGATGTTAAAGTTTCCATCCATTGCCCAATACCTGACAGGTTTTCTGGTATTGATAGCAGTGGGGGATCAATGGGCGGTTTGTCGTCGGTATTTAGACAATGATAAGGAGAAAGGACAATATGTCCGTTATATGAAAGAAGAGGAGAAGTATGTGCCCATCGCACCATCAAAATCTGACCTTTTCATTTTGCAGCAGGAGACTCAAAAAAATCCTGGATGGAGCAATACTAGGAGTGAGGTGTTGGCGGCTATGAACCAAGATGAGCATTGGAAGAAGTACAGAAACAATGAAATCAAGGAACAAGTGGCGGGCTTTGCAGCTTTGAATTTGAATTCAGATTACAGAGTGTTAACCCTCAGAGATCCTTTCAATAATGCAGATGTAAGTTACCTACATAAAAGCATTGGAGGGTATCATGGAGCAAAGTTGAAGCGCTATCAGGAGTTGATTTCTTTTTGTATTCAGCCTGAGATGAGTGAGTTGATTGACTCTCTGCGCAAGGGGGCTCCCGCTACCGATCATTTGGGAGTTTTAAATATGCTGAATACCAAGTATATTCAATACAATCCAGAAATTCCTCCGATTGTAAATGCATCCGCCAACGGCAACGCGTGGTTTGTTGAGGAGGTGAAATCTGTGAAAACAGGGGATGAAGAGATAGTGGCGATAAAAGAGGTGGATACCAAAAAGACAGCAGTCGTGCGGGAGGAATTTACCGATGTTTTCAAGGGGGGAGTCAATGATACCAGTGCTGCAGTGACACTAAAGTCATATTCACCTAAGGAAATATGTTATACTTCTACCTCTAGCCAAGAGGGTCCTGTTGTGTTTTCGGAGATTTATTATCCAGAAGGTTGGATTTGTTTGGTAGATGGAAAAGAAGTGTCAACGGCCCGAGTGAATTATGTTTTAAGAGGGGCAATGGTGCCCGCTGGAAGTCACGAGATTGTCTGGAAATTCGACCCTCCGACATGGAAAAAAGGAAATCAAATATCTCTAACCGGATCGATTGTGATGATTCTATTATTATTGGGGGCAGGATGGAAAGAGCGTTCAAGATTTTTTCTTGATGGAGGGGAAAATGATTCCGTGAATATTACCAAAAATATAAATTGGAAATAAGACGGATGGGATAAGCGTGAAAGGAAAATGTTGAAAGGCGTAGTTAGGAGAAAAAGTAGACCAGATCTGGATGCTGCTGGGTATGGAACCATATCCTAAAATGAGCTCTGAGAGAGTAATGATTAAAGCCATGACGTGGGTTAATCGAATCCAAATTTTGGGTGTTTCGTGCATTTTCAGGTAAATGTAAAGGAAGGGGATGAGCAAAATAAGTTCCATGCCAATCCCAAGAAAAAAGACAATTTCTGGAAGTTGGTTTTCCTCGATAAGGGATTCACCTAAAACTAGCCAAAATACTCGAGTAAACTGAGGTAAGATAAGAAATCTAGGATGAAGATGCTTGGCAAATTCCTTTCCTCTCGGAGTGAAAAACAACAACAATAAAATGATCGTCATGAAGAAATATGGAAATGAATGGTGAAACCATCCCGCCTGCCTATCCATATACCATCTATTGAGTGAAAGGGTACTTTGAAATAGAGCCCAAAGCAAAAGTAAAAGTGCCACTACATGACTTCTTCTTTGAACGCGATCGCTTAATCCGAAGTACATACTCGGGATCAAAGTAAAAATGGCTACTAAAACTGTCAGGATACATCCTAAGGTTACATACAATGATGTTTCGAGCATAATATCAGTTTAAACAAGTTGCAACAATAATTGTTCCTTAGCAAATTTATTCCGATTAGCTTTGCACGCGCTATGATTTCAAGTATTTGTTCAAAAGAGTCCAATTTCATCACCCATTGGAAGGGTGTTTTTTGTCAGAACAAAATATTTGAAATTCAGATTCACTCCGATGTCTTGGCTGTTCCAGATGCGTTTTGGGAATTGACAGGCTCATTGAAATTAGAAAATGATCGATTTCTTCAGAAGTCATATTTGTCGGCCATGTCTGCCTTCTGCGATACATGGATGGTGCTGTTTACGAGAAGTGGTGTGCCCGTGGGTTATGCTGTATTTTTTCTTTCTACTTTTCAATCCAATGAATTAGAACATGAGCTATCACAATGCATTGGAATCAGAGATTGGTTAGCCAGAAAATGGACCACCTCCAAAAAGGAACAACATGTTTTGGTGTGCGGAAATCCGCTGATTTCAGGTGAACACGCTTTTGTCTTTGCGGAGGATATATCTACTATTGACCAGGCTAATTTCCTTTGTGACGCCATGAATGCTGTCGTCAAGGAAGTAAGGGCCAAAGGCATTCCCTTGTCCATTTGTATGATGAAGGATTTTTATCCTGTGCATGAGACTCTCCAGGAGAATTTAAAGAACTGTGGATTTTCCAAAATGGCCGGCGACCCTGTAATGATTTTACCGATTTTGGAGGAATGGCAGACTTTAGGCGATTATCAAAATGATCTTATTTCCAAGTTCAGATCAAAATCGCTTACCGCGTTGGAGAAGTCTAAGGATTTAGTAAAAAGAGTCTTGAGTGCTGAGGAAATGAGTAATCATTCAGAAGATTGGTATCCGTTGTATGAGCAAGTATATGAGAGAGCCCAGTACCAGTGGAAGAAGCTATCGGCACAGGCCATCATCGATATGAAATTGGCGTTGGGAGAGGATTTTGTGATGCAGGGATATTATTTCGAGAACAAGATGATCGGTTTCTCTATCTCCATTTTAGGTGATCAGGAGATGGAGGCGCATTTGGTAGGGATAGATTATGAGAAGAACAAGCAGTTTCAGCTTTATTCGCGCATGCTTTATGATTTTGTGCAGTTGGGGATTGAGCAAAAAAAATCTTGGATCTGTTTCGGTAGAACGGCTTTAGAAATCAAATCTTCTATTGGTGCATTGGCATTGCCTGGTCAAGCGTTACTCCGACATTCCAAGCCCATCACCAATGTATTAGTGAGATGGATCATCAGTAAATTTCAGTCGGAAGAGGTGTCTTTGCGCTCTGTTTGGAAGCAGGAGGCTTATGAGCGCTTGAATTCAAAATTAGAAAAGCGTTGATTTCGGAAAAGCGCATACTACTGCTCTTAGCAGCCATCCAATTTACCAATATAGTGGACTTCATGATCATGATGCCCATGGGAGATATTTTAAAGAAGCAGTTGATGATTGGTCCCGGAGCTTATGGCTTATTGGTGAGCTCTTATGGATTAGCCGCGGGGTTGTCTGCATTTTTGGGCGTTTTTTACTTGGATAATTTGGATCGCAAAAGAGCCCTATTATGGGCTTATTTCGGCTTTTCTATCGGGACGCTATCGTCAGCGGTGGTTCCCAACACAGCATGGCCAGAATTGAATTATCTTCTCTTTATCGGAACAAGAGTGTTGACAGGGTTAACAGGAGGATTATTGGGAGGTTTGGTGATGTCGATTGTTGGAGATTTGATCCCGCTTGAACGCAGAGGCAGAGCCATGGGGTGGATTACCATGTCTTTTTCCCTCGCCTCTGTATTAGGAGTACCCATTGCATTGATTTTAGTGGATACGTTTGATGGCAATTGGCATGTTCCATTTTATGTCATCAGTAGCTTGAGCGCAGTGATTTGGATGATGGTTTATCGCTGGATACCCGCCATGAAAGATCATTTGAAGTCATCCACGCCATTTGATCGTTTGGCCACCATCAAAGGAGTGTTGGCATCTGTACCACAAAGAAATGCGCTATTGTTCACAGTTTTGCTGGTGTTGGGGCAGTTTACAGTGATCAGTTTTTTAACGCCATACATGATCAATAATGTGGGCTTGAGACAAGATCAAATCAAGTACATCTACATCGTGGGAGGTCTGGCCACCGTGCTTTCAGGGGTGGCCATAGGAAAATCTGTGGATCGTTGGGGACGGTTCAGGATGTTTACCATTTTCGCTTTTATGTCTTGTGTTACCATGTTATTGAATACGCATCTTCCCGCGGTGCCTTTGGCGGTGGTATTGTCCATAGCGGGTTTCTTTTTCATTTTTATTTCAGGTAGGATGATTCCGGCGAACACCATCATTTCAGCAGTGGTTCAACCACAACAACGCGCCGGTTTTATGAGTCTCAACTCCGCGGCACAGAGTTTGGCCAGTGGCAGTAGTGCGATCTTAGCAGGATTAATCATTGTGCAACCCAATGAATTTGCTCCATTGGAACATTACAATGTAGTGGGGTATATTGCGGTGAGTTTTACCTTATTGGCATTGGTGATTGTTAGAAGAATTAAGAAATTATCGCAGTCAACGCTCTAACTTGATATAAATTCGCTCCCATATTATGCGTTTGGTAGCACAAATACCCCATCCCCATTTGCGGATTGTGATCCATGATTACAATGGCAAATGGATAGTGGAGTTTGAGGGAGGTCGTTGCAAGCAGTCCATCAAATGGGACAAAGAAGAAGTTGATTTGCAAAAACTTCAATCGGTGATGATTCCTCATCTGATCCCAGGGATAATGGAGAGAATGCACCAAATGCATCAGGATATTCATCAATTCAATCAAGAGTCATGAAAAAAGAATTTATCATTACTGGAGTTTTTGTGCTTCAATTTATCATCATGGGGTGGATGTATTTTCACTTTGCTCCCTCCAGTGAAAACGCCGTTTCAGCAGATGTTCCGGTAGCTTCTGCGTTTTTGGATACTGCCAATGTAAAACCAGCCGTGGTGGCGTACATCAATGGCGATAGTATTAATTCCAATTATCAATTTATCAAGGATAAAGAAGCGCAATTACAGAATAATCTTAAAGGGGCAGATGCGGAGTTTCAGAGGGAGTATGCAAAGCGTGAAAAAGAGGCGCAGGAGTTGATCCAATATGCGCAAAGCAAGCAATTACCGGAGGACGAGGCGAGGGTAGTGGAAGAGAGATTGGCTCAGTTGGAGGGAGAGATTCAGCAGATAGAGGCCAAAATGTCAGGCGATATTGCGGCTAAGAAAGAAGCCATGATGAAGGAGTTGAATGATCGAGTGAAACAGTATTTGGAGCATTTTTCGGTAGAGAAGAACATTGATTTTGTGTTGAATTATCAAGAAGGAATTCCCATCGTATTACATGGCAATCCGGCTTTCAACGTTACGGCTGAGGTGTTGGCTGGATTGAATCAAGAATACCAGCAAGAAAAGGCCAAGAAGTAATGTTATTAGCTCGACAAAAATATTTAAACGGAGCCGCGGAGTACCTGCTTTTCATGTGGCAGATGGAGGATTTGTTGCGTGCTGTGCATTTTGATATTGATACGTTAGAGGGTTTTATTAGAACCTATGTTCCCGATGAAGCGAGCTTCCAAGAAGAGCGCAAGTGGTTCAAAGAGTTGATTCAGGACATGCGCTCAGAGCGGGTGGAAACCAAAGGTCATTTGTCTGTTTTAGAGGAGATGATGAATGAATTGACCTATTTGCATCAAACTTTGCTGAAGGTGTGGAAAGATCCCAAGTATATTCAATTGTACAATGAGGCCAGGCCTAACATGGAAATGTATGCTGCACGCGCCAAGGGTTTTGGCACCAATGAGGTAGAAATGTGTTTGCAGGCGTTGTACGGATTGTTGGTATTGCGATTGCGAAAGGAGAAGATATCAGAAGAAACACAGTCGGCGATGGACAGTTTTTCGGCTTTAATGGCATCCTTGTCACAGCATTATTTTGCCATGAAACAAGGCGACCAAAAGGCCGCCTTGAATTAAAACAACAAACAACAACATACCTAAAGGGTCATCACTCCCTTTAGATTCCTTAAGAAAGCAAGCTTTGACGCAATAAGAATTCAAATTGTTGATTCTTCAAACTAAGCTCTTCAAAAGTTTGCTCTTTTTCAAATTCGTTTTGGTACATTTCTACTGCAGCATTGACGGTAGAAGTTAATTCTTCCATGTTCACAGGAAGGGTTTGAACGTGGAAGGGACGGCTTAGGTTGACCAATTCCACCCAGTTCATATCGGTTTCATTTTGGACAACAAATACGCTCTTTACTTGAGGGAAGGCAAGGGTTAAAGAAGCCAAGAAGTTGGCACCTGTTCCGTCAGTAAGATATTGATCCACCACTACCACTTGAACTTGCTCAGGAAGAACAAGACCAAAGGCAACCGTTGCGCTATCTGTGGTAAGGACATCGCAATGAGCGAGATGATTTTTAACATCAGTAGCGAAAGTTGGATTGGCTGTCACTACTAATACTTTGTTGGTGTTGTTGGCGTTTTTCATCACTTTTTGATTTGTTGTTGTTTGTATAGGCTTTAACGAGAGGGGTAGAATAAAGGTTACAGAAAATGTTGAAAAAGTTTTTAAGTAACTGATAATCAGGAATAAAAATGTTGAAAAAGCAGCTTATAGAATCAATAAAAAGGGGTGAGAGAAGGAGAATTGGTTAAAAATGAGATAGGTTTGAAAGGTACAATGGTTAACAAGGGGTGAGGGAAGGCCTATTCATCGTGGGCGAAAAAAGAAGAGCCCTTTGCGGAGGGCTCTTCGTGCAATTAAAGCAGGGGGTTGAGGAATCAATGAGAGGGTGGAGGGATGAGTTGTTGGATGATTTGATGAGATTGGAGGTGAGATTGCTGGAGGTATTGGAGGATTTTTTGGTGTTGCTCTAAAAGTTGGGAGAGATGTTCTTCTTGAAAGGGGGAGGAGGTAGATTTTCTTTTGGGTTTTTCGAAGTAATGTTCTTCTTCACGGAGCATGAGGACGTTGATGGAGACGTCATACACTTTAGCGAGAGTTTTAAAATCTTCGAGGCGAGCTTTTCTGAAACCGTTTTCGAGTCGGCTGTATTCCGGTTGGGAGATACCGAGTTGGTCGGCGACAAATTCTTGTTTGAGATCATGAAGGATTCTGAACTCACGGATTTTAGGATAGCGAATCATAGATTAAAATTTAGTTATTGAGTTTGAATGTTTGTGCAAAGGTGAGCACAAAAAAACCGGCCAGGGCCGGTATTCGAAATTTTCGAAAGGGGGGAATTTTATTCGAATGAAATGCAATTATATATAGTGTCAAGAATTTTGTCGGGAATAGGTAACAGCCCAAATTGCTGCGCAATTGTAATAGCTTGTTGTTCCGAAACGACTTCACCATACGAGCCAATTTTGTCCCATTTAATTGCCATATTCGTTATTTTTCCTCTTATTGTTTTTGAGAAATAATCTGCAATTTGATTTTCTGTAAATTCGAAATTAGAATTTGTACGACTTTTTATTTTTTGATTGATTGAATTTGCGATTTCCTTATTTCGATCATAAGTCCGACGCTCGTTAAGCATTAATAGGTATTTCGGAGAAATATCGAGTATTGTAGCATTTAACAAATAAGATAAGGTATTTAATATTGTACTTTGAATGTTATTTGATATAAATGTAGGTTTAACAAATTCAAAGTTTTCTGATGAAAATACGTTCCATTTATCAAAATGGTATCTTGGAAATTTAAAATTTTGGTTTTCAGAGTTTATTTTTAGAAAACACTTTTTTTCAAGCGTTACATATTTTTTTTCTTTAATATGTGCTAATTTACTTTTTTCTGTATTGATTCGAAATGACACTTTATAGTATTCTCTATTAGGATGTATTTCAATTCCTGGGAAATCAAGAACGGCATATGCAATCCCAGCCCAACGAATGACATGTGAAACATCATTAGCATGATATAAAGGGAAGGTCGGATTTAAACCAAAAAGATTAGGGATAGTAAATTCGGAAATTGAAAGCCCTAATATTGTTTCAATTTTGTTATCTACTTCAATAAATTCACCTTTATTGAGTTCGAAAACTGAATAAAATTCATTGATCTCTTCAATATGTTTTTCAAATGCTATTTTTTTAAATTCGGATTCTACAGGTTGGTTCAACGCTACGGCCTCAATCGCTAATTGCATGGTTTGCGCAATATGATTACCAAATCCAATTTCTTTGATATAGCCCGCTTTTTCAAGGAATCGTTTAGAATACTCAATATGGTCTTGGTCAATTGAAGCACACAAATCTTTTATCGTTTCGTATGAGACATCATCCCAATTAGGAAAAGAAATTTTATTAGAACTTTTTGGTGCAGTTGAATTTTTTAATTCTTTCATAGTTATAAGGTTATTCGAAAATAATTAAAATCAACTAACTTGGGTTAATATTTTTATTTTTCTGAATCGAAATTTTAGGTTTGGAGATGTAGATTCGGTTCGTGGAAGAAAACCAGAAGATAAGAATATTTAATCCTGCAGTAGGCGATGAGGAGAAGGCTATAAATGATTTAATCAAGTATGGTGCGGGGGTATATGATTTAACAGAAAATCAGATTGAAGAGTGGGATAAAAATCAGATTTCTTTGGGTCGCCGGAATTTCGGATTTGAAAGAAAAATATGCATCGCTAGTAAATATTATTTTGAAGAATCAGTATTCATTTATTTTCCGTGGCGAAATTCTCTGTTAGTAACTTTCAATTCGAATATTTTCAGATCTGTACGTTATTTAAGGAATAAGTACAAGATAAACCACGCTGAGCAAGAGCTTTTGTTTGGCAAAGAAGTCGCTATTGTAGGAATGTCAGTGGGAATGTCAGTTTTAAAGGCTATGATTCTCGAAGGTCTTGCAGGTAAGTATAGAATTGCCGATTTTGACTCTGTTGAAATCAGTAATTTGAATAGAATCGATAGTGGGGTTTATTCTGTGGGAGTTCCAAAAGTTGAGGTTGCCTATCAATTTGCCATGGAACAAGATCCATTTTTAGATTTTTCAATTTGGAATTGCCCTATAGATGAAGGTAATGTCAAACAATTCATAGAAGGTCCGTTGGATATTGTTATAGATGAATGTGATTCAATTTTCACAAAAATACTTTTGAGAAAAGAGGCAAAATTTAAACGAATACCTGTTGTGATGCATACAAGTGACCGTGGTATGCTTGATATTGAATTATACAATGATAGGAACTTTGATTTTTCATGGACATTAAGTAGGTATTCTCATTTGTCTAAGGAGGAGATCCTTGAGAAGGCCAAACTCATTATAGCTGATTATTGCGATTTTAATGGTGCGGATGAGAGATCGAAATTTTCGTTCTCTGAAATAGGTAAATCTATTAATTCCTGGCCTCAACTAGGTGGTGATGTATTGGCCGGAGGAGGTAATGTGGCTAGTGCTGTTCGAACTATCTTTCTTGGCGATAAAGTTGCTGGAGGACGCTATTTATTGGACCCAACTTTAAAGTTCAAAAATCAAATTAGTGGTGAGTGAGGTTAGCGAAGTTCGTCTTAGAATCACGAAGGCTTGCGACGACCAATCTACGGTTAAGAAGTATATCAGAGGGCATGAAGAGGTTTTGTTGCATAATGGTGTAAAGCTTTCAGAAGGTTATGACTATTGGCAAAATTTGGATAGTGTGTATTTATTGGTTGCAGAATCAATTGACGGAGAGTTATGTTATGGTGGATCTAGGATTCATCTTTGGAATGGAATAGATTCCTTACCCGTACAGTCTTTTTTAGCTCCGATTGAAAGTAGAGTTTTTCCAGAATTAGATTCTTTGGCTCAAAATAATGGAGGTATATTGGAAATAGCTGGTTTGTGGAATTCGAGATTGGTGGCGGGATTGGGTCTCGGAAGTGAGCATATTATTCGAACTTCGATTGCAGTAAGTGCTTTTCTAGCGCCGAAGCTGGTTTTTACTTTTTGCTCTCCTTTTGTTTCAAGATTTGCTGATGAATTTGGATTCTTGCCATATAAAAACTTGGGCAAAGAAGGAAAATTCCCTTTTCCTGATGAGAGGTGGATGAGTACAATAAATTTTTTGGAAGATAAAATTAACTTACCCAATGCCAAAGAAGAGGAAAAGATTAAAATAAATGAATTAAGAGAGAAGAAGTGTTTTGTCAAAGAGTATAGCTCGAGAGGTAGAAATTTAAAAATACATTTTCAATTATGAGAATTGGAGCCTTATTGTTGTTTTTTTCTTTAATCTATTATCAATGCAGTGCTCAAAAAATAGAGATTTCTGATAATTCTTTGAGAAACCAAAGTGAATTTTCAGATTCAAAGGTAACTTTTAAAGAGGTTATTGATTCGAATTTCGTGAATTTTGGTGTATCAAGTGATTTTTGGTTTATCCGAATAACCTCAATTCCATCCTCACAGCTTGTCTTATCAATCAATAACCCAACTATTGATTCAGTATTCTTCTTTGCGTATTACAAGAAAAGAAGAATTCCTCTTGAGTGCCTAGATTTAGGCTATTCAAGAATATTAAAAAACGATTTAGGATACGATACAATAGTTGCAGCTTTTAAGTCGAGTACCCAACTTTTTGTTCCATTTAAATTGGGTAATTATTCAGAAGTTCGCCAAAAGAATAATGAGTTAGAGAATTTCTTTTTTGTATTTCTAGGAATTCTTCTAACGGTTATTCTTTACAATCTTTTTATATACGTTACTGCCAGAGATAGAATTTATTTACTGTACGTGATTTTTATTTTACTAACGGGCTTAACTCAATTTGTTCTGTTTGGCCAGTCACATTATTTTGGGATCAAACACACATTAATAGATTTAAGTGCGGTTCAAATTTTTGGTGTATTAAGCGGAGTTTCTACCATATTGTTTGCAAGAGAATTTTTGCAGCTTAAGAAGTTTTCGAATTGGATTTTTCAAATTACAAACATTTCGTTGTCGACTTATGTTTTAGCTTTTGTATTGATTTTTTTTGGAAAAAGTAATTGGTCTTATCAATTGATCAATGTCAATGCATCACTTTCAATATTGCTATTGATAGGTGCTTTTAAGGTGAGGTCCTCAGGCTATCGACCAGCTCTTTATTTCTTGCTTGCGTTCAGTTCATTTTTAATTGGAGTTACGGTTTTCGCACTAAAGGATTTTGGATTATTGGGGTACAATCAATTTACCATTTATGCTTTACCTGTTGGAGTTATAATCGAAGCCATCCTCCTCTCTCTTGCCCTCGCTGATCGTATCAATATCCTGAAAAAAGAAAATGAAATTGCTCAAGGACAAGCCATGACCATGATGCAGGAAAATCAACGGCTCATCAATGAACAGAATTCTATCCTTGAAAAACAAGTGGAGGAAAGAACCAAAGAACTTAAAAATACCAACCTCCATCTTGAGCAAACCCTCTCCAATCTTCAACTTACCCAAAAACAACTCGTGGAATCCGAGAAGCTGGCGTCCCTGGGTCAAATGACTGCGGGGATCGCTCATGAAATCAATAACCCGGTCAACTTTGTGCAGTCTAATGTCCAACCGCTTAAAAGGGATATCGAGGAAATCATGTCGGTGCTGCACGAAATCAACCCCGCACTCTCTTTTGATGATCTACAACAGCATTGGCATTTATTACAACAAAAATACAAGGCACTCGATGTAGACTACCTTCAACAAGAAATTATACAGCTATTAAGTGGAATTGAGGAAGGTTCGAGAAGAACGGCGGAAATAGTGAAGTCACTGCGGGTATTCTCTAGAATGGACCATGACGCTCTGGTGTTAGCCGATATCAATGAGTGCATTCATTCTACTCTTATGGTAATGAAAAATATTACCTCTAAAGAATGTGTCGTAAATACTCAGTTGGATACAACCATCCCTCCTATTCTTTGCTATGCGGGAAAACTCAATCAAGTGTTGATGAATCTCATCTCCAATGCCATCCATGCTACCAAGATGGAGGGTAGGCAGAATCATGACCGTCGAATTGATATTTGCTCTTCTCAATCTTTGGATGCCATCATTGTGGAGATCAAAGACAATGGAACGGGTATGAAAGAGGAGATCCGCAAAAGGATTTTTGATCCTTTTTTTACTACAAAGCAAGTGGGCGAGGGTACTGGTTTGGGATTATCCATCGTCATGGGCATTATTCAAGAGCATGGTGGTAAGATAGATATTGATAGCGAATGGGGAGTAGGTACCTCTTTCAAAATTACATTACCTAAGAAAAATCCAAATGTTACACCCAATGAATGATAAAGTAAAAATACTGTACCTCGATGATGAGGAATTGAATTTGGTAGCTTTTAAAGCCATTTTCAGGAGAGAGTATGAAGTATTTACCACCACCTCTCCTCAGGAAGCGGTGGCCTATTTGAATGAAAATGAAGTGCAGGTAATTTTGTCCGATCAAAAGATGCCGGATATTTCTGGAGTAGAATTTTTTGAAATGATACTGCCTGATTTTCCGCGAGCGGTTAGAATTCTCGTGACAGGATACGCCGATATAGAGGCGGTAGTCAATGCAATCAACAAAGGGGAGATTTATCGTTATGTCGCCAAACCCTGGGACGAACATGATTTGAGGGTGTGTATAAAAAACGCCATTGAAAAGTATGAAAACTACTCCTCTTCCTCTTCTTTGCTTCCCGCCATTTGGAATCTGATCGATGCCGATCCTAAGTTAAAGCATCAATTGAGCAAATCGTCTCTGGCTTCCTTGGCGGTGATTTCGGTATTCCTATACGACGCGGATAAGAGAGCAGCACTCTCGGCCATAGATTTACAGGCGCTTTTGAAAATTTTTGACTGTAATATGAATCAATGGAACAACAATGATATTGCGCAATTTGCATTGAAATATCTTGATAGTCAGGGCAAAAATCCCTCTTGTGTCCAACAGCGAGAGGATATTGCTATTGGATTTGATCTCTAATGGAGGGGTGTAACAATTTTTTTTATTTTCGCTTTTATCCTGAACTTTAGCTGATTAAATTGGTCTCGTATTTTCTGAATCTTTCTCCTTATTTTCTCTAAAAACCAATCCTCCCCGTACATGAATTGTAGAGTAGTATTTGCATTTAACAATTCATCAAACAAATCCCTGTCTTGGGGAGCTGACCACTGCTCAGGCCCTGTCCAAATATCTAAAGTGTGCAGAGTCGCTTCCAAACCCCAATCATGTTTTTTAACTTTCACCCTCCTTTGACTACGATTATCAATTAACTCTTGGCTAATCAAAACAACTCTTGGTTTTTGTTTTGATTTGTTTTCAACCCACGCTATCCACTTCTTTAGCTCTTCAATAAGAGAAACACTGTTTCGAAAATCACTGTATCTGTAATAATACATGAACACAAAATCTTGTGGATTTTCCAAAGCGAGTTGAAAGCGTTGAATTTTACGTTCTAGGGATTCCCTTATTTTTGGCTGAAATAGATCATGATGGGTAAATTCTACATCATCACAAACCGTTGAATGGTAGATGGAGTTTTGAGATGAATAAAATGAATTCTTAACTACTCTAATTCCCTCCACTTCTGCATATCGGAGGTATTGAGTATTCAGGAGGTTTTTAAAATCATCTTTACAAATGGATAGTATATACTCAATGTTGAATCTCCCACTTCCAAAAGGAAAAGTTTCTTTTCGTAATTTGAAGTCTTTCAATATTTCATCGATAAGACAATTTTCTCCCAATGAAATAATTTTGATGTCCCTCATTTCTTTTTAAAAGTTTGTTCAAAAAAAAATCCTTGAAATTCAAGGATTTTTTAAGAAACCAAAAGCTTAAGGTTTCGGATGATCCTTGTGCTCTTCTTTTTTAGCGTCTTTGCTGCAGCATTTAGCACCTTCTTTTTTGTCTCCTTTGGAGCAACAACCTTCTTTCTTTTCACCACTACATCCTTCTTTCTTTTCAGAAGCGGATCCAGTTACTCCTTTGTCTTTGTTGCAACATGCTTTTCCTTCCTCTCCCTTCGTGCATTTTGTTTTCTCTCCAGAGCATGAAGATTTTTCTTTAACCACATGCTCTTTCTTTTCTGTTGGCTCAGAAGATGTTTGAGTAGATTGAGCAGATGCTACTCCCACCATGAAAATGAACATGGCTGCAATGGCGATTAATTTTTTCATTTCTTTCAATTTTAATTTAAACAAATATAAGCTCAAATTCTTTAAATACCTATGCTGCTTTTATACTTATCTTTATCATGGTGAAAACTACCCTCGATCATCTTATGAATGCTAAGCCCAGTGGTGGCACCAAGTGGGTATTGCAAGCTTTGTTGTTTGCTTTGGGTATTCAGGTTTTTAGTTTGTCCATCCTCTTCTTCACTACTTCTTCTGGTTATTCATGGGATAGTACGGAACGTACATCGGCTGAGGTGGAAGAGGAAATTCCACTTTTATTGGAGAAGCCCAACAATGAAGGTGTCGATAAGAGCGACAATCAGGAGTCCATGCGCAATGTGATGTCGCAAATGGGCGGTGAATCCGGTGCTCAAGTAGCTGACTATACTGGAAGCCAGGGGGCACAGTCCGCAAGGGATTACGAAGCGCAAGAATTTGAAAGGTTGAAAAGGGAACATGCCAATGATGTAAAACCAGAAGTGCAAAGATCCACTCCCAATAGTCCTAAGGAAAATCAATCGAATCAGGCAAATACAGCTTCAG
>Ga0068876_10000577_pt1 | contig 29749 bp, 23 predicted proteins | sample NOAtaG_6_FD_66442 | JGI IMG/M metagenome (GOLD analysis project Ga0068876, IMG submission 66442) | Freshwater lake microbial communities from Lake Erie, under a cyanobacterial bloom - NOAA_Erie_Diel5S_2200h metaG | ecosystem: Environmental > Aquatic > Freshwater > Lake | place: USA: Ohio, Lake...
TTCCTCGTGCCCGCGGGCTACGAGAACGACACCGCGATGATCGCCGCGCCGGGCGGCACCGAGCTCACGCTCGACGGCGCGCCGCTGAGCTGCCGCCGCGCGCCGATCGGCGCGCTCGCCGGCGCCGACTGGGAGGCCCTGCACTGCGATCTCCCGGACGGAGGCCACGAGCTCGCCGCCGCGGTCCCCTTCGGCCTCGTGATCATGGGCCACGGCCCCGGCGTCGTGTCCTACGGCTACACCGGCGGCCTCGACTTCGAGCCGATCAACCAGGACTGCACCGAGGACACCGACTGCCCCGGCGGCGAGTTCTGCTCGGGCGGCTACTGCGCCGAGGAGATCGAGCTCTTCTGATCAGGCCGTGCGGAGCAGGCGCGAGCGCAGCCGCAGGCCGGAGTCCTCCGCGCTCGCCGCGCGGACCAGGCGCGCCTCGAGCAGGTCGGCGAAGGCGTGCAGGTAGCGCACGACGTGGGCGGGGTCGCGGTGATCGAGCTGCCGCTCCTCGATCGGGAAGGTGCGGAGCACCTCGGGGCCGGAGAGGCGCTCGAGCTCGGCGATGTCCCGCAGCTCGAGGCCCGCCTCGAGCATCGCGCGGTGCACCTCGTCGATCGGAAGGCCGCTCGCGCCGCACACGTCGTCGGCCTGCTCGCTCCAGTCGCCCCGTCGCTCGAGGGCGCGGCGGTGGATCTCTGCGGGCGTGAGCGCGGTGAGCGTCTGCGCGAGGTGCCCGCAGGTGCATGCGCCCATGTGGGTCCAGCGGAACGTCGCGCCGCCCTCGATGCGGGCGGCGGTGGAGCGGAGCGCGGCGATGAGCTCGAGGCGGGCGTAGGCCATGCGGTGAGCATGGGGCGCGGGGGGCGGCCGCGTAAAGCCCCGCTCAGCTCGGCTCGCGCGCCGCGCGTCGCGCGACCTGCACCACGAACCCCAGCATCGCCAGCGTGCAGAGCTGCGGGACGCAGCGGGGCAGGCCCATCGCGCTCAGCAGGTTCTGGACACCGAGCGTGAGATAAGGCCCGACGAACACGCCCGCGGCGAGGAGGGCGGCAGCGAGGAGCACCGGGCCGCCATCGAGCAGGGCGCCTTCGCGCTCGCCCCCCAGGCGCGCCGCGACGATGCCGAGCGGCAGGAGAAAGAGCGAGACGTCGTACAGGAACAGGTGCGGGCTCGTCATCAGGCCGAGGGCGAGGAGGGACGCCATCGCGAGATCCCAGCGCGCCGAGCCAGGCGTCCAGGGCAGGCGACGCGCCGCCCGCAGGATGGCGGCGGCGGAGAGCGCGATGGCCCCGTTGCCGAGCCAGGTGCCGCCGTCGTGCCAGACCGGATCGAGGAGCAGCGTGACGAAGCCGTAGAGGCTCGTCTGGCCCCAGGTCTCGTAGTCCTCCTGACGCAGGAACTCGAAGAGCTCGGGCGCGACCTCGACGTAGTCCGCCATCGCCTGCGGCAGGAGTGCCATCCCGAGCGCAAGCCACGCGGCCGCCGACAGCGCCGCGCCGAGCAGGGCCCGCCACCGACCGGCAGCCAGGAGGATCAGCACCGGACCGAAGGCGAGCTGCGGCTTCACCGCGAGGAGGCCGAGCACGAGCCCGGCCCAGAGGTCCTCGCGGCGCCGCAGGAGCACGAAGAAGAGCGTGAGCGGGGTGAGGAGCAGCATGCTCGTCTGCCCGTTCAAGAAGCTGAACAGGCAGGGGAAGAAGCCGATCGCGAGCGCCATGCGGCGCCCCGTCGCACCGAGCGCATCGAGCGCGGGCAGCTCGGCCGAGAGCGCGCGCGCGTTCAGCCCGAGCAGCGCGAACGAGAGCGCCCAGAAGGCGGCGAGCGCGGCGGGGTAGGGCAGGGCCCCGAAGGGAACGAAGAAGAGCGCCCAGTAGGGCGGGCTCACGAAGGCATGCACCTCGGCCGAGCTCGGCGCCGGCGCGCGGAGCGCGTCGAGGAACGCAGCCTGCGCCTCGATGTCGTAGAGCCCGTCGGCGCCCCCGTGCAGCACGGCGTGTCCCGCCCAGTAGAAGGCGCTGAAGTCGGCGCCGATCAGCGCGCCCGCGAGGTCGGTGAAGCCGCCGGTCTGCCTCGGTCCGAGGCCGATCGAGACGAGGTAGCCCCCGAGGACGACGAGCACGACGAGCGCGGAGTAGGTGCGCGCCCGCTCCGGCGTCACGAGGTCGGCGAGGCGCCCGAGCAGGTCGTGGGTCGGCGGTGGCACGGGGCGCACCTTCGCCCGGCAGCGGCCCGGAGATCAAACCCTTCCGTCCGCGCGGCGCGCGGCGCGCGGCCTCACTCGATGACGAGCTCGTCGGGGGCTTCGCGGAGGCCCTAGGCCCGCACGAGCAACAGGTAGTTCCCGGCGTCGGCCGCCGCGAAGTCGAAGTGTTCGTCGTCGGTCGAGTCGCGGCTTGCCCGCGGGGCGTCGTGCGCCGCGTCTGCGACGGGCGCGACCAGGGACGTGTCGAGATCGGCGCTCGCGCGCGCGAAGCGTACGTCGACGTGGAGCGAGGCGTCTGCGGCGAGCATCGGCACAAACCCGTCCTCGTCGCCGGGGCACAGGTGCAGCGTCTTCGCCGGCGCGTCGGGGCTCCACGCCGACGCCGTCGACGGGCTGTCGTTCTCCCGCAGTCGCAGGGACCGCCGTGGAACTCTCCGTGCGGTGCGCACGGGTCGAAAGGCGCGGCGGACGTGCACGCCGCGGAGGCGAGGCCCAGCGAGGCGCAGAGAACGCGCACAGCAGGTCGATGCCGGGGCCTGCGTCGACGTGCTGCATTGCGGTTGCGCTTGCAACTCCGATGCAATAGAAGGCGGTATGGCTCGACGCTGCGACCTCACCGACACCGCGTACCTCCGCGGTCACACCGTCTCTCACTCGAACCGCAAGGCGATCAAGCGCTCCCAGCCGAACCTCCAGACCAAGCGGATCTGGAGCGAGCGCGAGCAGCGCTTCGTCCGGCTCCGGCTGACGACCCGCGCGATCCGCACCATCGACCTGCTCGGCCTCGACGCCGCGCTGGCCCAAACGCGCTGAGCCCCACGCCTACCCCGAGGAAGCCTCCATGCGCGATCTCATCCAGCTCGTCTCCACCGCCGGCACCGGCTACGCGTACGTCACCTCGAAGAACAAGCGCACCCACCCCGAGAAGCTCGAGATCAAGAAGTACGACCCGGTGGCCAGGAGGCACGTGAAGTTCGTCGAGAAGAAGATCTCGCGGGGCTGAGCGATGCAGATCGAGACCACGCCCCTCCGCGCCGTCGATCCTTTCGCCGCGCTCGACGCCATCGAGCAGCCGACCACGAGCGCCGCGTGCCTGCGCCGGCCCGTCGCACTGCCCGCGCTCGATCCGTGGCTCGCGCGCTTCACCTCCGAGGCGCACGCGGCGTGGGGATGGGACGGTGCGCCCTCCGAGCTCGCCGCGGCCCTCCCCGAGCTGCTCCGGCCCGTTCCCGAGCCGGCGCATGCGCTCCTCGCTGCGGACCTCACTGCGCTCGTGCCGCGCTTTGCCCGCTGGACCTCGCGGCGGCACGTGCGCGTCCGCTTCGAGGCCGTCGCGCACGACGGATGCCGCAAGTTTCACGTCGACTACATGGCCCTCCGCCTGCTCGTCACCTACGCCGGCCCCGGCACCGAGTTCGTCCTCGATCCCCATGTCGACCGGAGCTGGCTCGGCCACACCGGCGTCGACATGGACGAGTGCAACGCTCGGATCGTGCCGGATACGAGCCAGGTGCAGCGGGCCGCAGCGGGCGACGTGCTCGTGCTCAAGGGCGAGCACTTCCGCGGCGCAGCGGGCCGGGCCGCCGTGCACCGCTCGCCGCCCATCGAGGGCAGCGCCGTCCGGCGCCTGGTCATGAAGATCGACGTCGACAGCTGCGGCTGCTGAGTCCGAACACGTCGATCACCGAGGCGGCACCCTGCCCCCATTGCGTGCGCGACGGCATCAGAGACCGTTCGTGCGGAGCCGGAGCGGCGTGCCGCGCGGGAGCCCGTAGACCTCCTCCAGCGCGCGCGTCATCACCCACGGCACCGAGGAGAGGTCCCTCCCGAGCGGCTGCGTCGCGCCCCGCCGTGGCCCCTCGGGGGCGAGAGCGCGTGCCCGATCGCCCGCTCGTCTCCGAGCGCGAGGGGATGGGTCACCTCGGCCGTGTTTCGATCCACGCAGGTCCAGCCGAGCGCGACCGCGACGTCGACGAGGGCGAGCGCTCGCTCCTCGTCGGCGTCGTGGACGAGGAGCCGCCCGCCCACCGTGCAGCACCACACTCCGCGCCTGAGCCCGCGCCGGGCGAGCTCCCACTGGGCGCGGAGCAGCGCCGGGCCTGGGGCCGCGGCCGACGTGGCGCCCTCGTCATCGAGCGGCACGAAGGTGTCGCGGGGGGTCCACACCCACTCGAGGGGGGCGCTCTCGGGCGCCTCTGCGACCCCGTCGAAGCTGCGGCTCATCCGAGCGGGTCCATCGTCACGACGAGCCGCTCGCCGTGCTGCGCGGGCGAGCGATGCACCACGCCGCGACCGAGGTTGCCGTCCCACGCCTCGCCCTTCATCAGCACCACCTCGCCGGTTCGGGCGGAGACGATCGCGGCGCCGGGCCGCAGGGGATCCTCCGTGCCGAGCCGCTCTCGCCGCACGCTCGAGGACGGCACGAGCTCGGAGCCCGGTCCGAGGTAGGTCGTGACGAGCCGCAGCTCGACGCGGTCGACGTGCCAGCGCGGACACATGGGTGCCTCCACGCCCGCGTCGTGCACGCAGGCGAGCTCGTGCAGGCGCCGCACGCGCCGCACCGCCGAGGCCGCCGCGTCGGCGACCGCGAGCATCACGAGGCCTCCGGATCCTCGAAGCGCGGGAAGGGATCCTCGAAGCGCGTGCGCCACGCCTCCGGGCCGAGCGCCAGCTCCGTGGGGGTGAGCAGGCACGCCTCGAGCTTCGCGCGGACGCTGGCCTCGTCCATCGCATTGCCGATGAACACCAATTCCTGCCCGCGGTCGCCCCAGGTCTCGTCCCAGGTCTTCCGGATCTCGGCGAGCGCCTCCTCGTCCTTCGGCCAGTCCTCCCGCTTCACCGCCGCCCAGAACCAGCCCGCGTGCTCGACCCGCCCGATCGGTCCGGCGGAGCTCCATGAGAGCGTTTTGCTCATTTGGGTCGCGAGCCAGAAGAACCCCTTGCTGCGGAGCACGCCCCGCAGCCCGCTCTCGAGGAACGCGTTGAAGCGCTCCGGGTGCAGCGGCCGCTTGGCGCGCCACACGAAGCTTCGGATGCCGTATTCCTCGGTCTCGGGGACGTGCTCGCCGGCCAGCTCCTTGGCCCATCCGGGCGACTTCATCGCCTTCTCGAAGTCGAAGCGCTTGGTGTCGAGCACCGCGTCGAGCGCCACCTGACCGAAGGTCGCGTGCACGAGCTTCGCGTCGGGGTTCAGCTTGCGCAGAAGGCCCTCGACGAGGCGCTTCTGGTCGGGCGTCGCGAGGTCCATCTTGTTCAGCACGATCACGTCGGCGAACTCCACCTGATCGACGAGCAGATCGGCGAGCGTGCGCTCGTCCTCCTCGGAGACGCCGAGGCCGCGCTGCTTGAGGTCGTCGGCGGACTGGTAGTGGGTGAGGAAGCCGAGCGCGTCCACGACCGTCACCATCGTGTCGAGCCGCGCGACATCGGAGAGGCTCGTGCCTGCCTCGTCGCGGAACGTGAAGGTCTGCGCGACCGGCAGCGGCTCGCCGATGCCCGTCGACTCGACGAGGAGGTAGTCGAAGCGACCCTCCTTCGCGAGGCGCGCGACCTCCTCGAGCAGGTCGTCGCGGAGCGTGCAGCAGATGCACCCGTTCGACATCTCGACCAGGCGCTCCTCGGTCCGCGAGAGCCCGGCTTCGCCCTGCGCGACGAGGCGCCCGTCCACGTTCACCTCGCTCATGTCGTTGACGATCACCGCGACGCGCTTGCCTTCGCGGTTCGACAGGACGTGGTTGAGCAGGGTCGTCTTGCCCGCTCCGAGGAAGCCGGAGAGGACGGTGACGGGGAGGCGGAGGTCGGTCGTCGGGCTCGTCATGCTCCGAGCATTGTCGCAGTCGCGATGCAGATGCAAGTGTGTTGCGATGTGTTGGTGGGCGGTGCAGGTTCGCGCGATGAGCGTGCCGGTCGTCCTCCTCACGGGGTTCCTCGGCAGCGGACCCATGGACGGAGAGCACGTGCCGGTGGCAAGCCGCTCGCGCTCGCGGAGACCGAGCCGCGGCCGCCCGTCGTGCTGTCCTCGCAGCACGCCGCGCAGCCCGTCTTCACGCTCCGTCGCGGGCCCGCCGGGTGCGCACCACCTCGAGGACCGAGCTGCCGAGGAGGACGGCCACGCCGCCCCACACGAGCGGCGGGGACCACGCCGCATGACCTGACTCGTCGAGCGCGTGCCCCGCGAGGACGAGCGCGCTGCCGAGCACGGCGGCCAAGAGGGGCGCGGTGCGCTGGGTCCGGTAGGCCCGGTGGGCCTGCAGGCCGATCGTCGCGAGGAGTGCGATCGCGAGGAAGTAGTGGTGGTAGGCCTCGCCGAGGGTGGCCGAGACGCCGACCGCCGAGAGCGCGCTCGAGTAGCTCGCGATGCAGGCGGGGCAGACCACGCAGGCGAGGGCGGGCAGCAGGGACGAGAAGAGCGAGGGCGCCGCCGCGTTCGCGGGCTCCTCCGTGTCGAGCGCGATGGCGCTACGCCGGTGCGCAGGGCAGTCGCATTTCGCGTCGTGAGAGGGCCGTCCGACGAACATCGACGGAGGGATGACAAGCCGTCCACCGAGATGCAACGAGAGTGCAGGTGCGACCGCGTGCCCACGAAAATTCTTTTGCACTAGGATTGCAACAGCGTCGGTCCTCGGCTAGTTGCCCCGCGTGGAGGCCTCTTCCGCGCTGCTGCTCGGCCTCGTGCTCGGTCTCCGGCACGCCGTCGATCCCGATCACGTCGTGGTGGTCTCGACCCTGCTCAGCCGTGAGCCGAGCGTGCGGAGTGCCGTGGGGCTCTCGGTGCTGTGGGGGCTCGGGCACTCGCTCGCCTTCCTCGGCGTGGGGCTCGGCGTCGTGCTCTGGGGTCTGCGCGTGCCGGAGAGCTTCGAGGTGGGGGCGAGCATGGCCGTCGGCTTGCTACTCGCCGGCGTCGGGGTCTGGCAGCTCGCGCACCCGCCCTCGTCGCGCGACGGCGCCTCGATGCGCCTGCGCCCCTTGGCGGTCGGGGTCGTGCATGGGCTCGCGGGCTCAGCCGGCATCGCGCTCCTCACGCTCACCACCCTGCCGACCCGCGCCGCCGCCGCCGGTCATCTCGTCCTCTTCGCGGTCGGCACCGTCCTCGGCATGATCGCGCTCACCGGCGCGCTCGCGCGGCCGATGGGCGTCGTGCTCCGCTCGGCCCAGGGCGAGCAGTGGCTGCGCTGGGCCGCCGCCGCCACTGGCGTCGGACTCGGGACGTGGATCGTCGCGGCAGCCCTCTCCCGCTGAGCGCATCGCGCATGTGGCAGTATCTGATGTGCTCTTGCAATCGTGATGCGGAGGCGCTAGCTCCCCCCGATGCAGCCCGCCACGAAGATCCCCGTCACCGTCCTCACCGGCTTTCTCGGCGCGGGCAAGACGACCCTCCTCAACCGCATCCTCACCGAGCACCACGGCCAGCGGATCGCGGTGATCGAGAACGAGTTCGGCGAGATCGGCATCGATCAGGCGCTCGTGATCGACGCCGACGAAGAGGTCTTCGAGATGAACAACGGGTGCATCTGCTGCACCGTGCGCGGCGACCTCATCCGGATCCTCGGCAACCTCATGAAGCGCCGGGACAAGTTCGATCGGATCCTCGTCGAGACGACCGGCATGGCCGACCCCGGTCCGGTCGCCCAGACCTTCTTCGTCGACACGGAGATCGCCGAGCTCTTCACCCTCGACGGAATCATCACCCTCGTCGATGCCAAGCACTTCGGACTCCACGTCGAGGACTCCGAGGAGTGCCGCGCTCAGGTCGCGTTCGCAGACGTGCTCGTGCTCAACAAGGCCGACCTCGTGAGCGAGGCCGACCTCGACGCCATCGAGCAGCGGGTGCGCGGCATGAACGCGATGGCGAAGGTGCTGCGCGCCCGCGACGCGGCGGTGCCGCTCGCCGAGGTGCTCGACGTCGGCGGCTTCGATCTCGGGCGGGCGCTCGCCGAGAAGCCGACCTTCCTCGAGCCCGAGTACCCCTTCGAGTGGGTCGGCAGTTACGAGCTCGCCCCGGGTGCGTACGAGCTGGTGCTCGGGCCGGGGCCGGATCCCTCGATGGGGATCGTCGCGGCGCCGCTCGATGCAGGAGAGAGCGCGTCCTCGCGCTCCGCGGCCGAGCGCGCGATGCGGCGCTGGTCGCTCTCCTCGCACCGGCTCGCCGAGGGCGGCGAGATCCAGGCCGGTGCTGGCCACTCCTTCACGCTCGATCTGTCGCGCGAGGGGGGCGAGCGGCGCTTCGTCCTCTCGGTGCCCGAGGGCGGCCGCATCGCGCTCTTCACCGAGCACAGGCCCGAGGAGTTCGGGATGGTGCTGCGCCGCGCCGGTGCGGACCTCACGCCGCTCGACGCGCACGAGACCGCACCCGGCCACGAGCACGCCGACGACGTGACCTCGGTCGGCCTGCACGCCGAGCGACCGCTCGTCGGTGAGCGGCTGAACGCGTGGGTCTCGACGCTGCTCCGAGAGAAGGGCACCGACCTCTTCCGGATGAAGGGCGTGCTGCACGTGCAGGGCGTCGAGAGGCGCGTGGTCCTGCAGGGCGTCCACATGCTCCTCGACTCGCGCGAAGATCGACCCTGGGGCACCGCGAAGCCCGCGAGTGACCTCGTACTCATCGGGCGGAACCTCGACCGGGACGCGCTCACGCAGGGCTTTGCCGCGTGCCTCGCCTGACGCCGAGTCCGCTCGCGATCGCCGAGCGCTGGCGGGTGGAGCTCGAGGACTACGTCGTCGCGGTCGGATGCGACGGAGGCCAGGTCCACGTCGGGCTCGGCGGCGGAGGGCTCGTCGCGCTCGAGGCGGTGAGCGGCGCGCGGCGCTGGGCGTGCACGGCGCATCCCGGCGGAGTCCTCGCGCTCGATGCGCGGGCCACGCGGGTGCTGAGCGCGGGGCAGGACGGATCGGCGGCGCTGCGGAGCCCCGCCGGACAGGTGCTCGCGGAGGTCCGGGCGAGCGGCCGCCGTGCGCCCTGGATCGAGCAGGCCGTGATCGCGCCCGATGGGCGCTCCTTCGCGCTCGGACTCGGACCGGTCGTGCAGTGGCACGACGAGACGGGCGCGCTGCGCTTTGCCGCGCCGCCTCTGCCGAGCACCGTCACCGGCCTGGCGTTTCGTCCCGGTGGCGGGGCGCTCGCTGCGTGCGCCTACGGCGGCGTCCGTCTGTTCGCGCTCGATGCCCTCGACGCGCCGCGGGAGCTGAGCTGGAAGGGTTCGCTGCTCTCGCTCGCATGGAGCCCGAACGCGAAGGTCATCGCCTGCGCGAGCCAAGACAGCTCGGTGCACTTCTGGCGCCTGCCCTCGGGCGCGGATTCCGAGATGAGCGGCTATCCCGGTCGCATCGCGGTCGTCACCTGGGACGCTTCCTCGCAGCTCCTCGCGACGAGCGGCGACGCCACGCTCACGCTCTGGGACTTCGCCGGTCGCGGTCCTGAGGGCAGCCGACCGATCCAGCTCGAGGGGCACCTCACGAAGGTCACGTGTGCCGCGTTTCACCCGCAGAAGGGTCTCCTCGCGAGCGGCTCGTCGTGCGGGGAGGTACGCTTCTTCCGGCCCCGCGCCGGGCGGACGCCTGCGGCCGGGGTGGATCTCCGCGAGACGCCGACCGTCGTGGCCTGGGCCGGCGATCTGCTCCTCGTCGGGACCGCGGAGGGCTGCCTCGTGGCCCTCGGCCCGAGCGGCTGAGCATCTCCGCGGAGGTCCGCACAAATGTGAGCGCTTGCTCGCATCGTCGTCGCGCCGGGCTTCGCGAGGCTGGTTCTTCGTGGAGGGCCCGGGGGCCGGGGCGAAAAGGGATGCGAGCGGGCGCCCCGCGGCGCTGCGCTAAGCTCTCCGCGAGGTACAGATGCAACCGATCGAGTTCGACGTGGTCGTGGTGGGCGCGGGGCTCTCGGGGATCGGCGCCGGGGTGCACCTGACCCGGAACTGTCCGGGCAAGACCTTCGCGATCCTCGAGGGGCGTGAGCGCATGGGCGGCACCTGGGACCTCTTCCGGTACCCGGGCATTCGCTCCGACTCGGACATGTTCACGCTGGGCTACGCCTTCAAGCCGTGGACGAACCCCAAGGCCATCGCCGACGGTCCCTCCATCCTCGAGTACATCCGCGACACCGCGCGGGAGCACCGCGTCGACGAGCACATCCGCTACCAGCGCATGGTGCGGCGGGCGCGCTGGTCGGAGGCGCGGGCGCGCTGGACGCTCGAGGTCGAGCACGAAGGACGGACCGAGACCTACGTCTGCTCGTTCCTCCTCGTCTGCGCCGGCTACTACGACTACGCGGAGGGCTACACGCCGGAGTTTCCCGGCCGCGAGCGTTTCGCAGGGACCGTCGTGCATCCGCAGCAGTGGCCCGAGGGCCTCGATCACGCGGGCAAGCGGGTCGTCGTGATCGGCAGCGGCGCGACCGCCGTGACCTTGGTGCCCGAGCTCGCCAAGACCGCGGCGAAGGTGACGATGCTCCAGCGCTCGCCGACCTACGTGCTCTCGGCGCCGGAGAAGGACGCGCTCGCGAATTACCTGCGCGCCAAGCTCGGACCCGAGGCGGCGTACGACGTGGCGCGGTGGAAGAACATCCTGGTCTCGATGGCCTTCTACAACGCGTCGCGCCGCTGGCCCGCGCAGATCAAGAAGCTGATCCTCGGCGGGGTGAAGAAGCAGCTGAAGGGCGCGCTGCCCATCGCGCCGCACTTCACCCCGAGCTACGCGCCGTGGGATCAGCGGGTGTGCCTCGTGCCCGACGCCGATCTCTTCCGCGCCGTGCGCGAAGGGCGCGCGACGATCGTCACCGACCACATCGAGACCTTCACCGAGAAGGGCATCCGCCTGAAGTCGGGGCAGGAGCTCGAGGCCGACATCATCGTCACCGCGACCGGACTGAAGCTGAAGGCGCTCGGCGGCATCGAGGGCTGGGTCGACGGCAAGAAGCTCGAGCCGAAGGACATGCTCACCTACAAGGGCGTGATGGTGAGCGACGTGCCGAACCTCGCCTTCGTCGTGGGCTACACGAACGCGAGCTGGACGCTCAAGGCGGATCTCGCCTGCGAGTACGTCTGCCGGCTGCTCAATCACATGGACGCGCACGGCTACACGCACGCGACGCCGCGCCGCACCGATCCCGACGTCGAGGAGCGGCCGCTCATCGACTTCAGCTCGGGCTACATCCAGCGGGCGATCGACCAGTTCCCGCGCCAGGGCAACAAGGCGCCGTGGCGCCTGTACCAGAACTACGTGCTCGACCGCTTCACGATGCGCCAGGGCCCGATCGACGACGGGACGCTCGAGCTCGCGCGCGCTGCGGCGCCGCGGGCTTCGGCGTCGCCGGCGCTGCAGCCGGCCTGACTCCGCTTCCGTCGAGGGGCGCCGGGCAGAGGTCCTTCAGCTTGCAGCCCTTGCAGGCGGCGCCGCGCCAGACGTGCTCGACGAGCGCGGTCGCCTCGTCGACGAGGAGCTCGTCGCTGCTCACGAGGCCCAGCTCGAAGTTTCGCCGGCCCTCGCCCTTCGCGCCGAGGCCTGCGCCGGTCCAGTTCGCGCTGCCGAGGTACACGCGCTCGGCGTCCACGAGGACGACCTTCAGGTGCACCCGGGGGCAGCGCCGCAGCTCGAAGCCACGCTCCCTCGACAGCTCCGGCTGCCGCGCCAGCTCCTCGCGGAACGCCCGGCTCGGCTCGCCGGCGTGCAGGATGCGGATCTCGACCCCGGCGCGCACGAGCTCGGCGAAGCGCTCGAGCACCGAGCGGTAGGAGCCCTTCGCGGTGCGGCGGCGGCCCGGCACGAGGCGAGCGTCCCGCACCATGAGCTCCTTCAGGTTCGCCGTGGCGATCCACACCGAGCGGCGCGCCGCGAGCACCGCCTCGACGACCGCCTCGTAGTGGCCCTGCCCGGCGACGAGCGAGAGAGGGACCGGTCGCGCGGGCCGCAGGAAGTCCATCCCTCAACCTCCCCGTCGGCCGAGGCCGGTCGTGCGCTCGTCCCTCCGCGCTACCGCCGCCGCGAGCAGCGCGGGTGCGCCCACGATCGTCACCGCGCGCCGCGCGCGGGTCACCGCGGTGTACACGATCTGCCGGGTCAAGAGACGCGGCACGTCGGTCTCGGGAAGGAGCAGCGCGACCCGCTCGTGCTCGCTGCCCTGCGCCCGGTGCACCGTGAGCGCCCAGGCGCGCTCGACGAGGTGCGCGACGTCGGCGAGCGGCAGTCGCCGGACGGTGCCGCGCTGCGCGAGCGTGAGCACGGGGCCTTCGGGGCCCGCGACGACGAGCCCGGTGTCTCCGTTGAAGAGACCCCGGCCGTAGTCGTTCGCGACCACCACCGCGGGCTCGCCGGGGAGCAGCGCGGCGCTCGCCGAGCGGCCCAGCCGGCGCGCATGCCGGGCCCCGAGGTAGGCGTTCACCGCGTCCTGTCCGGTGCGCTGCGCGGCGCTGCGGGTCACGACGAGGAGGCGCGCGGCGTGCATGGCCGTGAGGGCGGCGGTGACCTCGCCATCGTCGGCGCCGCCCCGCACGACGAGCTCGGAGGCCTCGGGCAGTGCGTCGAACCACGCATCGAGCCAGCGTCCGAGCGCCGCCGGGCTGCTCGGCTCCGCGAACGCCGCGCCCGCCGCGCCGACCGTCTCGGTGCGTCCGAGCGTGCCGGGCACGAGCGGCCGCGTCGTGATGGGGGGCAGTTCGCCCGCGGCGATGCGCCGCGCCACGCCGAGCACGTGCGCCCCCGCGGGATCGCTCTCCTTCATGCGGTGGCTCTCCTCGAGGTGTGCCCAGGCGACGGTCGAGGGGGCGCGCGGCGCGAGCTCGGTCAGATCGCGCAGCACCGCGCCCGCGCCGACCGAGGGGAGCTGATCGGGATCGCCGAGCAGCACGAGCTGGGCGTGCTCGGGCAGCGCCTCGAGCAGGCCGAAGAGGAGCGCGGTGTCGATCATCGAGGCCTCGTCGACCACCACGAACCGCGCGGGCAGGCGGCTCCGCGCGTGGAAGCGGAAGCGGTCGAGGTCGGGCTGGTAGCCCAAGAGGCGGTGCAGGGTCATCGGCGCAGCGGCCTCGGCGAGCGCGCGGTCGAGGGGCTCGCCCGCACCGGCGAGCGCCCCCGCGATCGCCTCGCGGAGCCGGTCGGCGGCCTTGCCGGTGGGCGCTGCGAGCGCGATCTCGGGCAGCGCCTCCGGGCCCACGCCCGGCAGCCGGAGGAAGGCGCGCAGCAGCGCGACGACGATGGAGGTCTTGCCCGTCCCGGGGCCGCCGGTGACGACGGTCGTCGCGCCGGTGAGGCCGGCGGCGACGGCCTCGCGCTGGGCTCCGGTGAGCGCGGCCGCGCCGGCGCGGGGCAGCTCGGCGAGGATCGTGTGGACCCGCTCGGGCGTGGGCGAAGGCGCGGTCCTGGCACGCAGGCTCGCCTCGATGCGCTGCTCGGCGAGCGCCCAGCGGGCGAAGGCGAGGCGCCCGGCGCCGGTGACGAGGAGCGTCGGCTCGCCGTGGTCCGCCGGCCTCAAGAGCGGCACGAGCAGCGGCGCCGACTTCTCGTCGCGACCGCCGAGCGCGTCGAGCCAGCCGCGGACGAGGCGCGCCGTGGCGGCATCCACCCCGAGCTCCGCGAGGCGAGCGGCGTGGGCGTCGTGGGCGTCGTGCGGGCCGACCTCGAGTGCGGTCGCGCCCCGCGCGAGCGCGTCGAAGACGAGCAGTACGAGCGCCACGACGGCGCGTGCGTCGGCCTCGCCGAGCACCGTGCCGTCCACGTGGCGGGTGAGGCGGGCGAGATCCCTCGCCACGAACGCGGCGGCGACCGGCAGCTCGCCCTGCTCCGCCCAGCGGCTGGCGAGCGCGTCGAGGGAGCGCTCGCCAGCCTCGTCCGCGAGCAACGCGCGCGCGCTGCCACCGGGTCGAAAGGTCACCGCGATGCGGCTCACCGGCCCTCCGGGTCGTCGAGGCGGGGGCCGAGCAGGGCGCGCTCGCGCCGCTTGCCCGCGCGCGCCAGCGGCAGTCCGAGCGGGTAGCCGAAGGGCGCCGCGCTCCGCCGCAGCTCCCGGTCCCAGGCATCGAGCTCCGCGGCGGTCGGGCGCGCGACGAAGAGGCCGTCGTCCGCCGCGGCAGGGGTGCCGTCGGCGGCGTCCGCGCGCCCGCGCAGGAACACGTAGACGACGCCGCCGAGGCGCGCGTCGACGTCCTCCGCGCGCTCCGCCACGAGCATGCGCCGCAGCGCGAGGGCGTAGAGCCGGAGCTGCAGGCCGTAGTGCTCGGCAGCGTGCGCGGCGACCGACGCTGGGTCGTAAGCGGGCAGGCGATCGGTCTTCCAGTCGATCACCCAGCGGCGGCCGTCCACGTCGAGCACGAGATCGAGCACGCCGCCCAGGTAGCCGCGGGGCGCGTCGAGGAGAAGGTCCGGAGCGAGCGGCTCGACGGGCCCCGGATGGTCATGCTCGGGCAGGACGTGCACGAAGGGCACCTCTGCGGCGCGGCGCGGCGGATCGAGCAGGCGCACGCCCGCGCCGAGCGCCGGCAGCGGCGTGGTGAGACCGCCGTGCACGAGCCGGCCGAGGAGCGGCAGGGCGCGCTCGTCGAGGCCGCCGGCGATCAACGTGTCGAGGGCGAGGTCACGCACGTCGGGGTGCGCGAGCAGCGCGTCGCCACCGGTCGACTGCCGGACGCGCTCGAGCGGGACGCGCTCGAGGACCGCGTGCACCGCGACGCCGAACGCGGCGCCGCTCGGATCGTCGGACCGGCTCTCGCTGCGCGGCGCGCTCACCTCGTCGAAGCGCGCGAGCACGTCGAACTCGGCCCCGCTCGTCCGGTCCCGCTCGCGCTTCATGCGGCTGTACGAGGTGACGACGCCGCCGCTCCGCGCCCGGCCGAGGGCCTCGAAGGCCGCGGCGGCGGGCAGCGAGCGCTCGGCCGCGACGAGGTGCGGCTCCGGCGCGGCGAGCGGCTCTCGGCGCCGGTTCGCTGCCCGGCCCGCGCTGCCCGGGGTGATGGGCTCGACGCGGAAGAGCGGTGGAACGAGCTCGTGCGCGCGGCCGAGCGCGTCGAGCCGCGCGTGCACGACCCGGTAAGCGCCCCGCAGGCCGTCGCGCCCGGCGGCCTCGAAGAAGGGCAGGTAGAGCAGCGAGCGCGCGCGGGTCAGCGCGACGTAGAGCAGGCGCTCGGCCTCCTCGCGATCCTCGCGGACGATCGAGGCCTCGATCGCCGGATCGTCGGTGCCCTGCGCGGGCGGCAGCAGCCACGCGATGCGCTCGCCGTGCCCGGTCGTGCCGAGCCGCTTGGCCCACCGGCGCGTGCGCGGCCGGCCCATCCCGCCGTACAGGAAGACGACTTCGGCCTCGAGGCCCTTGGCCTTGTGCATCGTCAGGAGCTGCACCGCGGCGCGCTCGCTCGGCAGGCGCTGCACGTCCTCGCCCTCGGAGGCGCCGAGCTCGCCCGCGCTGAGCTGCACGAGGCGGCTGCCGAGCTCGCGCAGGTTCGCGTCGTGCGTCCGCGCGAGGTCGGCGAGGACCTCGGCGAGATGCAGATAGTTCGTGAGGCGCCGCTCGCTCCGGAACAGATAGAGCTCACGGCAGGTGATGCCCGTCGCCTCGAGCACGGTCGAGAGCAGCTCGGCCGTGCCGGTGCTCTCGGCGAGCGCGGCGAGCGTCCGGAATCGGACGAGCAGGCGGTGCCCTTCGGGCAGGGCCGCGAGCGCGCCGAAGTCCTCGGGCGCGACGCCGAAGAAGGGGGTGGCGAGCGCCCGCGCGAGCCGCCGGGGATCGTCGGGCGTCGCGAGCGCGAGGAGCAGGTCCGCCCAGTCGCGCGCCTCGGCGGTCGCGAAGAGGCCCTCCTGCTTGAAGAACGCATGGGGCACCCCGGCGCGACCGAGCGCGTCGGCGACCTCGAGGCCCTCGGCGGCGCTGCGGGTGAGCACGAAGATGTCGGAGGGGCCGAGGCGGCGCAGGGTGTCGCCCGAGCCCACGAGCACCTCGCGTCCGAGCAGCGTACGGATCTCGTCCGCGATGGCCCGGCTGAGCGTGCGGCGCGCGGCGCGGGGCCGGAGCGGCGCCTCGCCCCGCACCGAGAGCACCGTGATCGGCGCGAGCGGCAGCGCGTCCTCGCCCTGCCGCTCCACCGTGCGCCGCCGCGGATCGCCCGCCTTCACCGGCGCCTCGTAGATCGACGCGCGGGTGAAGAAGGGCGGCTCGCCCTCGGCGGGCAAGAGGATGCGGTGCAGCGCGTCGAGCAGCGGCGGGCTCGCGCGGTACGAGGTGTCGAGGCGAAGCTTGTCGCCCGCGGCGCAGACTTCCTCTTCGGCCCGCAGGTAGGTGTGCACGTCCGCGCCGCGGAAGCCGTAGATGGCCTGTTTCGGATCGCCGATCAGCACTAGCGAGCGCTGCGGCGCGCAGTCGAAGAAGAGCGCGCGCACGATGGCCCACTGATCGGGGTCGGTGTCCTGGAACTCGTCGACGACGACGTGCTGGTAGCGGGCCCGTACGAGCGCGACGAGCTCGGGCCCGCGGGGGCCTTCGAGCGCCCGGCGCATGCCGAGGACGAGCTCGTCGAAGTCGACGACCTCTGCCCGCGCCTTGCCCTCGGCGAGCGCCTCGCGGAGCGCCGGCGCGGCGAGGGCAGCGAGCGCCGGCACCGGCGTGGCGAGCGAGCGTGCGATCGTGCGGAGCGCCGGCCCGAGCGCCGGGTGCGGGGCCAGGCGCGCCGCGAGCCACGCCGACGGGGACTCGTCGAGCCCGCCGCCCCAAGCCAGCAGCGCCGCGAGTCGCGCTTCGGGCTCGGGCAGGTCGCGCGCGCGGTCGAGCGTGGTCAGCAGCGAGGCGAGCCGGGCCCGCGCACCCGCGTCGGCGCCCGCGTGCTCGACGAGGTCGATGAGCGCCGCGGGCAGCGCCGCGCCGGTCGGCAGCGCGGCGAGCGCCTCGTCGAGGGCCGCGAGCGAGAAGGCCGGGCGCATCGGCGAGCGCTCCTTCACGAGGCCCTCGAGCAGCTCGACCAGATCGTCGGGACGCTGCGCTGCGAGCGCGGCCTCGAGCGCCGCACGGAGCGGGCCCGGGGCCTCGAGCTGCCGCGCGAGCCAGGCGCGGGTGAGGGTGCGGTCGAGCGCGCGCCCGCCCTCGTGGTCCTCCTCGAGCGCGCGCCCGCCGAGGAACGCGTGCTCGCGGAGCGTGCGCCGGCAGAAGCCGTGCAAGGTCGCGATGGTGGCGCGGTCGAAGTCGAAGAGGGCGGCGCGGAGCCGCGCGCGGCGCTCGACGGCGCCCGGCGCGTCGTCCGCGGCGAGCTCCCGCCAGCGCGCCTCGATCGTGCGGCGGATGCGTCCGCGCATCTCCCGCGTCGCCTTGTCGGTGAAGGTCACGACGAGGATGGCGTCGATCGCCGCGCCCTCCTCGATGCGGCGCACCACCAGGCGCTCGAGCGTCCAGGTCTTGCCGGTGCCTGCCGAGGCCTCGATCCAGGTGGGCCGGCCGGTCGCGACGTGCTCGGCGCTCATCGCGCGGCCCCCGCCTCGCGCTCCGAGGAGACGGCCGTCTCCCGGTGGCCGCGCCGCGCACGCAGCGCGCGCCACGCGTGCCGTCGGAACCGTGAAGCCACCATGACGCCAGCGTACCCCAGGCACGCTGTGCGCGGAGGCGCGTGCTGTCGCCGGGCTCGGTTCGCGAGAACGGTCGACGAAGGGTGCAGGCCGCCCGGCGCCTCTGCACCGGTGCATCGGCCTGGGCTAGCATCCCCCATCGGTCAGCTGGTTGGAGGGTCCATGTCTCGCCTCGCGATTGCGCTTCTCTTGCTCGCCGTGCCGTGTCCTCGCGTCTCGCTTGCGCAGGACACATCATCGCTCGTCGCGGCGGCGCAGGCCGAGGAAGGCATCCCAACCTCCACCACCGTCGTCGATGTCGAGCCGGCCTCGTGAGCCGCGTGGTCTTCGTCCTGGTCCTCGGACTCACGGCGTGCGGGGCACGGGCGCCGGCGCCGACGCTGCGGGCGCCGCTCTCCTTCGAGGAGGACACCCGCGAGTGCGCGGTCCGCGTCGAGGGGGAGCGGCTCCTCGCGACCTGTGACGACGAGGAGGTCGCGTGCGCGCCGATCACCCGCGGCCGCCTCTTGCCGGGCGAGACCCTCGCCGAGGTCTGGGGATGCCCGATGCCGCGAAGCGGCGTGGAAGGCTCGCGGGCGATCGTGGTGATGCACCGCGGCGGGATCGTCCTGGCGCGCGGGGTGCCGGCCTACGGGAGCGTGACCGAGGTCCGGGTGGAGCCGCTCGTCCGCGGAGACGAGGTCGACGAACTGGTGGTGGTCGAAGGCGGCGACGGCGAGTGGTGGAACGTGGTGCGCTGGGACGGGACGCAGCTCGCCGAGGCGGGCAGCGTGACCACGCTGGAGTATGCCGGGTGCACCCGGACGGTGACGGTGCGCCCGGATGGAGACCTGGACGTGCAGTCCTTCGCCGACGAGGAGCCGGGGGAGACCGAGCGCTGGGCTTGGAGCGCGCCGGAGGGCCGCTTCGTCGGGGTCGAGCCGCCCTGTCCCTACGGCGCGGAGTCCTACGACGACGAGGAGTACACCGACGGCGAGGAGTACACCGACGGCGAGGAGTACGTCGACGACGAGGCGGGCGTCGACGAGGCGGGCGTCGACGACGAGGATTCCTACGACGACGAGGAGTGATCGCGCGCCTGGGGCCGGCGGAGCCGCGGAGCCGTCACGACGGCCGCGGCGGACCGGGGCCGCGTCGCCGCATGGTCACGGCGCGCTGCCTTCGATCAGGTGATCGAAGAACGGACCGAGGCGCTGGCCGACGAGGCGGAGCAGTTCGGCGCGCTCGGGGGCCGGACGCTCTTTGGGGTCGCGCACCGGACCGTGCAGCTCGCCGAGGCGCTCGTCCTTCGTGCGGGCCTTGTCGAGGGCGCGCTCGAGCGCCTCGACGACGTCGGGATCACCGCGGGCGATGCGCTCGCGGTGCGCGAGCAGCACCTCCACCGGCAGGAAGGCCGCGTGTCCGCGTACGAGCTCGCTCGCCAGGCTCCGCAGCCAGCGCCGGGCGGCCTCGCCGTCGAAGGGCCGTAGCCGCACGGTGAGCGCGCCGCCGGCGGTCACGAGGTGCACGGTGCGCTGCGCGGGCCCCGCGGGGTTGCCGAGCGCGGCGAGCGCGGCGTGATCGACGAAGGCGCGGAGCAGCATGCGCTGGGCGCGGATCTTCGCGCGGCGCTCTCCCGAGCGCGCGGCGCCCTTCGGGTCGAGCACGATCACCGCCGCGCCCTCGTTCGCGAGCCAGGCGTGGCTCTCGCCGAGCAGCGCGCCGGGGCCCGGGCCGACGTCGCCGAGCGAGAGCGGCGGCAGCGCGACCTCCTGCACCTCGCCCACGGTGCGCCCCGGGCCCAGCCGAAAGGGCCGCGCCGGTCCGCTCGGCACGAGCGCCCGCACCGCGCCGAGCAGCTGGCTCGCCTCTGCCAGCAGCGACGCCTCCTCGCGTCGTCCGAGCGCGCCGGGGGGCACCCGCCCGCGGGCCTCCTCGCGCCGCACCCGCCGCGTGAGGAAGCGCGCGAGGTCGTGGCCTTCGAGGGCGTGCCGCACCGCCGCCGAGAGGACCCGTGCCTCGATCTCGGGATCGATCGCGAGCGGTGGCTCGTCGAAGCGCGCGCGATCCTCCCGCTCGGCGGCGCCGAGTGCGTGCTCGGCGGCGGCCTGCATCGGTCGCTCCAGGAAGGAGCGCAGCGCGGGCAGCCGCACCCGCACCGGCACGCGCTCGGCGCTCGGCGAAGTCCCGGTGTTCGACGACTTGTCCGGGCTTGCCGCCGGGGCCGCGGGCCGCAGCATCAGGCGGCGCGGGGGCGCGGCCGGCGCGAGCGCCGGCTCGGACCGCTTCGCCTCCCCCACGGCGTCCCAGGCGAGCAGCGCGCGACGCGGATCGTCAGGCCGCACGAGCCGTGCGAAGGCCGAGAACGAGAGCCCTGCCCCCGCCGCGTCCCCTCCGAGCTCGGCGCGCTCCCGATCGCCGAGCGCCTGCGCCCGCGCCTCGGCGAGCGCGAGCGGCAGCGCGGCCCGCGCGAAGGGCCCTCGCGCGTCGTCCTCGTGGCGCCGCAGCGGCGGCGTGTGCGAGGCGAAGAGCGCGCCCGCCGCCTCGAAGAGCTCGGCGAGCACCGGGGAGGGTGAGAGCTCCTCGCCGCTCGCTTCGTCGCGGGCGACCCACGACACCGTGAGGCGCTGCCGCGCCGCGAGCAGCGTCTCGAGGAACAGATATCGGTCGCGCTCGTGGTGCTCGACGTCGAGCCGCTGCCGCGCCGCCCGCGAGACGTCGAGGCCACGCTCGCCGCCGCCGCCGCCGAACTGCCCCTCGCCGAGGCCGAGCACGAAGAGGTGCGCGGCGGTGCGCCCGCGGTGTCCGCCGAGCGTCCCGACCGTCACGCCCGAGACGCCGGGTGTGCCGAACTCCACCCGCTCTGCCTCGAGCTCCGCGAGCAGCACCCGGAGCGGTACCAGCGCGGGGTAGCGCGTGCCTTCGAGGTGCCGCCGCTCGAGCGCTGCGAGCGTCGTGCGGACCCGTCCGAGCTCGGCCTCGTCGCGGGCCGACTCGGGGTGAAGGTAGGCGCTCAGCATCGCGCCGAAGAAGCGCGACCACTCCGTGAGCGAGAGCCGCGCGTGCCGGGCGAAGAGGAGATCGTCCGCCAGCGAGCGTACGAGCACGTAGAGCCCGCCGCTCTCGTCTCCGGCCGCGTCGATCTCCTCGGGGAAGAGCCCGCAGAGCGGCTCGCTCACCGCGCTGCGCTCGCCCGGCGCGACGGCCCCGAGGGCCATGCGATCGAGCGCCTGCGAGAGATCGCCGCCGCGGCCCTCGGTGTCTTCCGCGACGAGGCCGCGGAAGAAGCCGAGTCGGTCGAGGAGCGCAGCCCAGGCCGAGGGCTGCGCGTCCGGCAAGTGCGCGCGCACCTTGCTCGAGAGCACGAGGTCGAGGAGACGGCTCCGGGTGAGCTCGCCGGCTGCGGCGGACCAGAGCCCGTGCGCAGCCGCGGCGATCGGGCTGCCCGCGACGAGCGGGATCTCGCTGCTCGCAAACGGCACCTGCCGCGCCTCTGCGAGCACGCTCTCGACGAGCGGCAGGTAGCGGTCGCGCGCGCCGTCGGGGAAGAGCACGGCGATCTCGGTGAAGCGGGCGCCCTCGGCGATGCGCTGCCAGATCTCGGCGGCGACCCACTCGACCTCGCGGCGGAGCGAGGGTGCCAGGACGCGGCTGAGCGTTCCGTCGGCGGGGCAGGGCGCGATCGGGCGGCGCTCGACGATGGAGCGCTGCACCTCCGCGAGCGCACCCTCGGCACCACCCTCGTCGAAGCGCTCCTCGGTGTTCCAGTCGGCGAGCTCGTGCAGCGCGGCGAGCGTCTGCCGGCCGGCCCGGCCCCACGCGGCCAGCAGTGGGTTCTCTTCGTTCGGTGACGAGACCTCGGCCTTCCTCCGCGCGAGCTCCTTGCCGGAGAGCGCGTCCTCCCAGAACTCACGGCACGGATCGAGCGCGTAGACCGTCACCGGGCGCTCGCGCGCGAGCACCGCGAGTGTGCGGAGCAGCGTCTCGGGCATCGTCGGAGCGAGCAGCACGTGGAGGGGCGCGCCGACCTCGGCGACGGGCCGAGCCTCGGCGAGCGCGAGCAGCTCGGTCCACGTGCGCGCCTCACCGCGGGCGCGGGCGCGACGGAAGAGGGCGCCCTGCCAGGCGTCGTGCACGGCGAGCGGGCTGCCCTCGGGGACGAGCGCAGCCGGTGGCGCGGCGCCGTCGATCCACGCCGAGACGAGTCCGGGGCGGCTCCGGTCGTAGGCAGAGAAGAGCTCCGCGGTGCGGCGGGCGAGCGAGGCGCGCCGGGCGGCTCGGCCCTCCTCGGGACCCGCCTCGATCCACCCGCGCACCGCAGACAGCTCGGGCCGCGCGAGCTCCGCGTCGTCGAAGAGCACGGCGAGGAGCAGCGCCTCCCAGCGGGTGCGATCGGCGGGCGCGTTGCCCGTCCGGGCCACCAGCCACTCCGCCGCCACCGGCTCGAAGCGGCGGAAGCGGAGGTTCAGCGCGAGCCCCCGACGCCGCGCCACGAAGAGCTCGATCGCCCGCTCGCTGCCGCGGTCGGGCGTAATCACCTCGAGCGGCTCGAGGCCATCCCTCCGGCGGTCGATCGCGACCAGCAGCTCCTCCCAGAGCTGCTCGTGCCGGTGGGAACGGACGAGGCGCACGGCCCGGAGCGTAGCCCGCTCCGGCACCCGCCCGCGATGGGCTCCGGCGCGGCCCGATGCGGGGGCCCGCGTCGAGGAGAAGGCGCCGCGTCTGGCCTCGCGCCCGGTCAGTGCACCTGGCGGGTCATGCCGGCCCAGTACGGAGCGCGGAGGAGGAATTTCTGGAGCTTGCCCGTCGCGGTGCGGGGCAGCGCGTCGCGGAGCTCGACCGAGGTCGGGCACTTGTAGTGCGCGAGGTGGGCGCGGCAGTGGGCCCGCAGGTCCGCCTCGCTCGCCTTCGCGCCAGGACGCAGGACCACGAGCGCCTTCACGGTCTCGCCCCACTTCTCGTCGGGCACACCGATCACCGCGGCCTCGGCCACGTCGGGGTGGGCCATGAGGCAGTCCTCGACCTCGATCGAGCTCACGTTCTCGCCGCCGGTGATGATGACGTCCTTCTTCCGATCGGAGATCGAGACGTAGCCCTCCTCGTCCATCGTCCCGCCATCTCCCGTGTGGAACCAGCCGTCGCGGATCGCTTGCTCGGTCGCCGCGGGATCGTCCCAGTAGCCGCGCAGGACCACGTTCGCCCGCGCGAGCACCTCACCCTGTTCGTCGATGCGGACGCGGCTGCCCACCACCGGCGCTCCGGCCCGTCCGAGGCGCTGCGCCCGCTCGGCCGGGGTCAGCGCGTCGTACTCCTCGCGGCGCCGGTTGATGGTGAGGAGCGGCGAGGTCTCGGTGAGGCCGTAGAGCTGGATGAATTCCCAGCCCAGCACCGTCTCGACCCGCTCGATCGTCGAGGTCGGCGGCGGCGCACCGGCGACGAGGATGCGCACGCGGCCGTGGCCGGGCGCGGTGCCGCCGCGGGCGGCTTGGGCGTCGAGGATCGCGTTCACCACCGCGGGGGCGCCGCCGAGGAAGGTCAGCCCGTGCGTCTCGACGCGGCGCAGGATCTCGGCGCCGGTGGCCTTGCGGAGGATGACCTGCGTCGCGCCCATCGCGGCGAGCGAGAAGGGCATGCCCCAGCCGTTGCAGTGGAACAGCGGCACGACGTGGAGGAAGCGGTCGCGGTCGTGGATGCCGGCGTGCCAGCCGAACGTCGTCGCGTTCACCCACAGGTTGCGGTGGGTGAGCATGACGCCCTTCGGGCGCGCCGTGGTGCCGCTCGTGTAGTTGAGCGTCGCGAGCTCGTCCTCGTCGAGCTCGGGCAGGATCGGCGTCGCGGTGCTGCCGAAGAGGGCCGGATCGCTCTTGGACCCGAAGACGAAGCGATGCTCGCAGGGCACGCTGGCGAGCGCCTGCTCGAGCTCAGGATCGAGGAGGAGGACCCGCGCGCCCGAGTGCTCGACGACGTAGGCCACCTCGTGGGCGTGGAGGCGGAAGTTCACCGGCACGAGCACGCGCCCCGAGATCGTCGCGCCATAGAGCGCCGCGACGAAGCGCGCCGCGTTGTGCGAGACGATCGCGATGCGCTCGCCCCGGCCGATGCCGAGCGCGTCGAGGCCCGCGGCGAAGGCCCGCGCGCGGCGGGCGAGCTCCCGGTAGGTGATCGCGCCCCAACTCTCGGCGGGCTGATCGGGCTCGTCGACGAGCGCGGTGCGGGCGCCGTAGACGAGCTCGGCGCGGTCGAGGAAGTCGCGGACGGTGAGAGCTACGCGCATGGGCGGACGCTACGCGGGAACGAACGCGAGGGGAACCCTCGCCCCGCGCAGCGGCCCGAGCCGCTCGGCACGCCGCGGACGGTGGGCTCGGCCGCCGCGGGCTGGTCTCGCCGTTCCCGCCGCGCGGAGGCGGGTCCCTCCGTCAGCGCAGCTCGGCGTCGACCTCGCGCCCGATCGCGATCTCGTCGCCGAGACGCGTGAGCACGCCCGCGAGGTCGGTGACGGCCGCGCGGTCGGCGCGGCTGTGGGCGAGGCGCACGAGCGCCTCTTCGAGGCCACTCACCCCATCCTCGAGGCGGCGGAGGGCGCTGCGCCGCTCGGCCCGCAGGGCGTCGAGCCGTGCTGCCGCCGCAGCGCTCTGCACGAACGCGGTGTCCCGCAGCGCCCGATCGATCTCGAAGAGGTGCTGCGACGAGCGCTTCGCGCCTTCGAGGAGCGCGTCGGCAGGCCCGATCACGCCCTCGAAGGGCGGCCCGAGTGCCCGCGCGTCCCGCACCAGCGCGGCGTGCGCCCGCCGCGCCCGGGCGAGCAGCACGTGTACGGCGGAGGCCGATCGCCGCCGCCGTGCGAGGACTCCGCCGAGCAGCGCGCCGAGCGCCGCGAGCATCGCACCGCCGCCGTACGCCGCGGCGCGCGAGGTCGGGGCCCGCACCGCCGCGATCGCAGCAGGCGCCTCCGACGGCAGGGCGCCCGCCGGGACCCGCACCTCCACCTCGATGGCGCCATCGAGCCGCTCCCGCATCTCGGACGCGGTGACGAGGTGCCGGGCTGCGAGCGCGCCCACGTCGATGCCCAGGTGCAGCGCGCTGCCCGGGGGCACCTCCAGGGTCACCGCGTGTCCCGCCGGGTCGCGCTCGAGCTCGCGTGCGGCGGCCGGCCGCACCACCCAGCGCTCGCTCGGGTCGTCGAGCGCTCCGAGCCGGCGACCGAGCGCGTCGATCTCGGCGCCGTCGATGCCGTCGGTGATCGTCCCGCGGAGCCGCAGCCGCACCGGCGCATCCCCCCTCACGCCGGCCGCCGCGAGCACCGGTCCGAGCGCGAGCCCCGGCGTCCGAGGCGAGACGGCCGCGCGGCCGACGAGCACCCAGCGCTCGTCCTCGGCCGAGGCCGGCGCGTGCAGCGCTGCCGTCACGAAGAGCGCGGCGAGGCCGAGGGCGAGCCGTCGGAGCGCCTTCACCGCATCCTCTCGTCGCCGTAGTAGTTCATCGCAAGGAGCAGCGTGCGCTGCTCGTCGTAGGGGAAGGCGCCCCACGCCCCGTCGATCACCTGGGCGTAGCGGCTCAAGATGTCCGCGTCGGCGCGGAGGGCTTCGTCGTCCCACAGCGCGGCCGCAGTCCGAAGCAGCACGATGCGCTCCTCGAGGGCGGCGTGGGCCGCCGAGGTGTCGCCCTCTTCGAGGGCGCTCGCCGCCTGCTGCAGCGCGTCCGCGGCCTGGAACGCGAGGACCGTGCGCTTCACCGGCCGCCGCACCGAGGTGCTCGCCGCCTCGCGGTCCTCCGTGCGCTCTGCCCGCACCGCGACTGCGCGGTGTTCGTTCGTCGCGCCTGCGAGGTCCTTGTAGTCGAGCTCGACGCGGGCGACGTCGCCGCGGCGGGTCCCGGCGGGCACCTCGAGCTCCAGCAACACCACGTGCTGATCGCCGCGCCGGAAGGTCGGGATGTGCATCCGCAGGCCCTCGCGCACGTCGTCGCGCCGATCTCGGGGGATGCCGAGCTCGCGGGCGAGGCGCTCGTCGACGGCGACCTCGGTGCGGCGGACCTCCGCCTCCTCGGCGTCGCTGAGGACCCTCGAGCCGTAGATGCGCCGCACCGTCACGCCGGGCGCGACCACGATGCGCAGGCGCAGATCCTGGGCCACGGCGAGCGCCCTCGCTTCGAGCTCGTCGCGGAGGATGCCGTCGATGTCCTCGGGCCGGCGCACGAAGTGGTAGCTGCCGCTGCCCTCGCGCGCGATCGACAACATCGTCTCCTCGTCGAAGTCGGTCCCGAGGCCGACCGCGGTCGTCAGCGCGCCGTCATGCTCGAAGGTCTCTCGGGCGAGGTCCGCGAGCGCGTCCGCCGAGGTCACGCCGACCGTGGCCTGCCCGTCGGACACGAGCACGACGAGCGGGACGTCGGTGGCGCGCTCGCGCCGCGGCGCGTGGTCCCGTGCGAGGCGGAGCGCCGCCTCGAGGTTCGTCGCGCCGCCCGGGACGAGCCGCGCGATGGCCTCGTGCGCCGCGCGGCGATCTCCGACGCGCCCGGGCGGCAGATCGAGGCTCGCGTCGTCCGCGTAGGAGACGAGCCCGAAGCGATCGCCGGGCTCGAGCCGATCGACGAGCGCGTGCGCGGCCCGGATCGCGTCGTCCCACTTCGCGCCCGCCATCGAGCCGGAGCGGTCGAGGACGAGGCGGATGTCCATGCGCGGCCGCGGCGGTGCCTCGCCCTCCCGGGCCATCAGCGCGATCTGCAGGTGCACGCGCTCGCCCTCCTCGAGCAAGCGGCTTCGCTCGAGCTCGGCGTAGACGGCGACGGCGTCGCGCGCCGGCACCGCGTAGGGCAGGCGTCCGAGCTCGTCGAACGCGGTGAGGCGGATGTGCTCGCCGCCGACCACCACGCCTCGGTCGAGCAGATCGCCGAGCCGCGCGGCCGTGCCGCTGCCGCCCACGAATGTCGAGGCGATCACGCCGCTCGTCGGCAGGGGCGCGACGGCCAGCGCGGCAGTGGGGAGCGCGGCGGCCGTCGGTGCGCTCGGGCCGCCGAGCGCCGCGGGCGGCTCGCCGGCGTGCGGCGAGGAGGCCGAGCGCCGGCGGGGAGAGGGAGCTTCGGCCTCCTCCGTGAGCGCGCCGCTCGACGCCGGTGCGCTCGGGCCCGTCCCGCGCGGACCCGACGCCACGAGGCTCGGGGCGGCGTCGTCGAAGCGCGAAGGGAGCGCCACCGAGGCGGTCTCCGACGGCGCTCCGCCCGAACCGGGCCCCGGCTCCGAGCCGTCAGGCACGCCGCCGTGGGTGCGCGGAGGGGCTGCCGAGCGCAGCGCGACGAGCGAAGCGCCCGCGGCGAGGGTCAGGGCGGCGAGGAGCAGCCCGACCGCGCGGCGGCGGAAGGGGTCGGGGGTGCGAGCGTCGGTGGGCGGGGGCGCGTGGTCGTTCATGGGGTCTCGCGGGGTGGGTGCCCGCTCTGACCCGGCCGTCCGTGCGTTCTTGGGCCCGCGGCGCCGCGCGCGGTCAGGGCGCCGACAGGATGCGGGCGACGTCGAGCGCGTCGCGGAGGAACGCGCTCCGGTACGCGTCGCTCTGAATCTGGGCTGCCCGCCCGCGCACCCACGCGCGCGCCTCCTCGGCGGCGTGACGCGCCTCTTCGTCGAGGCCGCACGCGCGCAGCGCGTCGAGGTGCACCCGCAGCGGGTGGCAGGGCTCCTCGAACTGGGCGGGATCGGCGCGCAGCGCGGCGTAGGATCTCCGGACGTACGCCAGCGCCCGCGCGGCATCGCCGGGCCCTCCGCGCGCGGTGAGCGCGTCGGCCAGCGTGGCGAGACCCGTGAGGGCGAAGGGATGTCCGTCGGCGAGCAGGCTCAGGCCGCGCTCCATCTCGCGCACCGCGTCGTCGGCGCGCCCCGCGGCCACGAGGATCCGCGCGGCGTAGTCGCGGGAGGCGCACTCCATCGCGCGGTTGCCGCCGAGCGCGAAGAATTCCACCGCGGCCTGCTCCTCGGTCAGCGCCTCGTCGAGGCGGCCGAGCCCGAGGAGCGCCAGGCCGAGGTTGTGGCGCATGCCGGCCACCGAGAAGGCGAGCCCGAGCCGGCGGCACTCGGCGAGGGCGGCCGTGAGCACCTGCAGCGCTTCCTCGTGCGCCCCGAGCAGCACCAGCTCGTAGCCGCGCGTGCCCTCCTCGGAGGCCGCGGTGCGGAGGTCTCCCGCGCTCCGGAGAAGGCTCGAGGCCTGCTGACGCAGCAGCGAGCTCCGCTCGAGGTCGTGCGCGTGGTGCGCCCGGGCCGCTTGCCACCGCGTCTCGGCGCCGAGGATCCGGGGACCCCGCTCGGCGAGCGGAGGCACGCCGGCGTGCAGCTCGGCGACGAAGGCATCCGAGGATGCGACGCGCCCGGCGCTGACGGCGACCGAGGCGATCCGCAGCCCGTAGAAGACCGCGGCGTCGCTCTCCGGCCGCTCCTGCACGAGGTCCCGGGCCCGGGCCAGCACGCGCTCGACCCGGGCGGCATCGCCCGACCGCAGCGCCCCGAGCGCCTCCCAGAGCAGCGCGGGGGCCTCGTGCTCCGGCGCGCTCGCCGCGAGCGCACGGAGCCGCGCCGCCGCATCGAGGAGCGCGCGTGTTTCGTCGAGCCAAGAGTGCGCCTCGGCCCGCGCGCGAAGCGCTTCGCCCAGCGCCCAGCCGCTCGCGCCGCACCGCTCGGCGGCCTCCGCCCGGGCCACGCAGCCTCGCAGGTCGTGCGCCTCGAGCGCCTGCGTCGCGGCCCGCGCCCACCACGGGCCCGCCCGCTCGGGAGCGCCCGCTCGCTCGAGGTGCTCGGCGATCGCCACCGGATCGGCCCGCCCCTCGGCCAGCCACTCCGCGGCCCGCGCATGGGCCGTCCGCTTGTCCTCGTCGAGGAGCATCGCGTACGCCGCCTCGCGCGACGTCGCCTGCCGGAACGTATGCCCTCCGCCCTCGAGCATGACGAGCCATTCGCTCTCGACGAGTGCCTCGATCATGCCGCTGGCGAGCGGCTCTCCGAGGACCGCCGACACGCCGCGCGCATCGAAGTTCGCGCCGTACACGCTCGCCGCACGGAGCACCCGGCGCAGCGCCGGATCGATCCGGAGCAGGCGCGCCTCGACCATCGCGAGGATGGTGTCCGGCGTCTCTTCGCCGTGTCCCTCGGCTTCGGCCCGCGCCAGCTCCTCGAGGAAGTACGGGTTGCCTGCGGCCCGCGCGACGAGGGCGCGCACCCGCTCCGGACGGCTCTCGGCCCCGAGGCGGGCGCGCACGAGCCGCTCGGCCGCGCGATCTTTCAGCGGGCCGAGGGCGACCTCGCGCACGCCCCGCTCGCTCCAGAGCCGCGGGTGCACCACGCGGTGCTCCGGGCGCGCCACCCCGAGCACCATCCAGCGCCGGTCACCGAAGTTGCGGAGCGTGCGGTCGATGAGCGCGAGGCTCGACGCGTCGGCCCACTGCAGGTTCTCGATCACGAGCACGAGGGGTGCCTCGGCGCACGACGCGACGAGGAAGTCCTCCCACGCCGCGCGGAGCTGATCCCCCATCACGGTCGGGTCCTGCCGAGCGGTCTTCAGGCCTGGATCGAGGTCCTGCTCCCACGGCGCGCCGCACAGCTCGGAGAGGCGCGATGCGATGCGCTGCCGGTCCTGCGCCGGTACGGTGCGCTCGACGGTCTCGGCGATCCGCGCGCGCACCTCTCCCGGCGCCGCGCCGAAGGGCACGCCGCAGCCATCCCGCACCAGGCGCGCCGCGATGGCGTAGGCCGCGCGCTCGTGCATGACGTCCGCGTGCGCCTGCCAGGCCTGCGTCCCGGACCCGGCGGTGACCGAGCGGATCCACTCGCGGCGGACCCGCGACTTGCCGGCGCCCATCTCGCCGGTGAGCAGCACCGTGGCCGCGCTGCGCTCCTCGCTCACCTCGGCGAGCATCGCGCTCAGCGTCGAGAGCTCGACGTCGCGCCCTACGCAGGGCGTGTCCTGCCCAGGCTCTGCGGGCGCCTCGATCGCGCCCGTCCGCGCGCCGGTCAAGACCGGCGTGCCATCGATCCGGGTCACGTCGAAGGACTCCCCGAGCAGGTTGGCGATC